>Ga0207416_1000433_pt1 | contig 74348 bp, 80 predicted proteins | sample PaiPotPPM11metaG_FD_184107 | JGI IMG/M metagenome (GOLD analysis project Ga0207416, IMG submission 184107) | Iron sulfur acid spring bacterial and archeal communities from Banff, Canada, to study Microbial Dark Matter (Phase II) - Paint Pots PPM... ... | reverse complement strand
CGGTAGCGGCGCCTGCGTCATGACTTTCGGCGCTTCGACAGGCGCCGCGGAAGGTTCGATTGCGCCGGCGGGCGGCTGCCCCGGGAGTTTCTTCACCAGCCGCAAATGGACTTACGAGCACGACATGCTGATTATCCGTAACCACAAAGGCGAAGTGCTGGTCGAGCTTTCCTTCGCCGGCGGACATTTTGAAGGACAGGCGGTCGGCGGCGCAAACGTTTCGCTGAACCGTTAGAGCATAATCCCGAAAAAGCCTGCCCTCGGACTTGGTCCGAGGGTGGAAACCGGTTTCCCGCCTTCGCGAAGCCCGCTTCGGCGGGCGAAGCAAGGTCCGAAAAGATCATGCTCCAACGAAAAAGCATTCGAGCAGGACATCCACATGCCGGAATATCAACTCTATTGCTTCGCCCAATCGGGCAATGCCTATCGCGCGGCGCTGATGCTCAATCTGATCGGCGCCGACTGGAAGCCGATCTATATCGACTTCTTCAAAGGCGGTGAGACGCGCACGCCGAAGTATCGCGCCGAAGTCAATGAAATGGGCGAAGCGCCGGTGCTGGTGCATGGCACGAAGAAACTCAGCCAATCCGGCGTGATCCTGACCTATCTCGCCGAACATACCGGCAAGTTCGAGCCGGAAGACAACGACGAGCGGCTCGAAGCGCTGCGCTGGATCATTTTCGACAACCAGAAGGTCAACGGCTTTCTTGGGCCGTATCGCTTTCTGAAAAGTTTCGCGCGGCCGGCGGGCGATCCCGCGGTGATGGCGTTCCTCAAGGGTCGCATCGACGGCAGTCTCGCGGTCCTCGACAAGCGGCTTGCGAAAGCGCCGTTCATGCTCGGTAACCGGCCGACCATCGCTGACATTTCATATTGCGCCTATCTCTATTATCCAGCCGAGGAATTCGGTTTCGACATCGCGGCCGAGCACAAGAATATCGCTGCATGGCTCGACCGCATGAAGGCACTGCCGGGTTGGGGTCATCCGTATGACCTGATGCCGGGTCATCCGCCGAATTTGTGAGCACCCATCCTCGCGTCATTGCGAAGAGCGAAGCGGCGGTGCAATGACGGTCGTCGTTACAGCGGGATATCAAGCGTCTTGGGTACCGGCTTCGGCACCGGGGGTACTGGCGTGGGCGTGGGTGCCGGCGGAAGCGGCGCGGCAGCCACTGTCGGCGGCGGTGCAGGCGCCGGAGCGGGCACGGGCGCGGCGGCTGGCTTCGCCGCAGGCGCGACCGATGCTGTCGAGGGTGCATATGCCGGCGCCGGCGTCGGAGCGAGCACGGGCGCGGCAGCGGACTTCGCCGCAGGCGCGACCGATGCTGTCGAGGGCACGGTCGCCGCGGTGGGCGGGGCTGGCGCAGGCGTTGGCGCGGGTGCCGCGACATGCGGCGCCGCTGGTGGAACCGGTTTCGCAATGGTCGCCGGTGCCGGTGCAGGCGTCGCCACTCTTGGCGCTGGCGGCTGAGGCAGTCGTGGCGGTAAGGGTTTTGTCATCGGTCTGCCGGACGGCATGGTGGACGATGTCGCTGATGGCGCGGGTGTTGTCGACGTGGGCGCATTGATTTTCGGCGGCGTGGTCAGCCCGGTTTGCGGCTGTTGCTGCAGCACCGTTTGCTGTTGCGGTGAAGACACCGTTTGTTGCGGCGGCTGCGCGACGGCTTGTTGCTGCTGCGGCGGCGATTGCGGCGGCTGCGGCTCCGGTTCGTCGGCGTATTTCACCAAGAGCGCGTGAACGCTGGCGAGGAGCTTTCCGCCATCGGCTTTTTGCTCCTTCATCTCTTTCAGCCACTTTTCGACGACCGGATCGGTGGCCCTGCGCCAATGCGCGACCGCTTCCGGCAGCAGCGTGACGATGGAATCGCCGCCCCGCACCACCGTGTCGGCGACGGCCGCGGCTTCGATATCCCACATCGCGCCTGCCATGCCGGCCGCGGCCTGACCCGAGTTATTGTCGATCACGGCTTTGAGATCGCGCGGCAGGCGGTCATAGGCGGCGCTGTTCATCGCCAGCACGAAGGTCGTGCTGCTCGGTGAAGAGTCCGAGAATTCGGTGTGCGTCTTGAGCAGATCGTTCAGGCGCAGCGCCGGCATCATGTGCCAGGGATCAACGCAGCCGTCGATAATGTGCTGGTTGACCGCGAGCGGGAGCTGCCCCAACGGCATCGGCACGGGCTGCGCGCCGAGAACGTGCATAGCCTCACCGGCAAAACGCGTCGGCACGTGAATTTTCAGATCTCTGATGTCCTCGACCGTCCGGATCGGCTGATTGGCATGTATCACGCCGCGATCCGTGCATGAGAAGCAGATCGGATGGATTTCGCGGAACTCGTCTTTCAAGTTCGCCACGGCGAAATCCTGCAGCGCTTTGGAACTGACCAGCGCGCGGCGCGACGGCACGAACGGCAGATCGAATATTTCGATTCTCGGAAATCGCCCCGGCGTCAGACCAGGCGCCGTCCACACGATGTCGGCATCGCCGTCGCGCGCTTGATCGAACAAATGCGCCGGCGTGCCGCCAAGCTGCATCGAGGGAAAAACATCGATGCGGATGCGGCCGTTGGAATCGGCCTGCACCTTGCGCGCCCAGGGCACGATGAATTTGTCGTGGGCGCTCGACACCGACGACATGAAATGGTGCAGCTTGAGCGCGACCTGCGGCGCATCCGCCCGCGCGAAACGCATCACGGCGGGGGCGGCAACCACGGCCGCCGTCGAAGCAAGGAAGGTGCGAAGTAAGGTGCGCCGCGCAATTCGCATAAAGTCCCTCGCCGCCTTCTCGCGGCTTTGCGCCGGCGCAACTTAGAGCGCAATCGTTTCAGATTGAAACGATTGGCGCTCTAACATCCTAGTGGAGCATGATCTTTTCGGACCTTCCTTCGCCCGCCGAAGCGGGCTTCGCGAAGGCGGGAAACCGGTTTCCACTTGTCCGGACCATGCTCTAAGACTAATTACGACGCGATGGCCGATCGTTGTCTTCGGCCGGGCGGATCATGTTGACTACGACGCCCGGCGTCTGCGGCGGCGCCGCCGCAGCTTCCACTTTTGCCTCTTGCGAGCGCCGCTCGTAGTTGCGGTAGGACAGCCAGCCGAACGGCAAGCCCACCAGATAAGCGAGCGTGCCCGCCGTGAGCAGCACCCACGGATAGGCGATCAGAAGCGCGATGCTCAGCACCACGACGACGATCAGCGGCCCGACCATTTCCGGCGGCACGCGCGTGCCGACGCGCTTGCCGGAAAACACCGGCAGCCGCGACACCATCAGCGAAGCGATCGCGAGCGTGTAGAACAGCGTCAGCCAGGTCAAAACTCCAGACCGCGGCACGCCGAGAAAGACCACGTAAATCGGCAGCAGCACCGTGATGGCGCCCGCCGGCGCCGGCACGCCGACAAAGAAATTCGCCGCCCAAACGGGCCGGTCCGGATCATCGACCATCACATTGAAGCGCGCGAGCCGGAGGCTGCCGCAAATGGCGAACACCATGGCGGCGATCCAGCCCGCCGATTTCAGTTCGTGCAGATCCCAGAAGTAAAGGATCAGCGCCGGCGCGACGCCGAAATTGACAAAGTCCGACAGGCTGTCGAGCTCGGCGCCAAAGCGCGAGGTTCCCTTGAGGAACCGCGCCAGGCGACCGTCGAGACCGTCGAGGATCGCCGCGAATACGATGGCCGCGACCGCGAGCACGTAGCGGTCTTCGAACGCCATGCGGATCGCGGTCAAGCCGGCGCACAGCGCCAACAGCGTCACAAGATTGGGCGCCAGCGTGCGCACCGGAATGCGGCGGAACCGGCGCCGCCGCGGGTCGCCGTAACCGTTCGGTTGGATGGCCAAGTTCATTACCTCGCTGCCGCGAATATAGCCGTTTCCGCGCCCGCACGCCACGCGGGGCTTTGCACGTCATTTCGGGGCCGAGCGTAGCGAGGAACCCGGAATCCATAACCACCGCTCTCAAAAGTCAGCGCTGATTAAGGCTGATATTACTTTTGCGTCTTCAGTGACTATGGATTACGTCACGCGGAACGTGCGGTTCGGCTCGATCGCGGCGAGATCGGCGATCACCGTTTCGCCGGCAATCGCGGTCTGGCCCTCGGCGGCCAGTGCGCGGGAGCCTTCGGGCAGATAGACATCGACGCGGGAGCCGAACCGGATCATGCCGATGCGCTGGCCGGCGCCGACCGCCTCGCCTTGGCGGGTGAACGGCACGATACGCCGCGCAACCAGGCCGGCGATCTGAATGGCCGCGATGCGCTGGCCGTTCGCCATGGCGATGACGAAGGCATTGCGCTCATTGTCCTCGCTCGCCTTGTCGAGATCGGCGCTCAGGAATTTGCCGGCGTGATAGATGATGCGCTCGATGCGGCCGGCGACGGGGCTGCGATTGACGTGGCAGTCGAACACGCTCATGAAAATGGAAATGCGCGGCAGCGGCCGGTCGCCGAGGTCAAGCTCCTTCGGCGGCACGGCATTGCCGATCTGGCTGATGCGGCCGTCGGCCGGTGCGACCACGATGCCGTCGCGCACCGGCGTGACGCGCTGCGGATCGCGGAAGAAATAAGCGCACCACAACGTGAGGAGCGTCGCCAGCCAGCCGAGCGGCGGCCACAGCCACAGCAGAACGAGACTCACGAAGGCAAAGCCGCCGACGAAGGGATAGCCCTCCGGATGGATCGGCGCCAGTTGCTTGCGGATCGAGTCGAGAACGGACATGCGGCCTTATATCAGGAGCGGGTATTACAACAAATTCTCCGTCACCCTGAGGTGGCCGCGAAGCGGCCCTCGAAGGGCGACGGCAACCAAGTCGGCTATAGCCGACTTGGACGGGCAAAATTCGAAATCGGCAAGCCGATTTCGTTGGCCGTGCATCCTTCGAGGCTCGCTTCGCTCGCACCTCTGGATGACGGAAGTGAAGTCGCAATTATTCCGCGGCATCCGCGGCAGGCAGGGGGCTCGCCTCCTCCGCGTCCGGCAGCGGCGGCGGATTGCGATTGGGTGCGGATGCATCTTCCTCGGCCCCGGCCAGGATTTCGCGCGCCTTCTGCGCCTCGCGCTGGCGATTCCACATGCTGGCATAGAGGCCGCCATCGGCGAGAAGCTCGCGGTGCGTACCGCGTTCGACGATGACGCCGTGGTCGAGCACGAGAATCTCGTCGGCATCGACGATGGTCGACAGCCGGTGCGCGATGACGAGCGTGGTGCGGTTGCGCGACACCCGGTCGAGTTCGTCCTGGATATCTTTCTCGGTATGGCTGTCGAGCGCCGACGTCGCCTCGTCGAGCAAGAGGATCGGCGGGCCTTTGAGGATGGTGCGGGCGATGGCGACGCGCTGCTTCTCGCCGCCCGAAAGCTTCAAGCCGCGTTCGCCGACCTCGGTCTCGTAGCCTTTCGGCGCGCGGCGGATGAAGCCGTCGACCTGCGCCTGGCGCGCCGCTTCCTCGACCTCGGTGTCGCTCGCATCCCAGCGCCCATAGCGGATGTTGTAGCGGATGGTGTCGTTGAACAGCACGGTGTCCTGCGGCACCATGCCGATCGCGGCGCGGAGCGAGGCCTGCGTGACGTCGCGAATGTCCTGGCCGTCGATCAGGATGCGCCCGCCGCTAACATCGTAGAAACGAAACAGCAACCGCGAGATCGTCGACTTGCCGGCGCCGGACGGGCCGACAATGGCGACCCTGTGCCCGGCCGCGACATCGAAACTCAGACCTTTGAGGATCTGCCGCTCCGGGTCATAGGAAAATGAGACATTCTCGAAGCGGATGGTGCCGGCCGGTACCTGCAGCGCCGGCGCGCCGGGTCTGTCCACGATCTCCGGCTTGCGCGACAGGATCGAGAACATGGTTTCGATGTCGATCAGCGCCTGTTTGATCTCGCGATAGACCATGCCCATGAAATTCAGCGGCACGTAAAGCTGGATCATCATGGCGTTGATCATGACGAAATCGCCGACCGTATTGGTGTGCTGCTCGACGCCGTAGGCGCACAGCACCATGGTCGCGGCGAGCCCGGCCGTGAAGATGACCGCCTGCCCGGCATTGAGCACGGTGAGCGAGACATAGGCTTTGACGCTCGCGTCCTCGTAGCGCGCCATCGAGCGGTCGTAGCGTTTGGCTTCGCGCTCCTCGGCGGAGAAATATTTGACGGTTTCGTAATTGAGCAGCGAGTCGATCGCTTTGGCGTTGGCGTCGCTGTCGCTCTCGTTCATCTTGCGTCGGATGCCGATGCGCCACTCGGTGGCCGCGTAGGTGAACCACATGAACAGCGCGACCGTGAGACCGATGACGGCGACGTAACGCCAGTCGAAATGAAACAGCAGCACGGCGACGATCAGCACCAGTTCGACGATGGTCGGTGCGAGCTGCAACAGCAGCATGCGCACGATCGTCTCGATGGCATTGCGGCCGCGCTCGAGCACGCGCGTCAGCCCGCCGGTCTTGCGATCGAGATGGTACCGCAGCGAGAGCAGATGCATGTGCTCGAACGTGAGCATCGCCAGCCGCCGCACCGCGTTCATCGCCACCTTGGCGAAAATGCCGTCGCGCCATTGCGTGAGCAGCGCCATAACAACGCGCACGCCGCCATAGCCGAGCGTCATCGCAATGGGCGCGGCGAACACCCAAACAATCCAATTGTCCGGCGCCACCGGCGCGGTGCCGCGGCCGGCGAGTGCGTCGGTCGCCCACTTGAAGGTGAACGGCACCGCCATGGTCGCGAATTTGGCGAGGAACAGCAGCACCGTCGCGAATACGACGCGGGCCTTCAAATCGCGCCGATCGGTCGGCCAGATAAACGGCCACAGGTCGACGAGCGTGGACAGCAAGGTCCCGCCATCGCCATGCACCTTGCGCCTGAGAGGTCCTGTCGGGCGTTGGAAATCAGTCATCGAAAGTCTTCGTAGCCCTCGCAACCCTTTTTGGCAGTCCCAAAAATCCGGAAAGCGGGCGGCACCCGGATATTGCCAGCCGCCCACTCCCTTACGGAGCGTTGACCGTCATATAAAGATTCTCGGCCCGTTCTGCATCGGGAGTAAGCACCCGCGCACGCAGTGCCTTACCCAAAGCGCTTGCAGGGCCGCCGAATCGAGGCCACATCTACCGCTCAATGAGTGATACTCCATGAGCAAAATCAATGCGGTGTGCGTCTATTGCGGATCGAGCCCCGGCGCGGACCCCGCCTTTGCCGAAGCGGCCAAGGCGCTAGGCAAGTCGCTGGCGCAGAACGGTGTACGTCTCGTTTACGGAGGCGGTTCGGTCGGCATGATGGGAACACTCGCCAAGGCCGTTCTCGCGAACGGCGGCAAGCTGACCGGCATCATCCCGGAATTTCTCACCGGCAAGGAGCGCCCGCAGCCGCTGACCGAGGACATGATCGTCACCCGCGACATGCACGAGCGCAAACGCATGATGTTCGAGCATGCCGATGCCTTCGTGGCGCTGCCGGGCGGCGTCGGCACGCTGGAAGAACTCGTCGAGCAACTGACCTGGGTCCAGGTCGGGCAGCACAATAAGCCGGTGCTCCTTGCCAATATCAACGGCTTCTGGGAGCCGTTCCGCGCGCTCATCGATCACATGGACAAGCTTGGCTTCATCTATAGCGGCCTCAACCAAAATCTGCTGATGGCCGACAAGGTCGAGGATATTTTGCCGAAGCTGCGCGAAGCCGCCGGACGTGTATCCGACGTCGCCACGAAGATGGCGGTTCCGGTAAAGAAGTTGTGACTTCCGTCATTCCGGGGCCGAGCCAACGGGTCCGACCCGATGAGAAGCTCCGCGAGGAGCCCGGAATCCATAACCCCAGCGCTGGGAGTATGGATTCCGGACTTGCCGCTAAACGCGGCAATCCGGAATGACGAGCAAAGCTAGTCCCGCAAAAACGTCACCGCTTCGATGCGATTGCCGTCGGGATCGCGGATGAAGGCCGCGTAATAGCTCAAGTGATATTTTGTCCGCAGCCCCGGCGCGCCGTCCGACGTACCGCCGGCTTTCAGTGCAGCCGCGTGGAAGGCGTCGACCGCCGCGGTGCTGGACGCGCGCAGGCAGATGTGAACGCCGCTGTCGTCGGCGATACGGCCCATGGTCTCACGGCGGTTGATCCAAAAATCGGGATAGTTTTTGCCGTAGCCGATCGCCGCGTCCGGCCATTCGCGCAATTTGGTCATGCCGAGCGGCGCCAGCAGCGCGGCATAGAATGCCTCGCCGCTTTTGAGATCGCGCACCGCGATGGAAACGTGGTCGATCATGATGCTCCTCTTTTCCCTCCCCTCGTGGGGAAGGAAAATCACGCCGGCGCGCCGGATTTCACCAGCTTATAGACGATGGAATCCATCAGCGCTTGGAACGAGGCGTCGATGATGTTGGCGGAGACGCCGACCGTGGTCCAGCGGTCGCCGGTTTCGTCCGAGCTTTCGATCAGCACGCGGGTGACCGCTTGGGTGCCGCCATTGAGGATACGCACGCGATAATCAGTGAGCTCGAGCCCGGTGATGAAGCGCTGGTACTTGCCGAGATCCTTGCGCAGCGCGAGATCGAGCGCGTTGACCGGGCCGATACCCTCGGCGACCGAGATGAGCCCCTCGTCGCCGACCTTCAGCTTCACCACCGCCTGGCTCACCGTGACCGGCTCGCCCTTGGCGTTGTTGCGCTTCTCGACATTGACGTCGAATTTCTCCACGTCGAAATAGTGCGGCACCTGGCCGAGCGAGCGGCGGGCGAGCAGCTCGAACGATGCATCGGCCGCTTCATAGGCGTAGCCGATCGCCTCGCGCTCCTTGACCTCGTCGAGCAGGCGCGCGACGCGCGCATCATCTTTGTCGATCTTGAGCCCGATGCGGTCGAGCTCGGCGAGGACGTTCGAGCGGCCGGCCTGGTCGGACACCAGGAGCTTACGTTTGTTGCCGACGCGTTCCGGCGCGACGTGCTCGTAGGTCGCCGGCTCCTTGACGATCGCCGAGGCGTGAATGCCGGCCTTGGTGGCAAAGGCGCTTTCGCCGACATAAGGCGCGTGGCGGTCTGCGGACCGATTGAGAAGCTCATCGAGCGCGTGCGAGACCCGCGCCAGCCGCGCCAGCGCGTCGTCCGACACGCCGATCTCGAATGCCTCGGCGTATTCCTTCTTGAGCTTCAGCGTCGGGATGATCGAAACCAGATTGGCATTGCCGCAGCGTTCGCCAAGCCCATTCAATGTGCCCTGGATTTGCCGGGCGCCGGCGCGCACCGCGGCAAACGAGTTCGCCACCGCCTGCTCGGTGTCGTTATGCGCGTGAATGCCGATGTGGTTGCCGGGGATTTTTGCGCAAACCTCGCCGACGATGCGCTCGACCTCGTGCGGCAGCGTGCCGCCATTGGTGTCGCAGAGCACGACCCAGCGCGCTCCCTCGTCGTAAGTTGCCTGCGCGCAGGCCAGCGCAAAAGCGGGCTTCGCCTTGTAGCCGTCGAAGAAATGCTCGCAGTCGAGCAGCACCTCGCGGCCTTTGGCCTTGGCGGCGCGCACGCTGTCGCGGATCGAGGCGAGGTTTTCCTCCTCGGTCGTCTCCAGCGCCACGCGCACGTGATAGTCCCAGGATTTGGCGACAAAACAGATAGCGTCGGCCTGCGCGTCAAGAAGCGTGACCAGTCCCGGATCGTTCGACGCCGAACGGCCGGGCCGCCGCGTCATGCCGAAGGCGGTGAGTTGCGCTTTCATCGGCCGCTTTTCGGCGAAGAAATTGGTGTCGGTCGGATTGGCGCCGGGGTAGCCGGCTTCAATATAATCGATACCAAGCTCATCAAGCATGCGCGCGATCACGAGCTTGTCGGCAAGCGTAAAGTCGACGCCATTCGTCTGCGCGCCGTCGCGCAGCGTGGTGTCGAACAAATAAAGCCGTTCGCGTGACATCTTACGCTTTCACCAGAGATGGTAATTTGACGCCAAGGCGACGGCGATCAAAATGGCAACCAGCGCAATGACCAGATGGTGCGTGCGCAAGCCGAAAAAAGTCGAGCGCGGTTCGGTCATGACAGAATCCCTAAATCCTAGCCGCGATAGAGCCGGTAGAAGGTATAAAAAGTCACGCCGACCGCCGCCGCGATTACCGCGTATTTCAAGATCAGATAATAAAGCCAGTGGCGCGGGAACGGTGTCTCGGGGCCCTTCATGATGCGCTCTCCTTGCCATCGTCTTTGGCGCCGAGCGGCTTGACCAGTGTCGTATTGGCAAGCCATTCGCCGGCGACCGTCACCGTGTTGCGGGTCTTCGCCGTATAGCCGCGTTTCTCGAAGAAGCCGCGCGCCGTGTCGCTGGCATCGACGGACAGTTCCTTGGCGCCGCGCGCCGTGGCGAGCTTTTCCAGAGCGTCGCAGAGCATAGTGGCTGCCCCCTGCCCGGTCGCAGCCGGATGCACATAGAGCATGTCGAGGCGCTTGTTTTCAGCGAGCGCGGCGAAGCCGACCGCGGCGCCGCCGAAGGTCGCAATCAATGTGAGTTCGCTGCCGAGCTTTGTTGCGAATTCTTCCTCGTCATCAGCGGCCGACGCCCACGCCTCCTGCTGCGCCGGGCTGTAATCCTCGGCGGTCAATTCCTCGATGCTGGCGCGGAAAATCTCGGCGAGGAACGGCACGTCCGTCGGCAACATCGGCCGCAGCGCGACTTTTGGCATAGCGCGGGCGTTCATCGCGCGATCTCCTTATTGGCCGCGGCACCGTCCCCTCCGCCGTCATGCCCGCGCTCGTCGCGGGTATCCACGTCTTTCTGGCCCTCGGCAGCGCTAAGTCGTGGATGGCCGGGACAAGCCCGGCCATGACGGTTGAGAGTCATCGCGCGATCTCCCAGGTGGTGCCGTCTTTGGAGTCTTTGAGCACGATGCCCATTTTGGCGAGTTCGTCGCGGATGCGGTCGGATTCAGCGAAGTCCTTGGCTTTGCGAGCTTCGGCACGAGATGCGATCAGTTGCTCGACCCGATCCTTAAACTCGGATTGATCTCCCCGGACTAATGTTATGTCGCCACTCTTGGTTTCTTCAACGTCCAAGCCGGCAAGTCGGATCGGCTTCAGAATTTCCTCTATTATTCTCTGCGACGCATTGTTTGCCCTTGCGGCCCGCAATTTTTGAATAGCGTCCTCATAGTCAAAGAGACGCGTCGGCCCAACGTTCATTGCGGAAACGCCGAATCTGAATAGTCCGGGCTTATCGAGATTTCTAAAACCTATAAGCTTGCAGTTGGCGGCAAAGATTAGCTTATCATCCATTCCACCCCTTTTTGCTTTAGTGTGAAGCTCACGCAATACGGCAACTGCCTTAGGAGTGTTCAGATCGTCGGTTAACGCATCCACGACGGCTAATGGCTCATGCAAATTTTTGAAATGGAAATAAACTTGGAGACTTTCGCTCCACTCCTCTAATTCATCCATAGCGCGCTGGGTGCCTGTTTCAGTCCAATCAATCGGCTGCCGATAATGCGTCATCAACATTTGCAGACGCACGACATCACCAGGTAACCGTTCAATAAGATCCCTAATCGTCACGAAGTTGCCGAGGCTCTTCGACATCTTCTCGCCTTCGACCTGAAGAAAGCCGTTGTGCATCCAGTAATTCGCCATCACTGGCGTATGGAAGGCGCAACGCGATTGCGCGATTTCGTTTTCGTGGTGCGGGAAGACGAGATCGATGCCGCCGCCGTGGATATCGAACGTCTCGCCGAGATGCTTCCACGACATCGCCGAGCATTCGATGTGCCAGCCCGGCCGGCCGGGCGTTTTGACGCCCGCGGGCGACGGCCATGCCGGCTCGCCCGGTTTCGACGGCTTCCACAGGATGAAATCCTGCGGGTCTTTCTTATAAGGCGCGACCTCGACGCGGGCGCCGGCGATCATCTCGTCGAGCGGCCGTTTCGACAGTTTGCCGTAATCCTGCATCGACGGCACGCTGAACAACACATTGTCCTCGGCGACATAGGCGTTGCCGGAGGCGACCAGGCGGTCGATCAGCGCGCGCATTTCGGCGATGTGCTCGGTGGCCCGCGGCTCGACGGTCGGCGGCAGGCAGCCGAGCGCCGCGACGTCGTCGTGGAATTGCTTGTCGGTTTTTTCGGTGACCTTGCGGATCGCCTCGTTCAGCGGCAAGGACGGATATTCCTCGGCGGCGCGCGCGTTGATCTTGTCGTCGACGTCGGTGATGTTGCGCACGTAAGTGACATGGGTGTCGCCATAGATTTGGCGGAGCAGACGGAACAGCACGTCGAACACGATGACCGGCCGCGCATTGCCGATATGGGCGAAGTCGTAGACCGTCGGCCCGCACACATACATGCGCACATTGGCCGGATCGAGCGGCTTAAAGGCCTGCTTCTCGCGCGTCAGCGTATCGTAGAGTTTCAGTTCCATCGCAGCGAATCTCATTCCACCAGACTAAAATAGTACACCTCGGGCCTGCTGGCCGGGCGTCTATCGGTCTCGATTGATGAGATAAAGACGGCCGCAGCCAGCGATGTCGCTAGCTAATAATCTCTCGGCAAATGCCGCAGATGGTGTTCGGGCCGGTCATGGCGCGCACAATGATTGGTCGGGCGCATTGCGTCAAGGTCCGGCCTGCCGGCAATGCGTTACCGCGAAGTGTCACCGCGCCGCCGCGGGACCTAAGAAAACGGCAGGGGAAAACTGGCTGGGCGGTTGTGGAAACACCAAAGCCGTCACGCGGATGCATTGCTCGCGCGCGCAAAACATGAGAGCGAACCGCGCGGTTTTGCGCCATCGGATGAGCGTCACTTAACGAAAGCTTAACTCCACACCCGCATTCTTAACCCTATCGGGGTAGGGCCAAGTTGGCCCGGCTTGCCGTGCCGGCAACCGGGTTTGGGTGGCGGGACTTGCGCCGGATGGGGGAACCATGCGTTTCGTGATTGCGGCGGGCGCCGCATTATCCGTGCTTCTCGGCGCTGCTTCGGCGCACGCGGAAAAGCGCATCTTCATCATCGCCAATGACGGCGACGGCTATGGCGTCGACAATTGCCTGGCCTCCGGCAGCAGCTGCGGCGCGGCGGTGGCGAATTCCTACTGCCATTCGCGCGAGTTCGCCCAGGCGACGTCGTTCCGCAAAGTCGACCGCGACGACATTACCGGCGCCATCCCGGCCAGCACATCCGGCTCATGCCGAGGCGACGCTTGCGATAACTTCGTCGCCATCGAGTGTTCGCGCTGATTTGGCGGAATAGATCGCCGTCTTTTTTGTCATCAGGACACCCCGCGACATCCCGTTGCGCGGGGCTATAACTTCGTTCATCCTCGCAACGGCTGCGTTTTGACCTCGAGGGGGCCGCGAGGAACGGCGCGCCCAACATCTAGCCCCCACAGGTGGTCAATGGGTGGTCAAGAAGCGAGGGAACGCGACATTGAAGAGAATGTCGCCGCTTGCGCGGCTGCGAGCGAACAGGCGCCGCTGAAGCTCGAACAATTCCTGCCCTATCAGCTCCAAGTCGTGACGACGCTGATGTCGCAAGCGCTGTCGCGTGTTTACGCGCGGCGCTACCACCTCGGCATCCCGGAATGGCGGGTCCTGGTGGCGCTCGGCCAGTTCGGCTGGATCAACGGCAAGGCCATCTGCTCGCACACCCACATGCACAAGACCAAGGTGTCACGTGCGGTGGCAATCCTGGAAAAGCGCGAACTCGTTGCGCGTCGCGCCAATCGCTCGGACATGCGCGAGTCGCTCGTCTCGCTCACGCCGGCCGGCCGGATGATCTACGAAGAACTCGCGCCACACGCGGTCGAATTCACGCACCGGCTCACCGACATCCTGACGCCGAGCGATCGCGATGCGTTCCACCGCGCGCTCAAGCAGCTCACCGACCGGTCGGCGCAACTCGTCGCCGAAGCGATCGAGGAGGACGGCCGCGTGGAGGTACCGTGAAGCTCTATTCGTATTTCCGATCGTCAGCCGCCTACCGTGTGCGCATCGCGCTCAATCTCAAGGGCATCGCCTACGACACGATCCCAATTCACCTGGTCAAGGACGGCGGCCACAACAAGCGGCCGGAATTTCGCGCCGTCAATCCGCAGATGCGCGTTCCGGTGCTGGTCACGCCCGCGGGCGATACGCTGACGCAATCGCTCGCCATCATCGAATATCTCGAAGAGACGCATCCGCAGCCGGCGCTCTTGCCGAAGGATCCGGTTGCGCGCGCCAAGGTGCGCGCGCTCGCCGAGCTCGTCGCCTGCGACATCCATCCGCTGAACAACACCAGCCCGCTGCGTTATCTGAAACACAGCATGGGCCAAGAGCAAAGCGCAATCGACGCCTGGTATCATCACTGGGTCGTTTCGGGCTTCGAGGCGCTCGAAGCGATGATCGAGCACGTCTCCCCTCTTTCCGGCCCCTATCTCTGCGGCAACGAGGTCACACTCGCCGACCTCTGCCTGGTGCCGCAGGTCTACAACGCACGGCGGCTGAAAGTGCCGCTGGAGAAATTCCCAAAGATCGTTGCGGCCGACATCGCCTGTCTCGCGCTTTCAGCCTTCGACAAAGCGCGCCCGGAAAATCAACCGGACGCGGAGTGACGGCCGGACCCGAGAGTCCCGCCGCGGTGCCGGACAAAAGCAGCCCGGTTGGCCGCGATTGACAGCACCAGCCTTCACATTTTAACCACCATTCCGGGGCTTGATCCGCAACCCCGACGAACCGGGGCCGGAACCCTAAATGCTCAAAAGATCGCGCGGCTGCGGCCAAGACTCGCTGCAAGACTCGCCACAAGTCACGCTGCAGAGCATGCTTGCCCTCTTTGGTCTCCTCGCCTCCGCCACGGCCGCGTTCGCGCAAGGCGCTCCGGTTCAGCAGCCCTATCAGCAGCAGCAATATCAACCGCCGCCAAATCAGCCAGTTTCAAATCAGCCGGCGGCAAGTCAGCCGGCGGCAAATCAGGCGTCGTCAAGTCCGGTTTGCGTGCGCCTGCAAGGGCAGCTCGCTTCGGTCGACCAGGGCGCCGGCGACCCTGCCCGCGCCGAGCAGATCAAGCGCTCCGATGAGGCCATCGCCAAGCAACAGGCCGACCTCGACCGCGCCGTTGCGCAGGCGCACAAAGCAGGCTGCGCCGGCGAAGGATTCTTCGCGCTGTTCTCGGCGCTGTCGCCGCAATGCGGGCCGATCACGTCTTCGATCCAGCAGATGCGCGGCAATCTCGACCGCATGATGAGCGAGCAGCAGCAGCTCAAAACCGGCACCGACGCGCAAGACGGCCAGCGCCGCGCGCTGATCGGGGCCTTGGCGCAAAACAATTGCGGCGCGCAATATGCTTCCGCCGCCTCGTCGTCAGGTCCGGCCGGCTTCTTCGATGCTTTGTTCGGCAACGGCACCGTCGTCAATCCGAACGGCGACGGCGCGCCGTCCGGCACTTTTCACACCGTCTGTGTGCGGACCTGTGACGGATACTATTTCCCGGTCTCGTATTCGACCGCATCGACGCGCTTCGCCGACGACGAAAAAACATGCCAGCGGCTGTGCCCAGCGAGTGAGGTGGCGCTCTACTCGTTCCGCAATCCGGGCGAGGACATGGATCAGGCGGTCTCGAACACCGGACAACTCTACACCGCGCTGCCGAATGCCTATCGTTACCGCAAGGAAATGACGGCCGGCTGCTCGTGCCGCAAGCCGGGCCAGAGCTGGGGCGAGGCGCTCAAGAACGCCGACGACTCGACCACGCTCGAGCAAGGCGACGTCGTCGTCACCGACCAGACCGCGAAGACGCTCTCGCAAGCACCAAAGCAGGGCGGCAAGGTTGCCCCGGCTGGTGCAAGCCCCACCGCGGCCGTCGCTGCACCGGCGACAAGCAGTTCTGACACCACCAAGCGCCACGTGCGCACCGTGGGACCGCCGTTCCTGTCAGCGGGGCAGATGCAGTTGCAACAACAGCAACAGCAGCAATCCCAACCGCCGCCGCGTTGACGGCCAGGATATCCACACGTCAAAAATCCGAGCCGCCCGCTTTCGCCATAGCCGCGCCTTGGACCGGCGTGCGGTCGGGCTGCGGCGCCGCCGTACCGGAATCGTTGAACCGATTGACGATCGGATAGCGCCGGTCGCGGCCGAAATTTCGCAACGTCACTTTCACGCCCGGCGCGGCCTGGCGGCGCTTGTATTCGGCCAGATAAAGCATGCGCTCGACTTTGAGCACCGTGTCGCGATCGAATCCCGCGGCGACGATGGTCGCGGTCGATTCTTCGCGCTCGACCAGCCGTTCGAGAATCTGATCGAGGATGTCGTAGGGCGGCAGCGAGTCCTGATCGGTCTGGTTCTCGCGCAGCTCCGCGCTCGGCGCGCGCGTAATGACGTTTTCCGGAATGACATTGCGGTCGGGACCGCGCGCGCCTTCCGGCTTCCAGCCGTTGCGCAATTTTGACAGGCGATACACTTCGGTCTTGTAGAGATCCTTGATCGGATTGAAGCCGCCGTTCATGTCGCCGTAGAGCGTGGCGTAGCCGACCGACATTTCCGATTTGTTGCCGGTAGTCACCACCATCGCGGCGAATTTGTTGGAGATCGCCATGAGGATCGTGCCGCGGGCGCGGGCCTGCAGATTTTCCTCGGTCACGTCGCGCGGTGCGCCTTGAAACACGCCGGCGAGCGCCGTTTCAAGGCCGTGCACGGCGCTTTCGATCGGGACGATGTCGTAGCGGACGCCGAGCGCCTGCGCGATCGCTCCGGCATCGTCGAGCGAAGCCTGCGACGTGTAGCGATACGGCAGCATCACGCAGCGTACCCGCTCGGCGCCGAGCGCGTCCGTCGCCATTGCCGCGCATAGCGCGGAATCGATGCCGCCGGAGAGGCCGATCACGACGCCCTTGAAGCGGTTCTTGTCGACGTAATCGCGCAAGCCCAGCACGCAGGCGGTGTAGTCGGCTTTGTCGCGTTCTTCCGCCGGCGCGATCTCGCCGCGCGCGCAGCGCCAAATGCTGCCGTTCGATTTGCCGTTGATCCGCGACCAATGCGTCGTCAAAACGTCTTCGCGGAACGCCGGGAGCGCAAATGCCACCGAGCGATCGGCATTGAGCGCAAACGACGCGCCGTCAAACACAAGCTCGTCCTGGCCGCCGAGCTGATTGATATAGATGAGCGGCAGTCCGGCTTCCGTGACCCGCGCCACGACGACGTTGAGCCGGACCTCCGCCTTGTCACGCCAATACGGCGAGCCGTTGGGCACGAGGAGAATTTCCGCGCCGGTTTCGGCGAGACACTCGACGACGTTCTCGTAGTCGCCCCAATCGGTCCAGGTATCCTCGCAGACCGGCAGGCCGAGCCGCACGCCGCGAAAGCTGACCGGGCCAGGCAAAGGACCGGCGGCGAAGACGCGCTTCTCGTCGAAGACGCCGTAGTTCGGCAGATTGACCTTGAAGCGGAGCGCCTCGATCCGGCCGCCGGCCAGGAGCGCATAGGCGTTGTAGAGCTTGCCGTCTTCGACCCAGGGCGCGCCGATGAGAACGGCAGGCCCGCCGTCGGCAGTCTCGCGCGCGAGCATCTCGAGAGCTGCCCGGCAGGCGGCCTGGAAGGCCGGCTTGAGCACCAGGTCTTCGGGTGGGTAGCCGGCGATAAACAGCTCTGAAAAGGCGACGATATCGGCGCGGTCGCGCCCGGCCCGGGCGCGTGCCTTGCGGGCAAGCTCGAGATTGCCGGTGACGTCGCCGACGATCGGATTGAGCTGCGCCACGGCGATGGCCAGGCGGTCGGCGGGACGTTCGTTCATGACGCAGGTCTAGCGCCCGACCGACCGGTCGGGCAACCCATTCTCAGAGCGCCGCCACTTGCGGGATTGGCTTCGCCTTGGCCAACCGCTCCGATTTGAGGAGATCGGCAAGCAGGAAGGCCAAGTCGAGCGATTGCTCGGCATTGAGCCGCGGATCGCACACCGTGTGGTAGCGGTCGTTGAGATCCTCTTCGCTGATGGCGCGCGCGCCGCCGGTGCATTCGGTGACGTTCTGCCCCGTCATTTCCAGATGCACGCCGCCGGCAATCGTGCCTTCGGCGGCATGAACTTGAAAAAACGCGCGCACTTCTTTCAGGATCTGATCGAACGGGCGCGTCTTGTAGCCGCTCACCGACGAGATGGTGTTGCCGTGCATCGGATCGCACGACCACACCACGTTGCGGCCTTCGCGCTTCACCGCGCGCACCATCGGCGGCAACAGTTCGGCGGCCTTGTCGGCACCGACGCGGCAGATCAGCGTCAGGCGGCCGGGCTCATGGTCGGGATCGAGGATGTCCATGAGCTTGAGGAGCTCATCCGGCTTCTGCGTCGGCCCGGTCTTGATGCCGAGCGGGTTTTTGATGCCGCGGCAGAATTCGACGTGAGCGTGGTCGGCCTGCCGGGTGCGGTCGCCGATCCACACCATATGGCCCGACGTGCAGTACCAATCGCCGGTCGTGGAATCGACCCGCGTGAAGGCCTGCTCGTAGCCGAGCAGCAAAGCCTCGTGGCTGGTGAAGAAATCCGTCGTGCGCATTTCGGGATGCACTTCGGGATCGATGCCGCAGGCGCGCATGAAGTCGAGCGCTTCGCTGAGCCGGCCGGCGAGATCCTGATAGCGCTTGGACTGCGGACTGTCCTTGACGAAGGACAGCATCCACTGATGCGCATTCGACAGGTTAGCGTAGCCGCCGGTGGAGAAAGCGCGCAACAGATTGAGCGTCGCCGCCGACTGGCGATAGGCCTGCAACTGCCGGCACGGATCGGGCGTGCGCGCCTCGGGCGTGAAGTCGGTGCCATTGATGATGTCGCCACGATAAACCGGAAGCTCGACGCCGCCCCGCTTCTCGGTCGGCGAGGTGCGCGGCTTGGCGAATTGCCCGGCCACGCGGCCGACCTTCACCACGGGACAGGCCGCAGCATAAGTCAGCACCACCGCCATTTGCAGGAACAAGCGGAAAAAATCGCGGATATTGTTGGCGCCGTGCTCGGCAAAGCTTTCGGCGCAATCGCCGCCTTGCAGCAAAAAAGCCTCGCCGGCCGCGACTTGCGCCAGCGACTTTTTCAGATTGCGCGCTTCACCTGCAAAAACCAGCGGCGGGAACGTCGCAAGCTGCGCCTCGACATCGGCGAGCGCCTTCGGTTCGGGATAATCCGGCACCTGCACGATCGGCTTGCCTCGCCAGGACTCCGGGCTCCACTTGCCGATATTTGAACGGCTAGACATTACTCAGTCTCCATATCCGTCATCCTGAGGTGGCCGCAAAGCGGCCCTCGAAGGATGCACGGCCCGGGCCGTCGCCCTTCGAGGCTCGCGGAGCTTGTCATCGGGCCGGCCGAAGGCCGGACCCGTTGGCTCGCACCTCAGGGTGACGGTAAACGGCGGTCTTATACACGCCGGACGCGGGCTGCGACAGCCCGTTACGTGCCGGCTGGATTGCTTCGCTTCGCTCGCAAAGACGGGTGTTTTAGATCTATTCCGCCGCTTCCCGGGCGTAGCTCGCGGTCTTTTTCCGCATGGTGACAAGTTCTTCGGCGGCGGTCGGATGCAGGGCCACGGTCGCGTCGAAGTCCGCTTTGGTCGCCCCCATTTTCACCGCGACCGCGGCAAGCTGGGCCATTTCGGCGGCCCCCTCGCCGACCATGTGGCAGCCGACCACCCGGTCGATGAGGCCGTCGACCACAAGCTTCATCAGCACGCTCGTGGCGCGGCCCGACAGCGTCGCCTTCATCGGCCTGAACATGGCCTTGTAGATATCGGTCCGCGGCAGCCGCGCGCGCGCCTCGGTCTCGGTGAGGCCAACCACGCCGACCTCGGGCTCCGAAAACACCGCAGTCGCCACATTGGTGTGATCGACCGTGGTCGGCTTGCCGCCGAACACGGTATCGGCAAAGGCATGACCTTCGCGAATGGCGACCGGAGTGAGGTTGATGCGGTTAGTGACGTCGCCGACCGCATAGATGTTTTGCACCGCGGTGCGCGAATATTCGTCGACCGCGATACCGCCGTTCTTGGCGATCCCGACGCCCGCTTCCTTCAGCCCGATCTTGGCGATGTTGGGCACGCGGCCGGTCGCGAACATGACGCGATCTGCCGGCACGTGATTGCCATCCGAAACATGCACCGAAAAATGAGTGCCGGCCTGTTCGATCGCGGTGATGGTGCGGCCGGTGACCACGCGGATGCCGTGCGCCTCCATTTCCACGCGCAAGTGCTGGCGTACATCGTCGTCGAAGCCGCGCAGGATGTTCTCGCCGCGATAGATGAGCGTCACATGCGAGCCGAGGCCGGCAAAAATTCCGGCGAATTCGACGGCAATATAACCGCCGCCCTGGATCACGATCCGGCGCGGAAACTCCGGCAGATGGAAGGCCTCGTTCGAGGAAATGGCGTGTTCGAGGCCCGGGATCGGATCGCCGTAGCTCGGCGTGCCGCCGGTGCAGATCAAGATGCGGCCAGCGCGCACGCGATCGCCGTTTGCCAATTGAACCGTATGCGGATCGGCGATCACGGCGCGGCTTTTCACCACTTTGACGCTGGCTTTGTGGAGCGTCGCGCCGTAGGCGGCCTCGAGGCGGGCGATCTCGCGATCCTTGTTGGCGATCAGCGTCGGCCAGTCGAACGAGATTTGCGGCACCGTCCAGCCAAAGCCGGCGGCATCCTCGAACTCGGCGCGGAAACGCGAGGCGTAGACCAGAAGCTTTTTCGGCACGCAGCCGCGGATGACGCAGGTGCCGCCGAGGCGATATTCCTCAGCGACCATGACGCGCGCGCCATATTCGGCGGCGATCCGCGCGGCGCGCACACCGCCCGAACCGCCTCCAATGACGAAAAGATCGACGTCGTTTTCGGCCATCTGATTTTTCTTGATCTTCGCGTCACATATCGTGGCCGCGTTTCTTCATTTCAATGCGCATCGCGGTCATGACTTCCTGAGAAAGATTATCCGCCCAGGTGCCGGCATAGACCATGCTCTCATCGAGCACTTTCGGCTCTTGCGCCAGCGCCTTCTGGCCGAGCGGAGATTGATAGAACGCCAAGAGATCGCGCAATTCCTGCTCGGTGAAATGGGTGGCATAAATGCGGGCGCTCGCATCGACGAGCTCGGTCACGCGCGGATTGAATTCTTTCTCCACGTTGAACGCGACTTCGTTGAGGTCCTTGGACCACATGAAGTTGGTCTGCAGAAACAAATCCCTGGATTTTTGCACGACGCCGCGCACGATCGGCTGGAAAACATCCTTCACGCCTTTGACCTGGACGATTTGCTTGGCCAGGAGGAGCGCACCGGGCGACGGTTGCGGTGCCGCCGCCTGCGGCGCGGCAGACTGGGCTGCGGCCGGATACGCAGCACCAGTTACGGCAAGCGCGAGAAGCGCGGCGGCAACGAAACGTGCCCCGGCGTGTCGCGTGCCCGCAAGACGCGTGAAAAGATTGGCGATCATAGGCGCACTCCCTTGTGGGCTTGAAAATTAGGTCCGCTCGATCAGGCGCACCCCGTCCGGACCGGCGACAATAGCAGTCCAGGCGAGGCCGATGAACAAGCCATGTTCCATGACGCCGGGGATCGCAGACAGCCGCTCCGCAAGGGCTTTTGGATCGGCGATATGCTGCAATTGGGCGTCGAGGAGCCAGTGCCCGCCATCCGTGACCAAAGGATGGCCGTGCTTGCCGAGGCGCGGCAGGGCGGGCCCCGGACAGCCGGCGGCGGCGGTGGCCGCCTCGACGGCACGGCGGGTCGCCAGCGCGCCGAACGGCGCAATCTCAACGGGCAGCGGAAAGCGGCCCAGCACGGGGACCAATTTCGATTGATCCGCGACCACGATCATTTTGGCCGAAGCCGAGGCGACGATCTTCTCGCGCAGCAGCGCCCCACCCCCACCTTTGATCAGCGTGAGATCCGGTGCGATCTCATCGGCACCATCTACGGTTAAATCAAGTTCGGGGGTGTCGTCGAGCGTGGTTAGCTTGATGCCCAGCCGCGCCGCCTGGGTGCGCGTGGCTTCCGAGGTCGGCACGCCGACAACATCGAGACCTGCCCTCACCCGCTCTGCCAGCAGATCGACGAAGTGCTGGGCGGTCGAGCCGGTGCCTAGCCCAAGCCGCATGCCCGGGCGCACGAATTCGACGGCGCGGGCCGCGGCGGCCCGTTTTTGAGCGTCGGCGTTCATGATGCCGTTCATGGAGCGGTGTGTAGCCGCCTTCCGGCGACGAGCCTAGGGGTTTGCCCAAGGACTTGCCTAAAGGCTTGCCTAGCGCCCAACCGCCGTTTAGGCGAATGCCCATGCTGACCATTGTCTTCGACCTTGACGGAACGCTGATCGACACCGCGCCGGATCTCATCTCGACGCTCAACTTCACCCTTGCCCGCGAGGGCATGCCGGCCGCCCCCTTCGATGACGCCCGCAAGATGATCGGCGGCGGCGCGCGTGGCTTGATCGAACGTGCGCTCGTCGCCGAAGGCCGCGATGGCTCAAAGCCGGAGTTTAAGGCCGAGCTCGACCGGATGTTTGCCGGCTTTGTCGAACATTACGCCGCCCATATCGCGGATCGCTCGCGCCCTTTTCCGCAGCTCGAGGCGGCGCTGGATCGCCTGGCCGCCGATGGCTATCGCCTTGCGGTGTGTACCAATAAGCTTGAATGGCTGTCGGTGCGGCTCTTGGACAAGCTTGATCTCACCAGGCGTTTCGCCGCCATTTGCGGCCATGACACGTTCGGCATGCAAAAGCCCGACCCCGAGGTCCTGCGCCGCACGATCCTGAAAGCCGGCGGCAAGCCCGATCAGGCGATCATGGTCGGCGATTCCGGCACCGACGTGCGGACGGCGCGCGCCGCGTCGCTGCCGATCATTGCGGTGACTTTCGGCTATAGCGAGGTGCCGATCGAGATTTTGCAGCCGGATCGCCTGATCAGCTCGTATACAGAGCTTGAAGCGGCCATACACGGGATCGAGACAGCGCACGGGATCGAAACCGCGGCGCCGTAAGGGTGCCGGAATGTCGCGGCAGGAATGATAATTCCTGGACCGTCAGGGGTTTATCCGGCAAAATCCGGCATTATCTGAATAAGGATGAAGAACTTGCGGCCCCAAGAACTGAAAGGCGCGCTGAAAGACGCGCCGGAAGGCGCAACCGGTCGACCGGTCTTGGTCGACCCCTTCGGCCGCGCCATCAGCTATCTGCGTGTATCGGTGACCGACCGCTGCGACTTCCGCTGTGTCTATTGCATGGCGGAGAATATGTCGTTTTTGCCGAAGGCCGAGGTTCTGACGCTCGAAGAGCTCGATCGCTTGTGTTCGGCCTTTATCGCGCGCGGCGTGAAGAAACTTCGCCTGACCGGCGGCGAACCGCTCGTCCGCCGCGGCGTGATGACGCTTGTTGAATCGCTGTCGCGGCACCTTCGCACCGGCGACCTCGACGAACTGACGCTGACCACCAACGGCTCGCAGCTCGCCAAATATGCCGCCGAGCTGAAAGCGCACGGCGTGCGCCGCATCAATGTGTCGCTCGACACGCTCGACGCCGACAAATTCCGCGCCATCACGCGCTGGGGCGATCTGAACCAGGTTCTCGCCGGGATCGATGCGGCGCAGGCGGCCGGCCTGAAGGTCAAGATCAACACGGTGGCGTTGCGCGACGTCAACGACGACGAATTGCCGAAACTCATCGCATGGGCGCACGGCCGCGGCATGGATCTGACGCTGATCGAAGTCATGCCGCTCGGCGAAATCGGCGAAGGCCGTCTCGAGCAATATCTGCCGCTCTCGATGGTGCGCGCGCGGCTCGCCGAGCGTTTCACACTCGACGAGATCGATGACCGCACCGGCGGACCGGCGCGTTATGTGCGCGTCGCCGAGACCGGCGGCAAGCTCGGCTTCATCACGCCGATGACCCACAATTTCTGCGAATCCTGCAATCGCGTACGGCTGACCTGCACCGGCACGCTCTATATGTGCCTCGGCCAGGAAGACGCCGCCGATCTGCGCAAGCCGCTGCGCATGTCGGAAGGCAACGACCTGGTGTTTGCCGCCATCGACGAGGCAATCGGCCGCAAGCCCAAGGGCCACGATTTCATCATCGATCGCCGCCACCAGCGGCCGGCGCTGCCCCGTCATATGAGCGTAACCGGCGGTTGAGCCGTACCGCAGTGCTGTGCGACATCCCGCCTCAGCGTGGCGGCATCTGAGAAGCGCCGCGCCTGTTAAGCTAACCGTGATCAGCCAGCGGGGGCATTGTGCCGGTCAACTGGAAATTGCGGCCCGGATTGGCGTCAGACAAATCCGGGCCGTAGCTATTTGGGCCAGTAGTTATTTGGCCGAGTGTTCAAGGATACCTGCTGCCGCCTGCATCTCGGCGAAGCGGAACGCGCGGCGCTCGAGCGCCAGATCGTCACGCCCCCACTGCTCCATGTTCCAATCTTCATCGACATGCGCCGCCAGCCACGCGGCGTCGACTGATAATTCGCCGCGCAATACGGCGAGCGCGATCAGCGCCGAGCCGGTGAGCGTTGTCAAAACACTCAGCGCGCCGAGCCGCCACGCATCCTCGGGGATGGCGGCGCTTGCGGCCTGCAGCGCGGCGGCAGGCTGCGCGATGTGCGCGATCCCCTCGTCGGTTTTGAAATCCGCGCCGAGCGTGTTTTTCGCCCGGCGCAAAATCGGATCCCATTGCTGCGCTTGGCGCTCACGCAGTTGCTGCGGGTCGCTTGCGCGATAGAACAAAAGATCCGACGCGAGATATTTTCCGATTTCCGCTCTGATCGGGCCGGGCGCATCCGCCACGCCGTCAATGATCGCGTTGGCAAGCCGGGTGAGCGGCATGTTTGCCGGATTGATCTGGTCGCGCTGCGCGTCCCACTCCGCGGCGAGCGCCTGCGCAAGCGGCAGGGTTGGCGCCGCCAATAGCCTCCGCGCAGGCGTGCGCACGGGCTTGTCGTCGAGGCGCACAACATGGCCGTCGGGGCCGCTCACGGCGCTGGCCCGCTCGTAAAAGCGCCGCCGCAGGGCCGGACGGGCGTTGCGGCGCGCGGCCGACATCGGGTCTTCCGGCTCAATGGTCTCGAAAAGCTCGCGCATGGAGCCCAATCTAGCCTATTTTATCTCATTTTTTCAACTAGTTACGTAAACTGCTCTCGCCGCTCTGGATGTCTCGCCTGGCCGGTTTCCGATCGCGTTTTTGTTAACGGCAAAACCGCAGAAAACCTTGTTGTAACAAGCAGAAGCGGTAGAAATCCCACCCCCGCTCGACTACTATCCCGATCCGGATTCGGCTAGGGGGCCGTCCGGGAGGAAGAAAATCCACGCGGCAGCGTATGTACCGCCGGTTCAAAGAGCGGGTGCTGCGTGTACGAGGAGTCGATGAAACCAACCGATATCTCGGTCCCGGATTATTTCCATAAGGTTGTGGACTGCCAGTGGGCCTGTCCGGCGCATACGCCGGTTCCTGAATATATCCGTTTGATCGCCGCGGGCCGTTACAGCGACGCCTACATGATCAATTGGGAATCGAATGTGTTTCCGGGAATTCTCGGACGCACCTGCGATCGCCCATGCGAGCCGGCGTGCCGGCGCGGCCGCGTCGAGAAAGATCCGGTCGCGATCTGCCGATTGAAGCGCGTCGCCGCCGATTTCAAGGACGACATTCGCGACCGTCTGCCCAAGCCCGTCGAGACGAAGAACGGCAAGCGCGTTGCGTTCATCGGCGGCGGTCCGGCTTCGCTCGCGGTGGCGCGCGATCTCGCGCCGATGGGTTACGACTGCGTCGTGTTCGACCAGGATCCGAAATCCGGCGGCATGATGCGCACGCAAATCCCGAAATTCCGCCTGCCGGAAACCGTGATCGACGAAGAATGCGACTACATTCTCAGTCTCGGCATCGAATTTATCGGCAACAAGCGCATCGATAGTTTGAAGGCGCTGCTCGCCGACAATTTCGACGCGATCTTTGTCGGCTGCGGCGCGCCGCGCGGCCGCGATCTGGAAATTCCGGGCCGCAAGGAAGCGGCCAAGAACATCCATATTGGGATTGATTGGCTGTCCAACGTCTCGTTCGGCCATATCGACAAGATCGGCAAGCGCGTCATCGTGCTCGGCGGCGGCAATACCGCGATGGATTGCTGCCGCTCCTCGCGCCGGCTCGGCGGCGAGGATGTGAAAGTCGTCGTGCGTTCCGGCTTCGAGGAAATGAAGGCGTCTCCCTGGGAGAAGGAAGACGCCATGCACGAGGACATTCCGATTTTCAATTATCTAGTGCCGAAGGAATTCACGCACGACAACGGCAAGCTCACCGGCGTGGTGTTCGAGAAGGTCAAGGCAGTGCGCGACGACAAAGGCCGCCGCAATCTGGTGTCGACCGGCGAGCCGGACGAGATTTTCCCCTGCGACGACGTCCTTGTCGCCGTCGGCCAGGAAAACTCGTTTCCCTGGATCGAGCGCGATTGCGGCATCGAATTCGACAAATGGGACATGCCCAAGGTCGATCCCGCGACCATGGCCTCGACCAATCCCAAAGTGTTCTTCGGCGGCGACGCGGCTTTCGGGCCAAAGAACATCATCTGGGCGGTGGCGCATGGCCGCGAGGCGGCGATTTCCATCGACCGTTTCTGCCGCGGCGAGGACATCAACGCGCGGCCGGCGCCGCATGTCGGCATCTCCAGCCAGAAGATGGGCATCCACGAGTGGAGCTACGACAACGAGATCGCGCCAGATAAGCGCTATCGGGTGCCGCATCGCGACAAGGTCGTCTCGCTACGCGACATCAAGGCCGAAGTCGAACTTGGCTATGACGTCGAGCTTGCGCTCAAGGAAGCCGACCGCTGCCTCAATTGCGATGTGCAGACAGTCTTCACCGGCCAATTGTGCATTGAGTGCGACGCCTGCGTCGACATCTGTCCGATGGATTGCATCACCTTCACTGGCAATGGCGAAGAATCCGACCTGCGGCAGCGGCTACAGGCGCCGGCGAAGAACCTGACCCAGGACCTCTATGTCGCCAACAATCTCAAGACCGGCCGCGTCATGGTGAAGGACGAGGATGTCTGCCTGCATTGCGGCCTGTGCGCCGAGCGTTGCCCGACCGGCGCCTGGGACATGCAGAAATACCTGATCGACATGACTCACGCGGAACAAGCATGCCACTCCAAAGGGTAAACGACTTCGTCGTTCGATTCGCCAACGTCAACGGCTCGGGTTCGGCCAGCGCCAACGAGATGTTCGCCCGCGCGGTGCTGCGCATGGGCATTCCGGTGGCGCCGCGAAACATCTTCCCCTCCAACATCCAAGGCCTGCCGACCTGGTACGAAGTTCGCATTTCGGAAGCCGGCCATCTCGGCGCCCGCGGCGGCACCGATCTCATGGTGGCGATGAATCCGCAGACCTGGGACAAAGACGTCGCCGGCATCGAGCCTGGCGGCTATCTGATGTACGATTCGACGAAGCCTTTGCCGGCGTCGAAATTCCGCGACGACATTAACGTCATCGGCGTGCCGCTCACCGCCATCAGCAATCGCGAATATACCGAGCCGCGCCAGCGCCAGTTGTTCAAGAACATCATCTATCTCGGCGCGCTTTCGGCGCTGCTCGATATGGATGTCGGCGAGATCGAGAAGCTGATTGCCGAGCAGTACAAGGGCAAGGAAAAGCTGTTTGACGCCAACAAGCACGCGCTGCATCTCGGCCGCGATTGGGTAATGCTTAATCTCGAACATCCGATCGGCCTGCGGCTCAAGCGCGCCAATGCGGTCGGCGACCGCATTTTCATCGAGGGCAATGCGGCGGCGGCTTTGGGCGCGGTTTATGGCGGGGCGACCGTCTGCGCCTGGTATCCGATCACGCCATCGTCGTCGCTCGCCGAAGCCTTCACGCGCTATTGCGATCGGCTTCGCGTCGACGGCAACACCAAGCAAAACAAGTTCGCCATCGTCCAGGCGGAGGACGAGCTCGCCTCGATCGGCATCGTGATCGGCGCCGGCTGGAACGGCGCACGCGCCTTCACGGCGACCTCCGGGCCCGGCATTTCGCTGATGCAGGAATTTTTGGGCTTGGCCTATTTCGCCGAGATTCCCGCGGTCGTCTTCGACGTGCAGCGCGCCGGACCCTCGACCGGCATGCCGACGCGCACGCAGCAGACCGATATCCTGTCGTGCGCTTACGCCTCGCACGGCGATACCAAGCACATCCTGCTCTTCCCCGAGGACCCCGCCGAGACATTCGAATTCGGCGCCATCTCCTTCGATCTCGCCGACCGGCTGCAGACCCCGGTCTTCGTCATGATCGATCTCGATATCGGCATGAACCACCGGCTGTGCCGCCCGCTCACCTGGGACGACGCCCGCAAATTCGATCGCGGCAAGGTCATGACGGCGGCGGCGCTCGAAGCCGGCAAGGATTTCGGCCGCTATCTCGACGTCGACGGCGACGGCATTCCCTACCGCACCTATCCGGGCACGCATCCGAGCAAAGGCGCCTTCTTCACCCGCGGCACCTCGCGCGACCGCTATGCGCGCTACACCGAGGATGGCGCGGCTTACGCCGACAACATGCAACGGCTGCTGCGCAAGTTCGAAACCGCCAAGGATCTGGTGCCGCGCCCGCTGCTTGCCACTGCCGAGAAGCCGACCAAATACGGCGTGATCTATTTCGGCTCGACCTCGCCGGCGATGGACGAAGCGACCCACTTGCTCGAAGCCAACGGCCAGCATCTCGACCGGATGCGGGTGCGCGCCTTCCCGTTCCATTCAAGCGTGTCGAGCTTCATCGCCGACCATGATTTCATTTTCGTCGTGGAACAGAACCGCGACGCGCAATTGCGCTCGCTGATCGTCAACGAATGCAGCATCGACCCGGTGCGGCTCGTGCCGATCCTGCACTATGACGGCACGCCGATCACCGCGCGCTATATCGCCCGCTCGATCAGCGATCATCTCGACGCCTTGAAAATCACGCCGCTCCGGAAGGTGGTGTCATGACCTATCTCGCCAAACCGCAATTCCATCATCCGGAACTGCCCAAGAACACGCTCGGCTATACGCGGCGCGATTACGAGGGCAAGATTTCGACGCTGTGCGCCGGCTGCGGCCACGATTCGATCACGGCTTCGATCATCGAGGCGTGTTTCGAGCTCGCCATCGAGCCGCATCGGGTGGCGAAGATTTCCGGCATCGGCTGCTCGTCGAAGACGCCGGACTATTTCCTCAATGCCTCGCACGGCTTCAATTCGGTGCATGGCCGCATGCCGTCGGTGCTCACCGGCGCCAATCTCGCCAATCGCGATCTCGTCTATCTCGGCGTGTCCGGCGACGGCGACTCGGCGTCAATCGGGCTCGGCCAATTCGCCCATTGCATGCGCCGCGGCGTCAACATGGTCTATATCGTCGAGAACAACGGCGTGTACGGCCTGACCAAAGGGCAGTTTTCCGCCACCGCCGATCGCGGCTCGAAATCAAAGCGCGGCATCGTCAATACCGACAGCGCCATCGACATGGTCGGGCTTGCCTTGCAGCTCGGCGCGAGTTTCGTCGCACGCTCGTTCTCCGGCGACAAGAAGCAGCTCGTCCCCATCATCAAGGCGGCGATCGAGCACAAAGGCGCCGCTTTAATCGACGTGATCTCGCCTTGCGTCGCTTTCAACAATCACGCCGGCTCGACCAAAAGCTTCGACTATGTGCGCGAGCACAACGAGGCGGTGAACCGGCTCGATGTCATCACCGGCCGCGCGCCGATCAAGGTGGACTATGCACCCGGCAGCGTCGAAATGGTCGAGCAGCACGACGGCACCACGGTCGCGCTGCGCAAGATCGACGCCGAATACGACGTGCACGATCGGCTCGCCGCCATGAGCTTCATCCAGCACCACGCCGCCAAGGGCCAGGTCGTTACCGGCCTGCTCTATGTCGAACAAGAGTCCGACGACCTGCACGGCCATCTCAATACGGTCACGGCGCCGCTCAACGCATTGAACGAGAAAGAGCTGTGTCCGGGTTCCGTGGCGCTCGACAAGATCAACGCCAGTTTGCGCTGACGCGGACGCAAACTCCGCTCGTCCCCGCGAACGCGGGGGATCAAGTTCTTTTTTCGGAATGAAAGATGGATTCCCGCTTGCGCGGGAATGAGCGGCTGCGGCCGTTAAAGCTTAAGACTCTTAATCGCCTCGATCATTTCCTTCGGCGGCTCCATCTTGATCGCCGGAGCCTTGCCGGTCTCAAGCAAGCTCTTGAGGCCCGACAGCACCGCCGGCCAGCCCATGCGGCCGCCGGACAGGATCGCCTCCGGCACGTCCCACGAATGGGATTCCGTCATGATCAACCGCACGGCATCGCCAGCCGGCGCGATCTCATAAGTCACGCGGCATTCAGGAAGCTTTCGGAAATCCTCCGGCCACTGAACCTGCCAGGTCACCGCAAGCTTGCGCGGCGGATCCCAGGCAATGACCGTGCCCTGCACGTGCGCCGTGCCGTCCGGCAGGCGCAGCGCGAAGGCGCCACCGAGCTTCGGCTCAAGCTCGATGCTGAGGTCCCAAAAATATTTCTTGGTGAACTCAGACGATGTGAGCGCTTCCCACACTTTTTCCGGCGTGGAGGCGATATAGGTCACATAGACCGTCTTCGGCTTGTATTCGGGCATAGGAACCGCACTCTTTCCTTGCATCACATGTTGCTTGCTTCACATGTCGCTTCACTTGCCTTCCGGCCAGCGTCGCGTGGCTTCGAGCGACGCGCCCGTCTCCAACAGGCTTTTAAGACTTGAGAGAATGAGCGGCCAGCCCGTGGACACCGCCTCGATCAATTTCGACACAGGGCGATTGATCTGATGCGTGACGGTCAATTTGACCATCTCGCCTTGCGGTTCGAGCAGATAGGTCATGCGTGAAGCGCCTTCGGCATGCATCTCCGTCATGAACTGATTTTGCCATGACAGGACGAGGCGGCGGTGCGGCTCGATTTCCAGGACTTCGCCGCTGTCCCCGATGCGACCGTCCGGGATCATCAGCTTCCACGACGAGCCTACTTTCCAATCGCAGTCCTGGACCGTGTCGACCCAGAATTGCCGGGTGAATTCGGGTTCGATCAGCGCCTGCCACAGCCGTTCCGGCGTGGTGCGGATATAGGTGACGTAGACGAAGCTTGAACCCGCTTCGCTCATGCTCGCACCCGATCGTCCTGCACTGCCGGCTGCTTGTCGCTGTCTTCACACCAGCCCGGATCGGACACGCGTCCGGTTTCGAGAAAGCTCTTCAGGCTCGATAATACTGCCGGCCAGCCTTGGCTGATACCCTCGAACACTCTGCTGCCCACGTCGAAATCGTCATGGACGATGGTGAGCCGGACCTGGCCTTTGATCATATCGATGTCAAAGGTCGCGCGTGACGGCCGCTCGTGTTTTGTCTGATCGGTGTGCGGAGGCCAAGTGTAGGATAGCCGCCGTGGTGGGTCGCTTTCGAGAATGACGCCGTTCGGAAAATCGACCCCGGAGGAATTCCTCACTGTGCGCGGCGAGCCGACTTTGCCGTTGGCGCCGACGCGAAAGCCGAACCAGTATTGCTCGGTCTGATCCGGGTCAGTGAGCGCGGCAAATACCTTTTCCGGCGTCGACGCGATATAGATCACATAGACGAATTTCGGCTTGTCACTCATCACTCTGCTCCAACGCTTTTTTCATGTCGTTCAGCGCCTGCAGGCGTGAGCGTTCGAACTTGCCGATCCAGCGTTCACCGATCTCGTGGATCGGCACCGGATTGAGGTAGTGCAGCTTCTCGCGGCCGCGCCGCACCGTGGCGACGAGATTGGCCTCTTCCAGAATCGCCAGATGCTTGCTCACCGCTTGCCGCGTCATGTCGAGGCGCGCAGTGAGTTCGTTCAGCGTCTGGCCGTTCTCGGCCCGCAACCGGTCGAGCAGCTCGCGGCGGCTGGCATCGGCCAAGGCCTTGAATACGTCGTCCATGGCCACAATATGCAACCATTTGGTTGCCTGTCAAGGTCAATAAAAAGCCGGTGGGCATTGCCGCACCGGCTGGCGCTCACGTGGCCGCACTTACACTTACATGGCGCAGTTATGCATATAGGAACTCATTTGGCCGCCCGGTACACTATTGATGCCCGACTGGAACGCGCAGCGCGAGGCGCGATCCTGGAACGTCTCGGCGCCGTGCGGCAGGTTCGGAATGGGACGCGCCGAGCCTGGAAGGATGGTCGGTCCTTGCTCCTGCGGAAAACTGTGAACCACGGCGGCGCTACCGATCGGCGCATAGTGCGTCGGACCCGGCACTGGCGTCGGCAGGACCACACCGGACGAGCCGCGCGCCGTCAGCGAATGCTTGGGTTCGTTAGGTTTCAACTCGTCGGGTTCCGCGAGACTTTTCACGCGCCCTTTTGACGCGCGCGCGTGCTTGTTGCCGACCACATGATGCGGGCCGGTGCCGGGCTCGGGCGCCATGATCTGATAATTGCCGTCGCCACCCATCTCGAAGTCACGCGCCTGCGCGTTGGACACGGCAGCCGCGGCAAGTGCGGCAGTGCATATAAGGGCGAAGCGGAAACTCACGGGGGCGCCTCATTCATCGCAAACTGCGATCGATGGTATCAACCCCGGCCAAGGAACCTTGTTCCCCTGAGCGGCATGGCTGCCTGCCAGCCTTACTCTTCCGGCGCGTCCTCGATCGGATCGTAGCGCTTGGCATCCAGCCCAAGCAGGTTCCACGATTGCTGCATATGCTGCGGCAACGGCGCCGTCACATCAATCGTGCCGCCGCGCGGATGCGGCACGGCGATGCGGTGCGCCTGAAGATGCAGCTTGTCCTGCATGCCGCCCGGCAGTTCCCAATTCTCGCGCGAGAAATACTTTGGATCGCCGACGATCGGATGACCGATATGCGACATGTGGGCGCGCAATTGATGGGTGCGGCCGGTCACCGGTTTGAGCGAGATCCAGGAGAGCGCGCGGCCCGAAGTCTCCACCACCGCGTAATACGTGATGGCGTGGCTGGCCCCCTCCTCGCCATGCTGCGCGATGCGCATGAAGGATTCATCCTCGCGCTCTTCCTTGGCGAGGAAGGTCGAGATGCGGCCCTGCTGCGGCTTGGGCACGCCGGCGACCAGCGCCCAATAGATTTTTCGCGCCGAACGCGAGCGGAAGGTTTTCGCCAAAGCGGCAGCGGCGAACCGGGTTTTGGCGACCAACAAACAACCCGCGGTGTCCTTATCGAGCCGATGCACCAAACGCGGCCGCTGGCCGTGCGCATCGCGCAAGACTTCCAGCAGGCCGTCAAGGTGCCGCGTGGTGCCGGAGCCGCCCTGCACCGCTAGCCCCATGGGCTTGTTGATCACCAGGACGTCGGCGTCTTCGTAGAGCGTGATCGATTTGAGAAAGTCCGCGGTCTTCTGGTCGGCCTCGTTGCCCATCGGCCGCGCCATCGCACCGATCTTGGGCGCATCGAGCCGTAGCGGCGGAATGCGCACCGTCTGCCCGGCCTCCAGCCGGTTCTTCGGCTGCGTGCGCTTGCCGTTGACGCGCACCTCGCCTTTGCGGATGACGCGCTGGATGTGCGAGAAGCTTAAGCTCGGAAAACGCGCCTCGAAAAAGCGATCGACCCGCATGCCGTTCTCGTCGGCAGTGACGGTGACGTTCTGGACTGCGGTCGGCATTTGCGGCGCGGGAGGCGGCGTCTCCCGCCGCTGACCGTCATCCTGCGGCGCGCGGCGCTGCTTGGCCTCGAAGGGCACGCTGCGCTGCTTGGCCTCGAAGGGCGCGCTGCGCCGCTTAGTCTCGAACGCTGCGCGGCCGGGGCGCTCGGGACGCCGCCCGCCCTTCTCGAATTTCGCCGGGTTCGGACGTGACGGACGCGCGCCGGGTTTGCCCAACTTGCGGTTGCTGTCGCCGCGCGGCGCCCCTTCTGCGGGCCTGAATTGGCGCTGCTTGTGCCTCGGGCCGGCCATCTGTTTTCCGCCGCCCGGCTGGCGTGGTCCGCGACTGCCTCTCACGATTCACTCCGCTCACGCCGCAGCTTCGCCCAGTATTCGAGCCGCTTTTTGATTTCACGCTCGAAACCGCGCTCCGGCGGATCGTAGAATTGCCGGCGGCCGAGAGTTTCCGGGAAATAATCCTGGCCGGAAAACGCCTCCGGCGCGTCATGGTCGTATTCGTAGCCCGAACCGTAGCCTTCGGTCTTCATGAGTTTCGTCGGCGCGTTGAGCACATGCTTGGGCGGCAACAGCGAGCCGGCCTCCTTGGCGGTGCGCATGGCTTCGCCGAAGGCCAAATAGGTGGCGTTCGATTTCGGCGCCGTCGCGATATAGATCACGGCCTCGGCGATGGCGAGCTCGCCTTCGGGGCTGCCGAGAAAGTCGTAGGCGTCCTTCGCCGCATTGGCGATGACGAGTGCCTGCGGATCGGCGAGCCCGATATCCTCGACCGCCATGCGCACGATCCGGCGCGCCAGATAGAGCGGGTCTTCGCCGGCGTCGAGCATGCGGCAGAGATAATAAAGCGCCGCGTCGGCGTCGGAGCCGCGCACCGATTTGTGCAGCGCGCTGATGAGATTGTAATGGCCGTCCTGCTTCTTGTCGTAGATCGGGGCGCGGCGCTGCACGACTTGCTGCAACGCCGCGCCGTCGAAAATTTCGTTCTTGCGCGCGGCGCGCCAGACTTCTTCCGCGAGCGTCAGCGCGGCGCGGCCGTCGCCATCGGCCATGCGGATCAATGAGGCGCGCGCTTCATCGTCGAGCGGCAGTTTTTTGCCCTCGATCTCCTCGGCGCGGCGCAGCAGTTTTTCGACCGCGGCCTCGTCGAGAGATTTGAACACCAGGACACGGGCACGCGACAGAAGCGGCGCGATCAATTCGAACGACGGATTCTCGGTGGTGGCGCCGACCAGTACGATGGTGCCGTCTTCCATCACCGGCAGGAATGAATCCTGCTGCGCGCGGTTGAAACGGTGAATCTCGTCGACGAACAGCAGCGTGCCCTGCCCGGTCTCGCGGCGCAGCCGCGCGGCATCGAATACTTTCTTCAAATCGGCGACGCCGGAAAAGATCGCCGAAATCTGCTCGAAATAGAGTTCGGTCGCGTGCGCCAGAAGCCGCGCCACCGTCGTCTTGCCGGTGCCCGGCGGGCCCCAGAAAATCAGCGAGCCGAGCGAGCGCGTCTCCAGCATGCGCGTCAGCGCGCCGTCGGGGCCGAGGAGGCTGTCCTGGCCTACCACGTCGGTGAGCTTGTCGGGGCGAAGCTTGTCGGCGAGAGGCCGCGGCGCGTCACGTTCAAGCCCGCTTGCGGCGAACAGGCTCGGTCCCGTTGATTTGGGACGGGAGCTCATCCGGTAAACATCACGGAAATCTGCTGGCCGCCGCGCACGATGGTGACGCGCCATTGATGGCCGCCATTGCCGGTGGCGCGCTCCAGATCGGCGGACTTCGCGATCTTCTGATTGTTGACCGAGAGCACGATATCGCCTTTGCGGAAGCCGATGGATTGCGCCGTCGAGCCGTCGGCGATCGAAGTGATGACGACGCCTTCGGACTGCGGATCGAGCTGCATTTCGTCGGCGAGAGCGGGTGAAAGATTGGCGACGGTGGCGCCGAGGAACGGCGAGCGGTTGCGAATCTCGAGCTCATCGCGGGGCGTATCGGGAAGCGGCTCCAGACTGATCGGCACGACGAAATTGCGTCCTTGCCGCACCACGCCGACCTGCGCGGCGCCGCCGACCGGTTTGGTGGCAAAGCGATAGTCGAAAGCGTTGGGGTCTTCGACATCGACGCCGTCGATGGTGACGAGGAGATCTCCGGTCTTGACGCCGGCGCGCGCGGCGGGACCACCGGCCACCACACTCGCCACCAACGCACCGCTCGGCCGTTTCAGCCCGAGACTGTCGGCGATCTCCGGCGTCACTTCCTGAAGCTTGGCGCCGAGCCAGGCGCGTTTAACCGCGCTGCTGCCGCCCACCGCCGAGGCGACGACGACCCGCACGCCGTTTGCCGGAATGGCGAAACCGATGCCCTGCGAGCCGCCCGAGCGCGAATAGATCGCCGAATTGATGCCGACGAGGCGGCCGCTCATGTCGACCAGCGCGCCGCCGGAATTGCCCGGATTGATGGCGGCGTCGGTCTGAATGAAGAACTGATAATCGCTGATGCCGACTTGCGTGCGCGCCACCGCCGAGATGATGCCGTGGGTCACCGTCTGGCCGACGCCGAACGGATCGCCGATCGCGAGCACAACATCGCCAACCTGAAGATCGTCGGAATTGGCGAATTGCAGCGTCGGGAAACGCTCATTTGCACCCTTCACGCGCAACACCGCAAGATCGCTGCGCTGATCCTTGAGCACGACGTCGGCTGAGAATTCGCGCTTGTCGGAGAGCGCGATTTTCACGTCGCTGGCGTCGGCGATCACGTGATAATTGGTGACGACCAGACCCGACGGATCGACGATGACGCCGGAGCCGAGCGAGCGCTGCACCAGTTCGCGCGGCATGCCGCCGCCGAAGAACTGGCGGAAGAACGGGTCCGACATGAACGGATTTTGGTTCTCGACGACGTGGGCGGCGTAGACATTGACCACCGCCGGCGCCACGCGCTTGACGATCGGCGCGAAGGACAGTTGAAGCTGGCCCATCGAGCTTGGGACCTGGCGGTCGACCGAACTCTGGGCTTGCGCGCCCTGCACGAATAATCCGAGCAGAAAAACGGTAAACACTGCGACGGCTGAGATAGGCAAGCGCGGCATGAAACCCCCTGATCAATGCGCCCGGATATAGGCAGTCGACCGAGGCCTCAGAAGGGCGCTAGTGACGCGCCTCGCGCTGGCGAAGATTACGCCGCGGCGGGGGCAGCTTCCTCGGCGGCGCGCTCCTGAACCGGACCGGAATCCTGCCCCTTGGCGTCGACGTCGCGATCGACGAATTCGATCACTGCGACCGGCGCGGAATCGCCGTAACGGAAGCCGGCCTTCACGACGCGGGTATAGCCGCCATTGCGCTCCTTGTAGCGCGGGCCGATCACCTCAAACAGCTTCTTGACCATGGCGAGGTCGCGCATCTCCGCGATCGCCTGGCGGCGCGCGTGCAGGCCGCCGCGCTTGCCGAGCGTGACCAGCTTCTCGACGATCGGGCGCAGGTCCTTGGCCTTCGGCAGCGTCGTCACGATCTGCTCGTGCTTGATCAGCGAGGCGGCAAGGTTTGCCAGCATCGAGCGGCGATGATCCGAGCGCCGATTGAACTTGCGGTGCGATTTGCCGTGATTCATTTGCTTACTGACTCCTGATCACTGACCCGATGATCAGTAGTGATCCTCAAAGCGCTTGGCCAATTCTTCGATGTTCTCCGGCGGCCAGCCGGGAACTTCCATGCCAAGATGCAGACCCATCTGCACCAGCACTTCCTTGATCTCGTTGAGCGACTTGCGGCCGAAATTCGGCGTGCGCAGCATCTCGGCTTCGGTCTTCTGAACGAGGTCGCCGATATAGACGATGTTGTCGTTCTTCAGGCAGTTCGCCGAACGCACCGAGAGTTCGAGCTCGTCGACCTTCTTGAGGAAGGCCGGGTTGAACGCGAGATCGGGGATCGCCTCGTGCGCGGTCTCGCGCTTGGGCTCCTCGAAATTCACGAACACGTTGAGCTGATCCTGAAGGATGCGCGCCGCATAAGCGAGCGCGTCTTCCGGGCTCACCGCGCCGTTGGTCTCGATCGTCAGCGTCAGCTTGTCGTAATCGAGGATCTGGCCCTCGCGGGTGTTCTCGACCTTGTAGGACACTTTGCGCACCGGCGAAAACAGGCTGTCGACCGGGATGAGGCCGATCGGCGCATCTTCCGGACGGTTGCGCTCGGAGGGCACATAGCCCTTGCCGGTGTTCACTGTGAACTCCATGCGGATCTCGGCGCCCTCGTCGAGCGTGCACAGCACGAGATCGGGATTGAGCACGACGATGTCGCCGACGGTCTGAATGTCGCTGGCGGTCACCGTGCCCGGGCCCTGCTTCTTCACCACCATGCGCTTGGGGCCGTCGCCCTGCATCTTGATGGCGATGTCTTTGATGTTGAGCACGATGTCGGTGACGTCCTCGCGGACGCCTGCGATCGAGGAGAATTCATGCAGCACGCCGTCGATATGCACCGACTGCACCGCCGCGCCTTGCAGCGACGACAGCAAGATGCGCCGCAGAGCGTTGCCCAGCGTCACGCCGAAGCCGCGTTCCAACGGCTCCGCAATGACAGTCGCCGCGCGCCGCGTATCGGCACCGGGGCTGACCTGCAACTTATTGGGCCTGATCAGTTCCTGCCAATTCTTCTGGATCGTCACGTTGTCACCCATCGCGTTGCGCGGCGCGATCGTCTCGCGCGCCCCATTCCGCTCCGTGGGGCCAAAATCTTGCGGCGGCAGATGTTGAACTTCGTCCATCAGCCGGATGTCCTATACGCGCCGCCGCTTGCGCGGGCGGCAGCCGTTGTGCGGGATCGGCGTCACATCGCGGATCGATGTGATCGTGAAGCCCGCGGATTGCAGTGAGCGCAGCGCCGATTCACGGCCCGAACCCGGACCCGCGACCTCGACTTCGAGCGTGCGCATGCCGTGCTCTTGCGCCTTCTTGGCGGCGTCTTCGGCGGCGACTTGGGCGGCATAAGGCGTCGATTTGCGCGAGCCTTTAAATCCCATCGTGCCGGCCGATGACCAGGCAATGCAATTGCCCTGCACGTCGGTAATTGTGATCATGGTGTTGTTGAACGACGCATTGACGTGCGCAACGCCCGAGGCGATGTTTTTGCGCTCGCGTTTGCGGACGCGCGTGGCTTCCTTACCCATTCTGAACCCTTTCGCGGCTCGAAGCGCCCGGCTCCGATGCCGTCATAACAATGTGTCCCACGCGCTATTTTTTCTTGCCGGCAATAGCTTTGGCCGGGCCCTTGCGGGTCCGAGCGTTGGTATGAGTGCGCTGTCCGCGCACGGGGAGACCGCGGCGGTGGCGCAGCCCGCGATAGCAGCCGAGATCCATCAGCCGCTTGATGTTCATGGCGACTTCGCGCCGCAGATCGCCCTCGACCATATAGTCGCGGTCGATCATTTCGCGCAGTTGCAGTACTTCCTGGTCGGTCAGTTGCGACACCCGTCGCGATTCCGGGATCGACACCTTTTCCAGGATCTCCTTGGATTTGGTGCCGCCAATTCCATAGATATATTGCAGCGCAATCACGATGCGCTTGTTGGTCGGCAGATTGACGCCAGCGATACGAGCCACGTCAGTTACTCCTTGCGGCGGCCAGCCAAGTCCGGCCGCTTTCCGTAGATCCTGTTGTCACCTGAGAAGAGGCCACAAACGTAAAAAGCCAACGCCTGCCTGCCGTTCTCGGCCTGGCATCGTTGCTCATTCTCCGACTGGATATTCGTGGCTTATTAATGGATTCACCGCGCTGTCGTCAACCTCAACTAGCGATTTCGTGTACGAACTCGGTTAGCGGCGGGCGGTTTTCCCGGCTTTCCGCTTGGCGGCCGGTCTAGCCGCCGGCACTTTACGTGTTCCAGCCCGTTTGAGGTGCGGCCGCCCCGCGCCTTGCGGATTTTTTTCCTATTGTTCCACTTAAAGCCCTTCGCTGCGAGGGCCCGCTTCGCGAGACCCTGCTTTTTGAGTTCCCGACCCGCCGGGTCGTCAGGAGCTTAGCTCTTTGCTTTTTTTTTTGCTTTCAACTTCGTGCGCCGGCCGGCCGGCCGAGCGGGCGGCAGCAAGCGCTTGGTCGATCGCGGCCGTGACCTCGGCAATCGGCGCCATACCGTTGACCGAGCGGAGACTGCCCTGTTGGCGGTAATAGGCGATCAGCGGCGCGGTCAGTTCGCGATAGGCTGCAAGCCGCTTGTGCAAGACCTCCGGATTGTCGTCGTCGCGCAGCTTCTCGCCCCGCGCCTTCATTTCGGCGACCCGGTTTTCGATCCGGCGCATCAGCGCGTTCTCGTCGACCCGCAATTCGATCACGGCGTCCAGCTTGAGCCCCTTGGCCGCCAGAATGCGGTCGAGCGCCTCGGCCTGCGGCACGGTGCGCGGGAACCCATCGAGGATGAAGCCCTTGCGTGCATCGGGCTCGTCGACGCGCTGCCCGATAATGCCGACCACGAGATCGTCAGGGCACAGCTCGCCGCGCGCCATGATCTCTTGCGCCTGGCGGCCAACGGGAGTGCCGGCCTTTACGGCGGCGCGAAGCATGTCACCCGTCGAGAGCTGAATTATTCCGTATTTGGCGACGAGACGCAGGGCCTGCGTTCCCTTGCCAGCCCCCGGCGGGCCGAGCAGGATCAATCTCATCTACGGCGTCCCCTCAGTTTCGATCTTTTTATAAGGCCTTCGTACTGGTGGGCCAGCAGATAGCCTTGGACTTGCGCCACTGTATCCATGGTCACGCTGACCACAATCAGGAGCGAAGTGCCGCCGAAGTAGAACGGCACCGCCGCATAGGAAATCAGAATCTCGGGGAACAGGCAAACGACCGCGAGATAGGCCGCCCCGATCACCGTGATTCGCGACAGTACATAATCGATATATTCCGCCGTCCGCTCGCCCGGCCGGATACCGGGGATGAAGCCGCCGTGCTTCTTCAAGTTGTCCGCGGTCTCGGTCGGATTGAACACGATCGCCGTATAGAAGAAGGCGAAGAACACGATGAGGCAGACATAGAGCGCCAGGAACAGCGGCCGCCCATGGGCGAGCTGGGTCGTGATGGCGGTGAGCCAGCCCGGGCCTTGGCCGGCCGTGAAATTGGCGATGGTCGTCGGCAACAGCAGAAGCGAGGACGCAAAGATCGGCGGGATGACGCCCGAGGTATTGAGCTTGAGCGGCAAGTGCGAGGACTGGCCCTCGAACATGCGGTTGCCGACCTGGCGCTTGGGATATTGGATCAAGAGCCGGCGCTGCGCCCGCTCCATGAACACGATGAACATGATGACGGCAGCGGCCATCAGGATGACGATAAGAATGAGTCCGGTCGACAGCGCGCCCTGACGGCCGAGTTCGAGCGTGCCGGCGATGGCCGACGGCAATTGCGCGACGATGCCGGACATGATGATAAGCGAGGTGCCGTTGCCGATGCCGCGCTGGGTGATCTGCTCGCCGAGCCACATCAGGAACATGGTGCCGCCGGTGAGCGTGATCACCGTCGAGATGCGGAAGAACATCCCAGGATCGCTGACCACCCTGCCCGCGCCTTCAAGGCCGACGGCAATGCCGTAGGCCTGGAACGCCGCCAGCACCACCGTGAGATAACGGGTGTACTGGTTGATCATCTTGCGGCCGCCCTCGCCCTCTTTCTTGAGCGCTTCCAGCGTCGGCGACACCGTCGTCATCAGTTGGATGATGATCGAGGCCGAGATATACGGCATGATATTGAGCGCGAAAATCGCCATGCGGTGGATGCCGCCGCCGGCGAACATATTGAACATGCCGAGAATGCCGCCCTGCTGGGACTGGAAGATCTGGTCCCAGGCATTCGGATCGATGCCGGGCAGCGGGATATAGGTGCCGAGCCGGTAGACCAAGAGCGCGCCCAGCGTGAACCAAATCCGCTTCTTCAGCTCTTCGGCTTTAGCCAGCGCGCCGAAGTTGAGATTGGCTGCCAGTTGTTCCGCTGCAGAGACCATCTGCCAAGCTCCGTATCCCGAATCTGCCCGCGACCTGACTGCTCCGGGCTATCCGCCCGCGCCCCCGCGCAATATAGGCGTCAGGCTGCCTTCTCGCTCGTCTCCGCCTTGGGGGCGAGGACTTCGACCGAACCGCCGGCCTTTTCTACCGCGGCGACGGCCGATTTGGAGGCACCATAGACCGAAATCGTCACTTTTGCCTTGATTTCACCGTTACCAAGAAGTCGCACACCGTCCTTGGCGCGGCGCAGAAGACCGGCTTTGACCAAAGCCGCGGCATCGATCTTGGCGGCACCGTCGAGCAACTTGGCGTCGATCGCCATTTGGATGCGGCCGAGATTCACTTCATTGAGCTTGAGCGCGAACATCGTGTTCTTGAAGCCGCGCTTGGGCAGGCGGCGATGCAGCGGCATCTGACCGCCTTCAAAGCCTTTGATGCGCACGCCGGAACGCGCGGTCTGGCCCTTGCCGCCGCGGCCGCCGGTCTTGCCTTTGCCTGAACCGATGCCGCGCCCGATGCGCTTGCGCGTCTTGCGGGCCCCGGCACAGCCGGAGAGTTCGTGAAGTTTCATCGGCTATTTCTCCACCACTTCAACAAGATGGGCGACCTTGGCGATCATGCCGCGGGTCGCGGGCGTATCGACGAGCTCCGATACGCGCCCGATCTTGTTGAGCTTGAGCCCAATCAGCGTTTCACGTTGCGTATGAATCCGGCGCGACGCGCTGCCGGTTTGCCGGAGCTTCACAGTCTTGCTGGCAGTTTTGCTTTTTTTGTCAGCATTCATGGCTTGATTCCTGGTTTGCTCCCGAGCTCCGCGGCGCTCAATCCGCCGGGGTCTGCTCGGCATCGCCGTCGCGGCGGCGCGCCTGCAGCGTCGAGACTTTCACATTGCGGCGCGCGGCAACCGAGCGCGGCGAATCCTGGTGCTTGAGCGCGTCGAACGTGGCGCGCACGACATTATACGGGTTCGACGTGCCGAGCGACTTCGCCACCACGTCCTGCATGCCGAGCGTCTCGAACACCGCGCGCATCGGGCCGCCGGCGATGATGCCGGTGCCGGGAGGCGCCGCGCGCAGAAAGACCTTTCCGGCGCCGTGGCGGCCGGCGACATCGTGATGCAGCGTGCGGCCTTCGCGCAGCGGCACCCGCGTCAGGCTACGCTTGGCGGCCTCGGTCGCCTTGCGGATCGCCTCCGGCACTTCGCGCGCCTTGCCGTGGCCGAAGCCGACCCGGCCCTTCTGATCGCCGACGACGACCAGCGCGGCGAAGCCGAAGCGACGTCCGCCCTTCACCACCTTGGCGACGCGGTTGATGTGCACGAGCTTGTCGACGAACTCGCTGTCGCGCTCATCGTGTCTCCGCTCGCGTGGTTCACGTGCCATATTCGTGTGCCTTGTTGTCTATCTGACGCTTTTGCCGATTGTTGCTGTTGTTAGAAATTCAGTCCGCCTTCGCGGGCGGCCTCCGCCAGTGCCTTGACCCGGCCGTGGTAGAGATAGCCGCCACGGTCGAAGATCACTTCTTTGACGCCCTTTTGTTGCGCGCGCTCGGCGATGAGCTTGCCCACCGCCTTTGCCGCATCGACGCTAGCACCGGTCTTGAGGCTGTCACGCTGCGTCTTTTCGATCGAAGAGGCCGAGACAATCGTCACGCCCTGATCGTCGTCGATCACTTGCGCGTAGATGTGCTTGGACGAGCGGTGCACGGAGAGCCGCTTGCGCGTGCCCGCCGCCATGCGCAACGCACCGCGCACGCGCCCTTTGCGCCGCATGATCCTGTCGCTGAGTTTGGTCATCGCGGGCTCCGTTACTTTTTCTTGCCTTCCTTACGGAAGATGCGCTCGTCGGAATATTTGATGCCTTTGCCTTTGTAGGGCTCCGGCCGGCGGTATTCGCGGATTTCGGCGGCGACCTGGCCGACTTTCTGGCGGTCGCTGCCGGTGATTACGATTTCGACCGGACGCGGCGTCGCGATCGTGATGCCTTCCGGGATCGGATAGACGATGTCGTGGCTGTAGCCGAGCGCGATTTGCAGGTTCTTGCCCTGCACCGCGGCGCGGTAGCCGACGCCGTTGATCTCGAGCCGCTGCTCGAAACCCTTGGTGACGCCGGCGATCAGATTGGAGATCAGCGTCCGCGACGTGCCCCATTGCGAGCGCGCGCGCTTGGTTTCGAAGCGCGGATCGATCTTGATCTGGCCGCCGTCGAGCTTGACCGCAACGTCGTCGTGCAGCGCAACCGACAGCGCGCCCTTCGGGCCTTTGACCTTCACGGTCTGGCCCTCGACATTGGCGGTCACGCCCGAAGGCACCGTGATTGGTTTCTTGCCGATGCGAGACATCAGAACACCGTGCACAGGATTTCGCCGCCGACATTGGCGTCGCGGGCGTCGTGATCGGCCATGACGCCTTTCGGCGTCGAAACGATGGTCACGCCGAGACCGTTATTGATGCGCGGCATGTTCTTGACCGAGGTATAGACGCGGCGGCCGGGCTTGGACACCCGCTCGATCTCGCGGATGACTGGTTCGCCGTCGAAATATTTCAGCTCGATCTCGATCTCCGAGCGGCCGTCTTTCTCGACCACGGCGTAGCCGCGGATATAACCCTCGTTCTTGAGCACTTCGAGCAGGCTTTCGCGCAGCTTCGAGTTCGGGCTCGAGACCTTCGACTTGTTGCGCATCTGCGCATTGCGAATGCGGGTCAACAGATCGCCAACCGGATCGTTCATAGGCATTGTGCGATCCTCCTTACCAGCTCGACTTCACGAGGCCCGGGATCAGGCCTTTCGAGCCGAGCTCCCGCAGCGCGATGCGCGACAGTTTGTGCTTGCGGTAGAAGGCGCGCGGCCGGCCGGTTAGTTCGCAGCGATTACGGATGCGCGTTGCCGACGAGTTGCGCGGCATTTCGGCGAGCTTCAGCGTCGCGGCAAAGCGTTCTTCGACGGGCCTCGACCGGTCGTTCACGATCTCCTTCAGCCGCGCCCGGCGGCCGGAGAACTTCTTCGACATCCGGCGCCGCCGGTTGTTCTTCTCGATCGAACTCTTCTTCGCCATCTCGTGCTCCTATCGGTTCCGCGTCTGAGGCCTTTCGGCCTCACTGCCGGAACGGAAAATTGAATGCCGCCAACAGCGCGCGCGCTTCTTCGTCGTTGCGCGCGGTGGTGCAGACCGTGATGTCCATGCCCCAAACGTCGGCGACTTTGTCGTAGTCGATTTCGGGGAACACAATGTGTTCCTTGATGCCGAGCGAGTAGTTGCCGCGGCCGTCGAAGCTCTTCGGATTGAGCCCGCGGAAGTCGCGCACGCGCGGCAGCGCGATGTTGATGAGGCGGTCGAGAAACTCGTACATGCGCGCCTTGCGCAGCGTCACTTTGCAGCCGATCGCCTGGCCGTCGCGCAGCTTGTAGGTGGCGATGGATTTGCGCGATTTGGTGATGATCGGCTTCTGGCCGGCGATCATCGCGAGATCGGCCGCGGCATTATCGACCTTCTTGCGGTCGGCGACGCCTTCGCCGATGCCCATATTGATGACGACCTTGTCCAGCACCGGAATCTCGAAGCGGTTCTTGAAGCCGAACTGCTCGGCGAGCTTCTTGCGGATCGCGCCGTCGAACTCGACTTTGAGCCGCGCCGGCACGCGCTCTTCGGGCGGGCGCGGAGCAGCCGGCTTGCCGCCGCCTGCGGCCTTATCGGCCCGCGCCTGCTTCGCCGCTTTCCTGTCGTCCTTGCCGGCCTTGACCATCTGCTCGGCGCTCTGCGGCCGCGCCGACTTCTCCGGCCTTTTCGCCTGCTTATCGTCTTTATCAGCCATCGATCTCGACTCCCGAGCGCTTGGCGACGCGCACTTTCTTGCGCTCCTCGCCTTTGCCCACGATTTTGAATCCGACGCGCGTCGGCTTGCCGTCCTTCGGATCGGTCAGCGCCACATTCGACAAATGAATCGCCGCCTCTTTCGAGATGATGCCGCCTTCCTGCGTCGCGCTCTGACGCTGATGCCGCTTGATCATGTTGATGCCGCGCACCAGCACGCGATTTTCGTCGCGGCGCATCTCGATGACTTCGCCGCTGCGGCCCTTGTCGCGTCCGGTGATCACGATCACCGTGTCGCCCTTTTTGATTTTTGCCGCCATCACAGCACCTCGGGAGCGAGCGAGATGATCTTCATGTGGTTCTTCGCCCGCAGCTCGCGCGGCACCGGGCCGAAGATGCGCGTGCCGACCGGCTCCATCTGCGGATTGATCAGCACCGCGGCGTTGCGGTCGAAACGGATGACCGAGCCATCGGCGCGCTTGATGTCTTTGGCGATACGCACGATGACCGCCTTCATCACGTCGCCTTTCTTGACGCGGCCACGCGGAATCGCTTCCTTCACCGAAACGACGATGACGTCGCCGATGGTGGCGTATTTGCGCTTGGAGCCGCCCAGCACCTTGATGCACATGACACGACGCGCGCCGGAATTATCCGCCACATCGAGATTTGTTTGCATCTGGATCATGGGTTAGCCCATTTGTTGCATTCCAAGCAAAAACACATGTCGTTCACGACGCTTTCTTCTTCTCGCCCCGCACCACGGCCCAACGCTTGAGCTTGGAGATCGGACGGTGCTCTTCGATCCACACGATGTCGCCGACTTTGAATTCGTTCTTCTCGTCGTGCGCGTAATACTTCTTCGAACTGCGCACCGTCTTCTTGTACAGCGGATGGGTGTAACGGCGCTCGACTTTCACAACCAGTGTCTTCGCTTGCTTGTCGCTCACCACGACGCCCTGGAGGGTACGCTTCGGCATTTTGTTCCTCTTAACTCTTCGCCACGCCAGCTCTTGCCGAGCCCGGGCGCTTGTTGCGCGCGATGGTCTTGAGCCGCGCGATATTGCGGCGCACCTCGCGCACGCGCGCGGTGTTTTCCAACTGACCGCTGGCGCGCTGGAAACGCAGATTGAAGTGCTCCTTCTTCAACTTAAGCACTTCGTCGTCGATTTGATCGATCGTCATCGCTCTGATATCGGCCGGCTTCATGACCCTACTCGCTGATCCGTTCGATGAAACGCGTCTTGATCGGCAATTTGGCGGCGGCGAGCGCCAGCGCCTCTTTGGCGACCTGCACGGGAACACCGTCGATCTCAAACAAAATCCGGCCCGGCTTCACGCGGGCGACCCATAATTCCGGCGCGCCTTTGCCCGAGCCCATGCGGACTTCGAGCGGCTTCTTCGACACCGGCACGTCGGGAAACATGCGGATCCAGACCCGGCCGGCGCGCTTCATGTGCCGCGTCAGCGCCCGCCGCGCCGCCTCGATCTGGCGCGCGGTGACCCGCTCCGGCTCCATCGCCTTGAGGCCAAACTGGCCGAACGCAAGATTGATCGCACTGGAAGCGACGCCTTTGATGCGTCCCTTGTGTGCCTTGCGGAATTTCGTTCGCGTCGGTTGCAGCATGGCCTTATGCCTTCTTCTTCATTCGCCCGTTACGCCGCATCCCGGCGCGGCCGTCCGGAATCGCCTTCGGCCATGCGCTTATCCTGCGCCATCGGGTCGTGTTCCATGATCTCGCCTTTGAAGATCCAGACCTTCACGCCGCAGGTGCCGTAGGTCGTGAAAGCGGTGGCAACGCCATAATCGACATCGGCGCGCAGCGTGTGCAGCGGCACCCGGCCTTCGCGGTACCACTCCATGCGCGCGATTTCGGCGCCGCCGAGACGGCCCGAGCAGTTGATGCGGATGCCGCCGGCGCCAAGCCGCATGGCCGACTGCACGGCGCGCTTCATCGCGCGACGAAACGCTACTCTGCGCTCGAGCTGCTGCGCGATCGATTCAGCGACGAGCTGCGCATCGAGTTCGGGCTTGCGGATTTCGACAATGTTGATGACGACGTCGCTGTCGGTGAGGGCTGCAACCTTGCGGCGCAGCTTCTCGATATCGGCGCCCTTCTTGCCGATGACAACACCGGGGCGCGCCGAGTGGATGGTGACGCGGCACTTCTTGTGCGGGCGCTCGATCACGATCTTGGACACCGCGGCCTGCTTGAGCTCGGCCAGCAGCACTTTGCGGATCTTCATGTCCTCGTGCAGCAGTGCGCCGTAACTCGCCTTGCCGGCGTACCAGCGCGAATCCCAGGTGCGGTTGATGCCGAGGCGAAGCCCGATCGGATTGACCTTCTGACCCATCTTCTTCTCCTGACCGCTCTCTACGTCTGCGCTTGCGCTTCGACTTCGCGCACCACAATGGTGAGGTGCGAGAACGGCTTTAAAATTGCTCCGGACCGGCCGCGGGCGCGCGGCGAATGCCGCTTCATCACCAGCGCCTTACCGACATGCGCCTCGGCGACGACCAGATCGTCGACATCGAGGTCATGATTGTTTTCCGCATTGGCGATCGCGGATTCCAGACACTTGCGCACGTCGCGCGCGATGCGCTTGCGCGAGAATTCGAGATCGGCGAGCGCGGTCGAAACCCTCTTGCCACGAATGAGCTGGGCCAGAAGGTTCAGCTTCTGCGGACTGATCCGCAGCGTGCGCGCGACGGCCTTGGCCTCGTTCTCGGCCAGATCGCGGTCGCGTTTTTTCTTGCTCATGAACGCTCTCCCCGCCTTACGAGCCGGACGCCGCCGGCGCGGCGGCAGAGGGTGCGGCCGCCGCGGCGCCGGATGAACGCTTGGCTTTACGATCCGACGAATGGCCATAGAACGAGCGCGTCGGCGCGAATTCACCGAATTTGTGGCCGACCATTTCCTCGGTGACGATCACCGGGACGTGCTTTTGTCCGTTGTAGACGCCGAAGCTCAGGCCCACGAATTGCGGCAAAATGGTCGAACGCCGCGACCAGATGCGGATCAAGTCGTGACGCCCGGACGAGCGAGCGGCATCCGCCTTTTTCAGCAGATAACCGTCGACAAACGGACCCTTCCAGACTGAACGCGTCATGATCGCTCCTAGCTCTTCTTCTTGCGGGCGTGGCGGCTCACCATGATAAACTTCGCCGTGCTCTTGTTCTTGCGCGTCTTTGCGCCCCTGGTCGGCTTGCCCCACGGCGTCACCGGATGCCGGCCGCCGCGCGTGCGCCCGCCGAGCGGGTGATCGACCGGGTTCATGGTTTCGCCGCGGACGTGGCCGCGCCGCCCCATCCAACGCGTGCGGCCCGCTTTGCCGATCGACACGTTCATGTTGTCGGGGTTCGACACCGCGCCGACGCTGGCAATGCAACGGCCGTGCACCAAGCGCTGTTCGCCGGAATTCAACCGCAAGATCACGTATTCGCCGTCGCGGCCGACGATCTGCGCATAGGCGCCGGCCGAGCGCGCGATCTGCCCGCCCTTGCCGATCTTGATCTCGATATTGTGGACGATGGTGCCGACCGGAATGCTGGCGATCGGCATCGCGTTGCCCGGCTTCACGTCGACATGCTCACCGGCCACGATCGTATCGCCGGGCGAAAGGCGCTGCGGCGCCAGAATGTAGGCGAGATCGCCGTCCTCGTATTTGATCAGCGCGATGAAGGCGGTGCGGTTCGGATCGTATTCGATCCGCTCGACTTTGGCCGGCACATCGAACTTGCGGCGCTTGAAGTCGATCTTGCGATAGGCCTGCTTGTGGCCGCCGCCGAGATACCGCGAGGTGATGCGGCCGTTGTTGTTGCGGCCGCCCGTCGAGTGCTTACCCTCGGTGAGTGCCTTGACCGGCTTGCCGGTGTGCAGACCAGTGCGATCGACCAGCACCAATTGGCGCTGACCGGGCGTGGTCGGATTGTAACTTTTCAGTGCCATCGCCCGCTCCTTACAGTCCCGTGGTGACGTCGATCGATTGGCCCTCTTCGAGGGTCACAATCGCGCGCTTGGTGTCGGACTGCTGGCCGTAACGGCCCTTGAAAACTTTCCATTTGCCGCGGCGGCGCAGCGTGTTCACACTCTTCACCTTCACGTCGAACAGCTTTTCGACTGCTTCCTTGATCTGCGGCTTGGTCGCAGTCATGGCGACCTTGAACACGACCTTGTTGAACTCGGACGCGTTGGTGGCCTTTTCGGTGATGAGTGGTGCGACGATGATGTCGTAAAGGCGCGGATCGGTGACCGTCATTTGAATCGCGCCTCCAATGCGTCGACGGCGGCTCGCGTCAGAACGAGCTTATGCCGCCGCATGATGTCGTAGACATTGATGCCGGCGACCGGCAGCACGTCGATATTCGGGATATTGCGCGCCGCGGTGCGGACGTCGGCGGCGACTTCGGCGCCGTCGATGAACAGCGCGTTCGAAACACCGAGCTTGTCGAAGTGGCCTTGCAGCGCCTTGGTCTTGGCTTCCTTCACGCTCAGCGCGTCGATGACGAGAATGCCGCCGTCTTTCGCCTTCGCCGAAAGCGCGTGGCGCAGCGCCAGCGCGCGGACCTTCTTCGGCAGGCCGATTTCGTGGCTGCGCGTATGCGGGCCGAACGAACGGCCGCCGCCACGGAACAGATTGACGCGCGCCGAGCCGTGACGGGCGGAGCCGGTGCCCTTCTGCCGGTACATCTTCTTGCCGGTGCGATGGATGTCGGCGCGGTTCTTCACCTCATGCGTGCCGCGCCGGCGCTTGGCGAGCTGCCACACCACACAGCGATGAATAAGATCGGTGCGCGGCTCGAGCCCGAAAATGGTGTCCGACAGAGTGACCGAGCCGGCGGCTTTGCCGTCAAGGGAGGTGACTTTGAGTTCCATCACGCGCCCTCCCCATGACTTGCGCCATGACTTGCGCCTTGGCTTGCCGGAGCATCCTGGCCAACCGCCGACTCTTGACCAACAGAAATGGGCGCCGTCGACTCATTGTCAGCGAGCTTGAACTTGCCGGGCTTCGGCAGATCGGCCGGCGCTTTCTTCTTCACGGCGTCGCGCACCGTGATCCAGCCGCCTTTGACGCCGGGGACGGCGCCTTCGACCAGGATCAGCCCGCGCGCCACGTCGGTCTGCCGGACTTTGAGATTGAGCGTCGTCACCCGATCGACACCGAGATGGCCGGGCATCTTCTTGTTCTTGAACGTCCTGCCGGGGTCCTGACGGCCGCCGGTCGAACCGATCGAGCGATGCGAGATCGACACGCCGTGGCTTGCGCGCAATCCGGAGAAATTCCAGCGCTTCATGCCGCCGGCAAAACCTTTGCCGGTCGAAGTGCCGGTGACGTCGACGAACTGGCCGACGACGAAATGATCCGCCGTGATTTCGGCGCCAATCGGGATCAGCGCGTCGTCATCAACCCGGAACTCCGCAAGCTTGCGCTTGGGCTCGACCTTGGCGACAGCGAAGTGGCCGCGATCGGCCTTGGTCGTCCTCTGTACCTTGCGCTGGCCGGCACCGAGCTGAAGCGCGACATAGCCGTTCTTCTCTTTGGTGCGGTGACCAACCACCTGACAATTGCCGAGCCGCAACACCGTAACCGGCACATGCTCGCCGGTCTCGGTGAAGAGACGCGTCATCCCGACTTTTTGGGCAAGAACCCCGGAACGCATTTGTCTCTTCTCCAAACCTTACAGCTTGATCTCGACGTCAACGCCGGCGGCCAGATCGAGCTTCATGAGCGCATCGACGGTCTGCGGCGTCGGATCGACGATATCGAGCAGGCGCTTGTGCGTGCGCATTTCGAACTGTTCTCGGCTTTTCTTATCGACGTGCGGCGAGCGATTGACCGTGAATTTCTCGATCTTGGTCGGCAGCGGAATGGGTCCGCGCACCTGCGCGCCGGTGCGCTTCGCCGTATTGACGATCTCGCGCGTCGACGCATCGAGGATGCGGTGATCGAACGCCTTGAGCCGGATTCTTATGTTCTGGCCGTTCATTGCCGTCGTCTCTTTCCTAGATCGTCGCCCGCACGAGCCGCTGCCCGTGAGTGGCGAATTGCGAATAGCGAATGGGGATCAATCCATTCGCCATTCGCTACTTCGCTATTCGCCTACTCGATGATGCTCGCCACCACGCCGGCGCCGACCGTGCGGCCACCTTCGCGAATGGCGAAACGCAGTTTTTCTTCCATGGCGATCGGCACGATCAGCGTCACTTCCATGGCAATGTTGTCGCCCGGCATCACCATCTCGGTGCCGGCCGGCAGCGTCACGACACCGGTCACGTCCGTGGTGCGGAAATAGAACTGCGGACGATAATTGGTGAAGAACGGCGTGTGGCGGCCACCCTCTTCCTTGGTGAGGATGTAGGCCTCGGCCTTGAACTTGGTGTGCGGCTTCACAGAGCCCGGCTTGCACAGCACTTGGCCGCGCTCGATTTCCTCGCGCTTGGTGCCGCGCAGCAGGCAACCGACGTTGTCGCCGGCCTCGCCCTGGTCGAGCAGCTTCCTAAACATTTCCACGCCGGTGACGGTGGTCTTGGTCGTCGCTTTGATGCCGACGATTTCGACTTCCTCACCGACCTTGATGACGCCGCGCTCGATACGGCCGGTACAGACCGTGCCGCGGCCGGAGATCGAGAACACGTCTTCGACCGGCATCAGGAACGGCTGATCCTTCGGGCGCTCCGGTTGCGGGATGTTGGCGTCGACCGCCTTCATCAGCTCAAGGATCGCGTCATGGCCAAGCTTCGGATCCTTGCCGTCGAGCGCCATCAGCGCCGAGCCCTTGATCACCGGAATCTTGTCGCCGGGGAAATTGTACTTGGACAGAAGCTCGCGGACCTCGAGCTCGACGAGTTCGAGGAGCTCCGGATCGTCGACCATGTCGACTTTGTTGAGGAAGACGACCAGCGCCGGCACACCGACCTGGCGCGCGAGCAGAATGTGCTCGCGGGTCTGCGGCATCGGGCCGTCGGCCGCGCTCACCACCAGGATGGCGCCGTCCATCTGCGCCGCGCCGGTGATCATGTTCTTCACATAGTCGGCATGCCCCGGGCAATCGACGTGCGCGTAGTGGCGGTTCGCGGTCTCGTATTCGACATGCGCGGTCGCAATCGTGATGCCGCGCGCCTTCTCTTCCGGCGCCTTGTCGATCTGATCGTAGGCGGTGTAAGTCGCCCCACCGGTTTCCGCCAATACCTTGGTGATCGCCGCCGTCAGCGACGTCTTGCCGTGATCGACGTGGCCGATCGTTCCGATATTGCAATGCGGTTTATTGCGGTTGAATTTTTCCTTGGCCATAGGACTCTCCGTTCCGGCTCCTGCTTAATCCGTTTGACTTCAGTGTTAGGCGAACTTCGCCTGGACTTCTTCGGCGATTGCCTTCGGCACTTCTGCGTAGTGGTCGAATTGCATCGTGAACGTGGCGCGCCCCTGAGACATGGAGCGCAGGTTGTTGACGTAAGAGAACATGTTGGCGAGCGGCACCATCGCCGAGATGACGTTGGCGTTGCCGCGCATGTCCTGGCCCTGAATTTGGCCGCGGCGCGAATTGAGGTCGCCGATGACCGACCCGGTATAGTCCTCCGGAGTCACCACCTCGACCTTCATGACCGGCTCGAGCAGCACGGGGCCGCCCTTTTGCAGCGCCTCGCGCATGGCACCCCGCGCGCAGATTTCGAAGGCCATCGCCGACGAATCGACGTCATGCGAGTCGCCATCCACGAGCGAGACTTTGGTATCGACGACCGGGAAGCCCGCGAGCACGCCGGAACCCATCACGCCTTCGAGGCCCTTCTCGACGGCGGGGATGAATTCCTTCGGCACCGAGCCGCCGACGATCTCGTTCTCGAACAAAAAACCGGCGCCCGGCTCGGCCGGCTCGGCCACGATCTTGATCTTGGCATATTGGCCGTGACCGCCGGTCTGCTTCTTATGGGTATAATCGACAGTCGCCGACCGCGTGATTTTCTCGCGGTAGGCAACCTGCGGCGCGCCGATATTGGCATCGACCTTATAGGTACGCTTGAGGATGTCCACCTTGATGTCGAGATGAAGCTCGCCCATGCCCTTGATGATGGTCTGGCCGGATTCCTGATCGGTGTGCACGCGGAACGACGGATCCTCGGCCACGAGCTTGGCCAGCGCCACGCCGAGCTTCTCCTGGTCGGCCTTCGACTTCGGCTCGATCGCGATCTCGATGACCGGCTCTGGGAATTCCATCTTTTCCAGGATCACGGGCTTCTGCGAATCGCACAGCGTGTCGCCGGTGCGCACCTCTTTCAGCCCGGCCAGTGCGACGATATCGCCGGCAAAGGCCTCCTTGATGTCTTCGCGGTTATTGGCATGCATCAGCAGCATGCGGCCGACGCGTTCCTTGCGATCCTTGGTCGAGTTCATCACGCCGGTGCCGCTCTCGAGCTTGCCCGAATAGATGCGGCAGAACGTGATGGTGCCCACGAACGGATCGTCCATGATCTTGAACGCGAGCAGCGCCAGCGGCTCATCGTCCGAAGACTTGCGCTCGACCTCGTTGCCTTTGAGATCGACGCCCTTCACCGCCGGTACGTCGAGCGGCGAAGGCAAATAGTCGACGACGGCATCGAGGAGCGGCTGAACGCCCTTGTTCTTGAACGCCGAACCGCAAAACACCGGAAAGAACTTGCTTTCGATAGTCGCCTTTCGGATCAGGCGCTTGAGCGTGGCGACGTCAGGTTCCTTGCCATCGAGATAGGCCGTCATCGCATCGTCATCGAGCTCGACCGCGGCTTCGATCAGCTTCTCGCGATATTCCTTGGCCTGTTCCAGCAGATCGGCCGGAATCTCGACGTCGCTATATTTCGCGCCGAGTGTCTCTTCGTCCCACACCACGCCGACCATGCGGACGAGATCGATGATGCCCTTGAAGTGGTTCTCGGCACCGATCGGAAGCTGGACCGCCACGGGCTTGGCGCCGAGACGGTCGACGATATCTTTCAGGCACTGGAAGAAGTCAGCGCCGGTCTTGTCCATCTTGTTCGCGAAAACGATGCGCGGAACGTTGTAGCGGTCGCCTTGACGCCAGACCGTCTCGGTCTGCGGCTCGACGCCCTGGTTGGAATCGAGCACGCATACCGCGCCGTCGAGGACGCGCAGCGAGCGCTCCACTTCGATGGTGAAATCGACGTGGCCGGGCGTGTCGATGATGTTGAGCCGTTTGCCGTTCCACTGAGCAGTCGTCGCGGCCGACGTGATCGTGATGCCGCGCTCCTGTTCCTGCTCCATCCAATCCATAGTCGCGGCGCCTTCGTGCACCTCGCCAATCTTGTGATTCTTGCCGGTGTAATAGAGGATGCGCTCGGTCGTCGTGGTCTTGCCGGCATCGATGTGAGCCATGATGCCGAAGTTGCGATAGTCCTCGATCGGATTTGTGCGGGGCATGGGGGTTTATCCTTCGCTGTCTCTGCGCTTCACCAGCGATAGTGCGAGAATGCACGGTTAGCTTCCGCCATCCGGTGCGTGTCTTCGCGCTTCTTGACGGCGTTCCCCCTGTTATTCGACGCATCGAGCAGTTCCGCCGAGAGCCGCTCGGTCATGGTTTTTTCGTTACGCTCGCGCGCCGCCGAAATGATCCAGCGGATGCCGAGCGCCTGGCGCCGCGAGGTGCGCACCTCGACCGGCACCTGATAGGTGGCGCCGCCGACGCGCCGCGAACGCACTTCGATCGACGGCATGACGTTGTCGAGCGCCTGCTGAAATACGCCGACCGGATTGCCGCGTGTTTTGCCTTCGATGATGTCGAATGCGCCGTACACGATCGTCTCTGCCGACGATTTCTTGCCGGCATGCATGACGGAGTTCATGAACTTCGTGACCACGACGTTCCCGAATTTCGGGTCCGGGAGGATCTCGCGTTTGTCTGCCTTATGGCGGCGGGACATCTCGTTGTTTCCTTACTTCGGACGTTTCGCGCCGTACTTCGACCGGCGTTGCTTACGGTTTTTGACGCCCTGGGTGTCGAGCACGCCACGCAGGATGTGGTAGCGCACGCCGGGCAGATCCTTAACGCGGCCGCCGCGGATCATGACCACCGAATGCTCCTGAAGGTTATGGCCCTCACCCGGAATGTAACCGATCACTTCGAAGCCGTTGGTCAGCCGAACCTTGGCGACCTTGCGCAGCGCCGAGTTCGGCTTCTTCGGCGTCGTCGTATAGACGCGCGTGCAGACGCCGCGCTTCTGCGGGCTTTGCTGCAGAGCCGGGACCTTCTTCTTCGCGCGCTGGGTAACCCGCGGCTTGCGAATGAGCTGGTTAATCGTCGGCATTGCTCGTTCAGGCTCCAATTCGGGGCTTGCGCCCCTTTTGACTTTTCACGACGGGCTTGCGCCCTTTAGTCCAAGACGGGCTTGCGCCCGTGTTTATGGGTCTGACGACTTTATGCGTCTGACACGGAGGCTTGCGCCCTCGCGCCCGCCGCAGAAATGCGTTCGCGCAAAACCAAATCGCGCCATCCGCGTAACGGTGCGGAGGAGCGCTTGGCTTTGCAGAGGACCACGATGTGGCGATCGCGGTCTTGCACCCGATAGACTGACTTTCCGTAGTCAGCGGCAGTGTTTGAGCTTCCTTTGTCGAGGCGTCACGCCGGATCCGACGAGCTCGAAAGCGCCAAAAAAACGACCACTTTCAATAGCTTATGGGGACCCGGCAGGCCGTTCCGACTAGCGAAGCTCACCACCTGCCGAAAAGTTCGCGGTATGTATCGGCGTAACCGCTGCAAGTCAAGCGCATATGGGCACAAAAGCGCGATGGCGCAAGCACATCTGCGTTGTCCGCCGCCGTTCAGCCCGGCTCCATGCCCTTTAACCGTATGAGGCGTTCTGCTTGGGGCGTCTTGGTAAAGGCAACGAAGGCGCGCGCCGATGCAGGTTCGGTAGCGCCGGCGGCGAGCCCGGCAGCGTATACAATGACATTCTGTAATTCCGTCGGCAGCGGACCGACCAGTTCGACCCCCTTCACCGGCAGGATCGCAACAATCTGCTGCAGGCCGATTTCGGCCTCTCCCGACGCGATCAGCTCAGCCACTGGCCTACTCGTCAGCCTGGTTTTCGGTTTCATGTCCTGGGCGATGCCGAGTTGACCCATGAGACCGGCGATATAGGCCCCGCTTGGACCGTCGCTGTAGGCGATCGATCGGGCGTCAAGGAGCGCGCGTTTGAACGCGGCAACTGTGCCGATGTCGGGCTTCGGCGCGCCGGCGCGGACCGCCAAACCGACGGCCGAGCGCGTCACGTCGGCAGTGGCGCCTTCCGCGATCTTGCCGGCCTGCACCAAGGCGTCGAGTTCCGGCCGCGGCAACAGCGCGATATCGAAAGCCGCGCCGTCCTCGATCTCCTTCTTCAACACCGAGGTCAGGCGGAATTCGATCTCGACCTTGGTGCCGCTGGCGCGTTCGAACAGCGGCAGGATTTCAACCATCAGCGAGCGCATCGCGCCGCCGCTGAGGATTTTGATGGTCTTTGCCGGTGACATAGATTCTCCGGCACCAACGTTACGACATTTCCCGAGCGCCGCGCAGCCGATCGGCGGCGTTTGCGCTGTCAGCCCGCGCGAGCGACGCCTCGGTTAAGCGGGCGTACCGCAGCCTGGCTCCGGAAACGGCGGCGCAACTGCCAGAGCGAAGCGCCATGCAGAATTAAGGACAGCGGTACGGCGAAAGCGGGCGTCATCACCGTCGGATAGGCCGTGATCAGAAGGTTGGGATGATTGACCGCAAGGGGCTGAAACGGTCCAGGCGAAGTGAGAAAACCCAATGCAAGCGCGTTCACGAGGTCGGCGATGCCGAGAATATTCCAAGCGACTGCTAGGGCGGTGCCTCCAGCACGGCCCGACGCCGTGTAAAGCGCAACCGGTATGGCAAGCAGACCAACCAGTACATCGCCAAAACCCGCCGGCACGGCGAATACGCCGGGAATTGCTCCGTAGAGCCACAATACGACGAAGTTGCCGCCGATCACGCGATAGACCTGCAGGCCGATCAACCAGGCTGCCGGCGCCGCATCGAGGGCAGCGGCGATGCGCCGCGAGCGCGACAAGCCGATCAGACCGATCAAGGCCGGAATGATGACCGCAGCGGGAATGGGCGATGTGGTCCCCGGCTGCGCCTGAAACATTCCGGACGCAGCCAGGTTCCAGATCACCATGAACCAGACAACAAGCGGAACCGCGACCGCAAACCACGCGGTCATCCGCTCGTTTGGCGACAGGGTGGCGCGGCGCAAAGCCCGCCACAGGCCGAAGAGTATGGCAAGCAGCATCGCGGGCCGTACGATCGCGATTAAAACGGCATAGGACTGCAGATAACTTGCAACATTCGCGTCCATGGCAAAGCCCCTGACAACGACTGGCTTCTAATGTAATAGTCACTATCTTTTTCATAGTCAATAGCTGGACTATATGCTTTGCAGTAAACGTTGCTGGCCAAAGGGGGCGAGACAATGCCGGAGACTTATGGACTGGACTGCCCAGTAGCGCGCACGCTCGACATCGTCGGCGAGCGCTGGAGCGTCTTGATCCTCCGCGACCTCTTCTTGCAAGGTCCGCAAAAGTTTCAGGACTTCCAGAATTCATTGTCGGGTATCAGCCCCAACATTTTGTCGGCACGGCTGAAGCGGCTCGAAGAGGCGCACGTCATCGAGCGCCGTTTTTATGCAGACCACCCGCCGCGCGCGGAATATCTGCTGACCGCAAAGGGCCGCGAGCTCGGGCCGATATTGAAAGCGCTACGCAGTTGGGGCGAGCGGCACACCAAATAAAAGCGGCGTTAGAGCATGATCCGGAAAAGTGGAAACCGGTTTTCCGAAAAGATCATGCTTCAACGAAAAAACTAGACCATGGTCCGATTCAACTTAATCCGATCATGGTCTAGCCGAAGCGCCAAAAGAAAAGGGCCGCCACAGGGGCGGCCCTTCGATTTCGTCACGGCAAACGGAATTATTCCGCCGCCGGGAGCGCCGCGGGCTCGGCAGCGGCGGCAGCTTCCGCCTTGATCGCCGCTTCCTTCTCGCGCTCGGCGAGAATGAGCGCATCGCGCTTGATCGCGACTTCGCGGATCTTGTTCATCATGGCGCCCGTCCCTGCCGGGATCAGACGGCCGACGATGACGTTCTCCTTGAGCCCGTCGAGCGTATCGGCCTTGCCGTTGACCGCGGCCTCGGTAAGCACGCGCGTCGTCTCCTGGAACGAAGCCGCGGAGATGAACGAACGCGTCTGCAGCGAGGCCTTGGTGATACCGAGCAACACCGGATGCGCGGTCGCAGGCTTCTTGCCTTCTTCCGCCGCCTTGGCGTTGAACTCATCGAACTCGAGCTTGTCGACCTGGTCGCCTTGGATCAGCTCGGTTTCGCCGGAGTCGGTGATCTCGACCTTCTGCAGCATCTGCCGCACGATCACTTCGATGTGCTTGTCGTTGATCGCGACACCTTGCAGCCGATAGACATCCTGGATCTCGTTGACGAGGTAGCCGGCAAGCTCCTCGACGCCTTTGATCGCCAGAATGTCGTGCGGCGCCGGGTTGCCTTCAACGATGAAGTCGCCCTTCTCGATCACGTCGCCATCCTGCAAGTGGATGTGCTTGCCCTTGGCGACGAGATATTCCCTGGGCTCCTCACTCTTGTCGGTCGGCTCGATGGTGATGCGCCGCTTGTTCTTGTAGTCGCGGCCGAAGCGGACCGTGCCGGAGATTTCCGCGATCACCGCGGACTCCTTCGGCCGCCGGGCCTCGAACAGTTCGGCAACGCGCGGCAGACCGCCGGTGATGTCGCGCGTCTTGGCGCTCTCCGTCGGAATACGCGCGATAACGTCGGCCGCCTTCACGTGTCCGCCCGGATCGATCGAGATGATGGCATCGACCGCAAGCGTATAGCGGGCGTCGCTGCCACGGCTCAGTTTCAAGATCTTGCCGTCCTTGTCCTTGATCACCAAAGCCGGCCGCAGGTCCTGCTGGCCGCGGGCGGAGCCCGAGCGCCAATCGATCACGACGCGCTTGGCGATGCCGGTCGATTCGTCGAGCGATTCCGTGAGCGACTGGCCGTCGACGAGATCCTCGTAGCCGATCGTGCCCTCGACCTCGGTGAGGATCGGGCGGGTATACGGATCCCATTCGGCGATGCGCTGGCCGCGCTTGATGTGCTCGCCGTCGGAGATTTTAAGCCGCGCGCCGTACTGGATGCGGTGCACGGCGCGTTCGGTCCCATCGGGATCGAGCACCGCAACGATGAGGTTGCGGTTCATCGCGATCAGGTCGCCGTCCGAATTGCGGGCGACGTTGAGGTTCTTGATCTTGACGGTGCCCTCGAAGTTCGACTCGATGAACGATTGCTCCGAGATTTGCGCCGCGCCGCCGATATGGAACGTCCGCATCGTTAGCTGCGTGCCCGGCTCGCCGATCGACTGGGCGGCGATGACACCCACCGCCTCGCCCATATTGACCGGAGTGCCGCGGGCAAGATCGCGACCGTAACATGCACCGCAAACGCCGGTGACGGTCTCGCAGGTCAACACCGAGCGAATCTTGAGTTCCTGCACGCCGGCGGTGACCAGCCGGTCGACATGATACTCATCGAGCAGTGTCGCATTCGGCACCAGCACTTCGGTACCGGAAGGATGGCGCACGTCCTCGGCCGTGGTGCGGCCCAGGATACGGCTCGCCAGCGAGGCGACGACCGTGCCGGCGTCGATGATAGCGCGCACCTTGATGCCGCGGGTCGTGCCGCAATCGTAGTCGGTGATGATGCAGTCCTGCGCCACGTCGACGAGACGGCGCGTCAGATAGCCGGAATTGGCCGTTTTCAGCGCCGTGTCGGCGAGACCCTTACGAGCGCCGTGCGTCGAGTTGAAGTACTCGAGCACCGAGAGCCCTTCCTTGAAGTTCGAGATGATCGGGCTCTCGATGATTTCGCCCGAGGGCTTGGCCATCAGGCCGCGCATGCCGGCGAGCTGACGCATCTGGGCGGGCGAACCGCGCGCGCCGGAATGCGCCATCATGTAGATGGAGTTCACCTGAGCTTCCTGGCCCTTCTCGGATGACGGGCGGGAGGTGGAGATTTCCTTCATCATCGCCTCGGCGATGGTCTCGGTGCACTTCGACCAGGCGTCGACGACCTTGTTGTACTTCTCGCCCTGCGTGATCAGGCCGTCGTTGTACTGCTGCTCGAATTCCTTGACGAGATCGCGGGTCTTCTCGACGGTCGCGCGCTTGGAGCGCGGCACGACCATGTCGTCCTTGCCGAACGAGATGCCGGCCTTAAACGCATGATGGAAGCCGAGCGCCATGACGCGATCGCAGAAGATCACCGTCTCTTTCTGACCGCAGTGGCGATAGACCGTATCGATCATGCCGGAGATTTCGCGCTTCGTCATGAGCTTGTTGACAAGGTCGAACGGCGTCTTCGCGAGCTTCGGCAGCACCGAGCCGAGAATGACGCGGCCAGGCGTGGTGTCGTACCAGCGCGTGACCGGCTTGCTGTCTTCGCCGACGCCCTGCCAGCGGTATTTGATCCGCGAGTGCAGGCTGACGGCCTTCTCGTGCAGCGCGAGATCGATCTCGGCCAAGTCGCCGAATATTTTCAGCTTCTCGCCTTCCACGGCGTCGCGGATGATCGAGAGGTAGTAGAGGCCGAGCACGATATCCTGCGACGGCACGATGATCGGCGCGCCGTTCGCGGGATGCAGGATGTTGTTGGTCGACATCATCAAGACGCGCGCTTCGAGCTGCGCCTCGAGCGACAGCGGCACATGAACCGCCATCTGGTCGCCGTCGAAGTCGGCATTGAAGGCCGCGCAAACCAGCGGATGAAGCTGGATCGCCTTGCCTTCGATCAGCACCGGCTCGAAGGCCTGAATGCCGAGGCGATGCAGCGTTGGCGCGCGGTTGAGCAGCACCGGATGCTCGCGGATGACCTCGTCGAGAATATCCCAAACCTCGGGCTTCTCCTTCTCCACGAGCTTCTTCGCTTGCTTCACCGTCGTCGACAGGCCCTTGGCGTCGAGCCGCGAATAGATGAACGGCTTGAACAGTTCGAGCGCCATCTTCTTCGGCAGGCCGCACTGATGCAGCTTGAGCTCGGGACCGACCACGATCACCGAACGGCCCGAATAGTCGACGCGCTTGCCGAGCAGGTTCTGGCGGAACCGGCCCTGCTTGCCCTTGAGCATATCGGCGAGCGACTTTAGCGGCCGCTTGTTGGCGCCCGTGATGACGCGGCCGCGGCGGCCGTTGTCGAACAGCGCGTCGACGGCCTCCTGCAGCATCCGCTTCTCGTTCCGGATGATGATGTCGGGCGCGCGCAGCTCGATCAGCCGCTTCAACCGGTTGTTGCGGTTGATGACGCGGCGATAGAGGTCGTTGAGATCGGACGTGGCGAAGCGCCCGCCGTCGAGCGGCACGAGAGGTCGCAGGTCGGGCGGGATCACCGGCACGTGCGTGAGGATCATCCATTCCGGCTTGTTGGTGGACTGGGTGAATGCCTCGATCAGCTTCAAGCGCTTGGCGAGCTTCTTCGGCTTGAGCTCCGACGTCGATTCCGCGATCTCGACGCGCAGATCGGCGGCGAGCTTCTCGAGATCGAGAGCTTTCAGCATTTCGCGGATCGCTTCCGCGCCGATCATGGCGGTGAAGCTGTCGGCGCCGAACTCGTCCTGAGCTTTGACGTAATCTTCCTCGCTCAAGAGCTGACGGTCCTTGAGCGGGGTGAGGCCCGGCTCCAGCACCACGTAGTATTCGAAGTAAAGAATGCGCTCGAGGTCCTTCAGCGTCATGTCGAGCAGGAGACCGATCCGGCTCGGCAGCGACTTGAGAAACCAAATATGCGCCACCGGCGCCGCGAGCTCGATATGGCCCATGCGCTCGCGCCGCACGCGCGACAGCGTGACTTCGACCGAGCACTTCTCGCAGATGATGCCCTTGTACTTCATGCGCTTGTACTTGCCGCACAAGCACTCATAATCCTTGATCGGCCCAAAGATGCGCGCGCAGAATAAGCCGTCGCGCTCGGGCTTGAAGGTGCGGTAATTGATGGTCTCGGGCTTTTTGATCTCGCCGTACGACCAGGACAGAATCTTCTCCGGGCTCGCGATCGAAATCCGGATCTGGTCGAAGACCTGAGCCGGAACTTGCGGGCTGAAAAGATTCATAATTTCTTGGTTCATCGTCTGCTCCGCTTGCCGACCAGTGCCGGCCGCTGTCGTAATTCTCTTAAAGCCTACGAAAGTCTCGAATGACCGGGCATTGCAGGTCGCGCCTGATGCCCGGTCATGATGCTCGTATTACTCGGCCGCCTCGGGCATGCCGTCATTGTTGCGCTGCTGCTTGGAATTATACAGGTCGACGTTAAGACCGAGCGAGCGCATTTCCTTGACGAGCACGTTGAACGATTCCGGGATACCGGACTCGAACGCGTCGTCGCCGCGCACGATCGACTCGTAGACCTTGGTGCGTCCGGCGACGTCGTCGGACTTCACCGTTAGCATTTCCTGCAGCGTGTAGGCGGCGCCATAGGCTTCGAGCGCCCACACTTCCATTTCGCCGAAACGCTGGCCGCCGAACTGCGCCTTGCCGCCGAGCGGTTGCTGGGTGACGAGGCTGTACGGACCGATCGAACGGGCGTGGATCTTGTCGTCCACCAGATGGTGCAGCTTGAGCATATAGATGTAGCCGACAGTCACCTTGCGATCGAAAGTATCGCCGGTGCGCCCGTCATAGAGCGTCACTTGCCCGGAATGATCGAGGCCGGCGAGATCGAGCATGTGCTCGATGTCGCTTTCCTTGGCGCCGTCGAACACCGGCGTCGCGATCGGCACGCCGTGGCGGAGATTGGAACCGAGCTCCATGAGACCCTTGTCGTCGAGCGACTTGATGGTCTCCTCTTCGCCATACACTTTCTTCAGGAGTTCCTTGAGCGGCTTGGAATCCTTCTTGCCGTTATTGTTATACAGATCGACGGCATGACCGATTTTCAGCCCAAGGCCGGCGCAGGCCCAGCCGAGATGGGTCTCCAGAATCTGACCGACATTCATGCGGCTCGGCACGCCGAGCGGATTGAGCACGACGTCGACTGACGTGCCGTCGGCGAGGAAAGGCATGTCCTCCGCCGGCACGATCTTCGACACCACGCCCTTGTTGCCGTGACGGCCGGCCATCTTGTCGCCGGGCTGGATCTTGCGCTTCACGGCGACGAAGACTTTGACCATCTTCATCACACCGGGCGGCAGTTCGTCGCCGCGCTGAAGCTTCTCGACTTTGTCGAGGAAGCGCTGTTCGAGGCGCTTCTTGGACTCGTCGTATTGCTTCCGGATGGCTTCGATCTCAGCCATGATCTTGTCGTTGGGCGAAGCAAACAGCCACCATTGCGCGCGCGGATATTCGTCGAGAATAACGCGCGTGATCTTGGTGTCCTTCTTGAAGCCCTTCGGCCCGGCGACGCCCTGGCGACCTTCCAAGAGCTCGGCAAGCCGGCCATAGACGTTGCGGTCGAGGATCGCCTGTTCGTCGTCGCGGTCCTTGGCGAGACGCTCGATCTCTTCACGCTCGATGGCGAGCGCGCGCTCGTCCTTCTCGACGCCGTGGCGATTGAAGACGCGGACCTCGACGACCGTGCCTTGCACGCCCGGCGGAACACGCAGCGACGTGTCGCGCACGTCGGACGCCTTCTCGCCGAAGATGGCGCGCAGGAGCTTTTCCTCCGGCGTCATCGGGCTTTCACCCTTCGGCGTGATCTTGCCGACCAGGATGTCGCCGGCGCGGACTTCGGCGCCAATATAGACGATGCCGGCTTCGTCGAGATTCTTCAGCGTCTCTTCCGAGACGTTGGGAATATCGCGCGTGATTTCCTCAGGGCCCAGCTTGGTGTCGCGGGCCATGACTTCGAATTCCTCGATATGGATCGAGGTAAAGACGTCGTCCTTGACGATGCGCTCGGAGAGCAGGATCGAGTCTTCGAAGTTGTAGCCGTTCCACGGCATGAACGCGACCAGCGCGTTCCGGCCGAGCGCGAGCTCGCCGAGATCGGTCGAGGGACCGTCGGCAATGATGTCGCCCTTGGAGACCAGATCGCCGACCTTCACCAGCGGACGCTGGTTGATGCAGGTGTTCTGGTTGGAGCGCTGGAATTTCATCAGCCGATAGATGTCGACGCCGGGCTTGGTCGGGTCCTGCTCGTCGGTGGCGCGGATAACGATACGGGTTGCGTCGACCTGATCGACCGAGCCGGTACGGCGGGCCGCGATCGCAGCGCCTGAATCGCGCGCAACGACGCCTTCCATGCCGGTGCCGACGAACGGCGCTTCGGCGCGAACCAGCGGCACGGCTTGCCGCTGCATGTTCGAGCCCATCAGCGCGCGGTTGGCGTCATCATTCTCCAGGAACGGGATGAGCGCCGCCGCGACCGAAACGAGCTGCTTCGGCGACACGTCCATGAAGTCCACTTTGTCCGGCGGAATGAGCTGAACGTCGCCGGCATGGCGCACGACGACAAGGTCGTCGGTGAAGCGGCCCTTCGGGTCGATGGCCGAATTGGCCTGGGCGACCGTGTAGCGGCCCTCTTCCATCGCCGAGAGATAGATCACCTCGTCGGTGACGCGGCCATCCTTCACCTTGCGATAAGGCGTCTCGACGAAGCCGTATTTATTCACCCGCGCAAAGGTCGCGAGCGAATTGATCAGACCGATATTCGGCCCTTCCGGCGTTTCGATCGGACAGATGCGGCCGTAATGCGTGGTGTGCACGTCGCGCACTTCGAAGCCGGCGCGCTCGCGCGTCAGACCACCCGGGCCAAGCGCCGAGAGACGACGCTTGTGCGTGATCTCCGACAGCGGATTGGTCTGGTCCATGAACTGCGAGAGCTGCGAGGAACCGAAGAACTCGCGCACGGCGGCAGCCGCCGGCTTGGCGTTGATCAGATCCTGCGGCATCACCGTATCGATATCGACCGATGACATGCGCTCCTTGATGGCGCGCTCCATGCGCAGCAGGCCGATGCGATACTGATTCTCCATCAGTTCGCCGACCGAGCGCACCCGGCGGTTGCCGAGATGGTCGATGTCGTCGATCTCGCCTTTGCCGTCGCGCAGATCGACCAGCGTGCGGATCACCGAGATGATGTCGTCCTTGCGCAGGATGCGCACGGTGTCGTCGACCGTGAGATCGAGGCGCATGTTCATCTTGACGCGGCCGACCGCGGACAGGTCGTAGCGCTCCGAATCGAAGAACAGCGACTGGAACATGTTCTGCGCGGTGTCGATCGTCGGCGGCTCGCCCGGGCGCATGACGCGGTAGATGTCGAACAGCGCCTCTTCGCGCGCCATGTTCTTGTCGATCGCGAGCGTATTGCGGATATAGGCGCCGACATTGACGTGGTCGATATCGAGGATCGGCAATTCCTTGTAGCCGTGCTCGAGCAGCACCTTCAGCGGCGTCTTGCCGGCATTGATCTCCCACTCGCCGTCTTTTTTCTCGGTGCCCGTGATCTCTTCGCCGGCTTCCACATAGATTTCGCCGGTTTTGCTGTTGACGAGATCCTCGGCGATGTAACGACCGATCAATTCCGGATCGGTCATCCGCAGCGCCTTAAGGCCCTTTTCGGCAAGCTGGCGCGCCGAGCGCACGGTGAGCTTCTTGCCTTCTTCAAGAACCACCTTGCCGGTATCGGCATCGACGAGATCCTTGATCGCCTTGTAGCCGCGCAGGCGATTGGCATCGAACGGCACGCGCCAGCCTTCTTTGGTGCGCTTATACGCCACCTGCTTGTAGAAGGTGTTGAGGATCTCTTCGCCGGTCAGGCCGAGCGCATAAAGAAGCGAGGTGACGGGAATTTTTCGGCGCCGGTCGATGCGGGCGTAGACGATGTCCTTGGCGTCGAACTCGATGTCGAGCCAGGAGCCGCGATAGGGAATGATACGGGCGGCGAAAAGGAGTTTGCCCGAAGAATGCGTCTTGCCCTTGTCGTGATCGAAGAACACGCCGGGCGAACGGTGCATCTGGGAAACGATGACGCGCTCGGTGCCGTTGACGATGAAGGTGCCGTTATTGGTCATGAGCGGAATGTCGCCCATGTAGACATCCTGCTCTTTGATGTCCTTCACCGACTTGGCGCCGGTCTCTTCATCGATATCGAACACGATGAGGCGCAGTGTCACCTTGAGCGGCGCGGCGTAAGTCATGCCGCGCTGGCGGCACTCATCGACGTCGTATTTCGGCGGCTCGAATTCGTATTTGACGAATTCCAGCATCGAGCTGTTGGAAAAATCGGAAATCGGGAACACCGATTTGAACACGGCTTGGAGGCCCTCGTTGGGGCGGCCGCCTTGCGGCTCCAGTACCAACAGGAATTGGTCGTAGGACGCCTTCTGAACCTCAATGAGGTTCGGCATCTCCGCGACTTCCCTGATTTTTCCGAAAAACTTGCGAACGCGCTTCCGACCGATAAACGTCTGCGCCATTATGTCCTCTCGCTTAATCGAACCGTTGGGCCGAGCCGCCGGCCGTTCTACCGTCTGCTCAAACCACCACCCTCGAACACGCGGTTCGAGGTAACCCGGGGCGATCAAGGCGACTCTCCAGAAGGCCGCAATCCATCGCGACCGTCGGGACAGGCGTCGAGTGCCCTATTTTCCGGTGATTCGGCCGCGAGACCCAATCACCTCAACGTAACTGCCGCTGGCGGCGAACGAGGCGATTCCCGGGCTTGGACCCGGAAATCACCGATATTCACTATTGGAACCCCGGTCACGCTGCGCTCGCCCGGGGACCTCCCTTAAGTAAGTACTTCTTACTTAAGCTCAACCTTGGCGCCGACTTTTTCGAGCTGCGCTTTGATCTTGGCGGCGTCATCCTTGTTGACGCCGTCCTTAACGGTCTTCGGCGCGCCCTCGACCAGGTCCTTGGCCTCCTTGAGGCCGAGGCCGGTAATGGCGCGGACTTCCTTAATGACCTCGATCTTCTTGTCGCCGGTAGCCGCCAGAACGACCGTGAACTCGGTCTTTTCTTCGGCGGCAGGCGCTGCCGCGCCCGCGGGACCGGCCGCAACCGCAACGGCGGCAGCGGCGGAAACGCCCCACTTCTCTTCCAGCAACTTGGCGAGCTCGGCAGCCTCGAGCACGGTGAGGCTTGAGAGGTCGTCGACGATTTTCTGCAGATCAGCCATGACTAATGTCCTTCGGTTCTAACCTAATGAGTTGAAGCAGCCTTAGGCTGCCGCGCTTTCACCGCTCTTGGAGGCATAGGCCTGGACCACGCGGGCGAGTTTCGACGCAGGGGCAACCACCACCTGCGCGATCTTGGTCGCCGGCGCCTGGACGAGGCCGACGATCTTTGCCCGCAGCTCGTCGAGTGACGGCAAGGCGGCAAGCGCCTTGACCCCATTCGCGTCGAGCGTGGTCTTGCCCATCGCTCCGCCAAGAATGACGAATTGCTCGTTCGTCTTGGCGAAATCGACGGCGACCTTTGGCGCCGCTATGGGATCGCCCGAATAGGCGATCACGGTCGGCCCCTTGAGAAGGGACGCGATCGAAGCGACGTCGGAGCCCTCAAGAGCAATTTTCGCGAGGCGATTCTTCGCGACCTTCACGCTCGCTCCAGCCTGCCTCATCTGCCGACGCAGATTCTGCATCTGAGCGACCGTCAGGCCGGAATAATGAGCAACGACGACGACCTTGGTGGCCTTGAAGACCTCGCCAAGCGACGTCACGGTTGCACTTTTTTCCGCGCGATCCACCAGCTCTCTCCGGTTGGCGGTCCGTCTCTACGGAACCCGCCGGGTTTGTGCCGGCCGTCCCGCATAGAGTCATCGACACTGTCGACGAACCGAAGCAGGACGACATTTAAACCCTGCCCCCTGGGCACAGCTCTCGCTGCCCCAGGCCGTCGAGGTCAGAACCGAAGGACAATAGCCCCCGTTGGAAGTCTTTCGACTTCAAAAGGAAGCACTGCCCCAGTCCTTCACCCGTCTATGCTGGCTTTCTCGATTAAGCCGTTGCCGGCGCCTGCAGTCTCGGACAGGAATGCGTCCTAGAAATTCATCAAGTTATTCAACCTCTTAGAAAATCCAACCGGGATAGATCCAAGAGGATGCTTCACTCGCTGATTTTCGAGAAGCGCACAAAGGCGCGCCGACAAACCGGGCCGGCACGCCCTTAGTGGTTCTTTAGCCGTTCTTGAAAGGCTTGCCAAGGGTCGAATCGAACCACTTGGCACGCTTTTTGGCAGCTTCTTGCCGGGCCTAGTGGGCCTAGTCCGAACTCGGGAACAAGGTGCCCGGCTCGACTTTCACGCCAGGACCCATAGTCGAGGAAATGGCCACACGGTTGATGTAGTGGCCTTTGGCGCCTTGAGGCCGCGACTTCTGCACCGCGTCGGCGAACGCCCGGATGTTCTCGATCAGCTTCTCTTCACTGAACGAGGCCTTGCCGACGCCGGCTTGAACGATGCCGGCCTTCTCGACGCGGAACTCGACCGAACCGCCCTTGGCGCCTTTGACCGCGTTGGTGATGTCCATGGTCACGGTGCCGACTTTGGGGTTCGGCATCAGGCCGCGCGGGCCCAAAACCTTACCGAGACGGCCGACCAGCGGCATCAGGTCAGGGGTCGCGACCACGCGATCGAAATCGATGGCGCCGCCTTGTACTTTTTCCACAAGATCCTCGGCGCCGACGACATCGGCGCCTGCGGCCTTGGCCTCATCGGCCTTGGCGCCGCGCGCGAACACGGCGACTCGCATCGAGCGGCCGGAGCCGTTCGGCAGATTGACAACGCCGCGCACCTGCTGGTCGGCGTGGCGCGGATCGACGCCGAGATTCATCGCCACTTCGACGGTCTCGTCGAACTTCGCCTTGGCGCGCTCCTTGACCATCTTCACGGCCTCGGGGAGCGTATAGAGCTTCTCGCGGTCGATACCCTCGCGCGCCTTGGTCGTGCGTTTTCCAAGCATGCTCATGCTTTCACCTCTAGCCCCATCGAGCGAGCCGATCCTTCGATCATACGCATCGCCGATTCAATCGTGTCGCAGTTCAGGTCCTTCATCTTCTGCTCGGCGATCTCGCGCACCTGCGCTTTGGTGACCGAGCCGGCGATGTCGCGCCCCGGTGTTTTCGAGCCGCTTTCGAGCTTCGCCGCTTTCTTGAGGAAGTGCGACACCGGAGGGGTGCGCAGTTCGAAGGTGAACGAGCGGTCGGCATAGACCGTGATCGTCACCGGAATCGGCGCGCCCTTCTCGAGCTTCTGGGTCTGCGCGTTGAACGCCTTGCAGAACTCCATGATGTTGAGGCCACGCTGGCCCAAGGCAGGACCGATCGGGGGCGACGGATTGGCCGCTCCCGCCGGCACCTGCAATTTCACATAACCGGTAATCTTCTTCGCCATTCTCTGCTCCTGTTAGTGGTTCGGATATCGACGGCTGGCGGCCGCCTCACCTCCCACGCCTTCACCCTCGCCCCGCGCCGAAGTCGGATGTTTCCGACTTCGGTCACTTACATGAACGAACTCGGGAACACCCGAGTTCGTTGGGGCGAGGTATTCTACAATTTCTCCACCTGGCCGAATTCGAGCTCGACCGGCGTGGCGCGGCCGAAGATCGACACCGCGACCTTGAGCCGCGAGCGTCCCTCGTCGACCTCTTCGACCGTGCCGTTGAACGAAGCGAACGGCCCGTCCGACACGCGCACCTGTTCGCCCACTTCGAACGACACCGAGGGCTTCGGCCGTTCGACGCCCTCCTGCACCTGGTGGATGATGCGTTCGGCCTCAGCGTCCGACAGCGGCATCGGCTTGTTGTCGGAGCCGAGGAAGCCGGTGACTTTCGGCGTGTTCTTGATCAGATGATAGGCTTCGTCGGTCAATTGCATCTTCACGAGCACATAGCCCGGAAAGAACTTGCGCTCGGCGTCGACTTTGCGCCCGCGCCGGACCTCGATGACCTTCTCCTTGGGCACCAGAATTTCCTCGAACAGGCCGGACAGCCCGCGCTGCTTGGCCTGCTCACGGATCGAATCCGCCACCTTGTTCTCGAAATTCGAGTAGGCGTGGACCGCGTACCACCGGTTCGTCATGTCATGAATTCCGCATCATGAGATCGTGTTGAAAGATTCAAGAATTGATGCCGAGCAGGAAGCTCACGGCTATGCGCATGATTTGATCCGCGGCGAGAAAGAACAGCGACGTAATGACCACCATCACGAACACCATAATGGTGGTGACTGTGGTTTCCTTGCGCGTCGGCCACGTGACCTTCTGCCCTTCGGCGCGCACTTCCTGCATGAACTTGAACGGACTGACTCTCGCCATCGCATGATCCAATAAAATTCCCCACCCCCCGCCCAATTTCACGGACGAGACCGGCTAGCGGTTCCTTTGGGGATTAGGTTCGTCGCGGAAGTCCGAAACCGGGCCGCTGACGATGGCAAGCTTCCTACTGCCGGGCGGTCTCACCGTCAAGATGGAAAGTCCGTCTTGCCGGCCAAGCGGTTAGCTTGCCTTCATTTTCCGGCGACAAATTTCGGCAGGCTTCTGTCGGTGGCCTACTTCTGTATGTGTGTGCCCGGTGTATGTGTGTGCCCGGCCTGGCAGGAGTGGAGGGACTCGAACCCCCAACCCCCGGTTTTGGAGACCGGTGCTCTAGCCATTGAGCTACACTCCTAGGCGGGCCGAGGCGGACAAATGCCTGTTGGCGCACGCCAAAGCAAGTCCTCCGCGTTAGGTTCTCTTCGCCGCTCCCGAACCGACACCGTCCGCTGGCCGACCCATCGGGACAACCCACAGGACTGCAATCAATCTCATTTCTGCCGGCAACAATTAGCGTATTGCCGACATCACGCGGCAGCACGACGGCAAGCCCAAAACCCTGCGCGGGCTATTCAAGCACTGAGTGACTTAGGTGCCCGGCCTGAGACAAGGGCGCGTTGGAGCGGGTGAAGGGAATCGAACCCTCGTCATAAGCTTGGAAGGCTTCTGCTCTACCATTGAGCTACACCCGCGCCGCGTCCCACGGCCCGCTTCCAACGTCACGAAGCGGGCGGAAACTAGCGCATCTTTCCCGCACGGCAAAATCCGACATGCGAAAACTGCCCGTCGAATGGGCAGGCGCGGACCCATGATTATTTCGCCTTAACAATAATCAGACCGTTTTCTGACGGCGCAATGCAAATCTGATACCTTCTGGCTGCGGCATTTATCGTTTCGTTATCAATGCCTTAACCAAATAACTCCATCGCTCAATTTACACCGCAGCATGATGACTCGACGAGCCAGTTCCTGCGAGGTCGCCGTCATCGGCGCGGGTCCATATGGACTCTCGGTGGCGGCGCATCTCGATCATGCCGGTTTTGCCACACACGTGTTCGGCGAGCCGATGGGCTTTTGGCGGCGGAACATGCCCAAGGGCATGATGCTGCGCTCGCCGTGGCACGGCACGCACATTTCCAGCCCCGACAGTTCGCACTCGCTCGACGTCTACGCCATCGAGCATGATGTCGACGACGAGAAGCTCCTGCCGCTGGAAAACTTTGTCGGCTACGGCGAATGGTTCCAAAAGCATGCCGTGCCGCAACTCGACCGCCGCGCCGTTGCGCAGATCGATGCAACGAGCACCGGGTTTCGCCTGACCCTTGCCGACGGTGAGATCGTCACCGCCGATCGCGTTGTCGTCGCGACTGGGCTTCGCAACCAGGAATATCGGCCGGACGTGTTTGCCGGATTGCCGGCCGCGCTGTTGTCCCATAGCTGCGAGCACGCCGACCTCGGGATATTCCGCGGCAAACGCGTCGCGGTGATCGGACGCGGACAGAGCGCGTGCGAATCCGCGGCGCTCCTGGCCGAGTCGGGCGCCGAGACGGAGATCATCAGCCGCGGCGACATTCATTGGCTCGCCCACCTGACCGACGGCAATACGGCGAAGCCGCCGCTGTGGCGGCTGCGCGAAGCGCTCGCGGCGCCGTCCGCCGTCGGACCATTCCCGCTGAGCTGGCTTGCCGAATTTCCCGGCATCGCGCGGCGCTTGCCGGCGAAGTTGCGCGAAGAGTTCACGCGGCGCTGCCTGAAGGCCGGCGCCGCCGGATGGCTGAAACCGCGATTTGCGGACGTTGTCTGCAATGCCGGGCGCACGATCGCGGGAGCGCGCGCGGCTTCCGATCGCGTCGTTCTCGATCTCGATAACGGCGCAAAAACATTCGATCATATTCTGTTAGGAACGGGCTATCGGGTCGACATTTCGCGGCTCGGAATTCTGTCGCCGCAGCTTCTCGACAAGGTTGCTCGCGTGAATGGCTCGCCTGTCCTTCGCGCCGGTTTTGAGTCGAGCGTGCCGAACCTGCATTTCGTCGGCTCTTATGCCGTCAGAAGCTATGGGCCGCTGCTTCGCTTCATCGCCGGCGCGCCGTTCACGGCGCAGGCCGTGACCAGCGCGGCGCTCGCCGGCACAGCGATCGGCAGCGCCGATGAGCTGATGCAAGAGTCCGATCGCGCGTTCGGCGCACCTGCCGCCAACCTGTCGCCGCCCAGATGATACAACGCGACGAACTGCCGTCGGCTTCGCGGAACGGTGTCGCAAAAGGCGCACTTGTTCTCGGCGGAGCACACGGCAGTCTCGAAATCGCACGCAGCCTCGGCCGGCGCGGCATCCGGGTCTGGCTGATCACCGACGACAACCCGCTGGCGAGGCTGTCACGCTATGTCGAACGCAGCCTGACCTGGGCCGGCCCGCGCGACGACAGCGCGCTTTCGTTTGTTGTCGCGCTTTGCCAGCGGCACGATCTCCATGATTGGGTGCTCTTTGCCGGCAGCGACGATGATCTGTGCTTCGTCGCACAAAATCATTCGACGCTCGCGGGCCTTTTCACGCTGACGACGCCGGCTTGGGACACGGTGCGATGGGCCTACGACAAGCGGCAGATGAATACGCGCGCCGCAGAGCTCGGCATCGCCTATCCGCGCACCCAGTATCCGCACGTGCACGACGATCCGACCGACGCCGCGCTTTCGTTTCCCGTCATTCTCAAGCCGACCGTCCGCGAAGGCCGCAATGCCTTCGTCGACGCAAAGGCATGGCGCGTCGATCACCCGCGCGATCTGGCCGGACGTTATGAGGCTGCGAAAGCGCTCGTCGGCGCCGACACCATCATGATTCAGGAACTGATACCGGGCGACGGCACGGCTCAGTATTCCTATGCCGCCGTGTGGGATCGCGGCGCGCCGGTCGGCTCGCTGGTCGCGCGGCGACGCCGCCAATATCCGGTCGAGTTCGGCTTTACCAGCACGTTTGTCGAAACGGTGGAGGCGCCGGAAATCGAAGCGGCCGCGGCACGCTTTCTCGCTTCGCTCGACTATAGCGGGCTCGTCGAGATCGAATTCAAATATGACGCGCGCGACGGGCTTTACAAAATCCTCGATGTCAATGCGCGGGCCTGGACCTGGATCGCGCTTGGCGCCGCGGCTGGGGTAGATTTTCCGGCGATCCAGTGGGCGCTCGCGATGGGCGAGGACATCACTCCGCTCGCCGTGCGCGGCGGCGTGAACTGGCTTTATTTTCCACGCGACTTGGTGGCATCCATTCAGGAAATGGCGGCCGGCAGATTGTCGCCGATCGGTTATTTGCGGACGCTGCGCCGGCCCTCGGCCTCGGCCGTTTTCGCCTGGGACGATCCGTGGCCTGCGGTACTCGATATCCCGCTCAGCGCCGCGCGCGTCGTCACGCGGCGGCTCACCCGCCGCAATCGCAATACCGTCGCGGCTTTGCAGTCGGCAAGACTGTCTTCCTAGAGCATGATCCCGAAAAGCATGGCCCGGACAACAATAAGGGGTGGAAACCGGTTTCCCGCCTTCGCGAAGCCCGCTTCGGCGGGTGAAGGAAGGTCGGAAAAGACCATGCTCAAACGAAGAATCTAGTACCCACTTTTCTTGGATCGTGAGTCGTGATTCAAGATCGAGATGATACCCGAAGCAAGAGAAGTCCATCTTTCGCGGAAAGATCGCAAGGTGCTTGAGGCGTGTTGTCGCTCACCGATGACA
>Ga0207416_1000432_pt1 | contig 74350 bp, 65 predicted proteins | sample PaiPotPPM11metaG_FD_184107 | JGI IMG/M metagenome (GOLD analysis project Ga0207416, IMG submission 184107) | Iron sulfur acid spring bacterial and archeal communities from Banff, Canada, to study Microbial Dark Matter (Phase II) - Paint Pots PPM... ... | reverse complement strand
CCACTCTTCACCCCCTACCCCCACTCCCCACCGCCCGTCCTGCGGCGGCCAGGTTCGCCAGCCGCATCTCGGAATACTTGCGCGAGAACAGCACGCCGTCGGCGCCTGCTCTCAGCCCGGCGGCGGTCGCGGCGTAGGTGTCGTCGGGTGAGGCCTTGCGGCTGTGGGGGCCGGTGGGGATGCCGATGTCGATGCCGGGAAGAATCCTGCACTGGCCCTGCACGCCGGCGAGGGCGCGCCGCGTTTCGCGGAAGACGTAGTCCGGCGAGAGGCCGGCGGCGGCCAGTTGGTCGAGGCCGGCTTCCTCGCCGTAGTTCAGCAGGTGGTTGTTGAAGCGCAGCAGCTCCTCCGGCGGCACGTCGCGGAACACGGTGGCGGCGATGTTGCGGATGTAGTTCGCGTAGCGTTCGCCGCCGCAGTTGTTGTAGACGACGATCTTGAGGAAGTCGGCCTTGGTGGCCAGGTCGGCATAGCTGCGGGTGGCGCGGAACATGGGGTTGAAGGAGTTGACGTGCTCGATGTGGAACCCCACCTGCAGGTCCGGGCGGATGGACTTGACGGTGGTGTGCAGCGCGGCCAGCACCTGGTGTTTGCCCTCGTCGAAGAGCCGGTCCCAGGCGCTGATCTCGGGATAGGTGTCGAGCAGGCGGGAGAACTCGACGAAGTAGCCGTCGCTGGGCCGTTGGCCGGCCAGCGCGTTGCGCACAAACTGATCGAGCCGCAGGTAGCCTTCGCGGGCGCGCTCGAAACTGAGCCCGCGCGCGCGGGCCGCCTGGCGATGGAACTCGCAGAAGCAGGTGGCGCGCGAGGAGGCGATCTGCTGGGCGTGGCTGGCGCCGAGCGCTTCGAGCAGCGGCCCGTTGTGTTCGTTGAAGAACAGGATGCCGTCGATGTCGTAGGAGTGGCAGAGATCGGCGGCGAGCGCGGTCCAGAAGGCGGGCACGGCGGGGTTGAGCGGACAGAGCGTGCTGCTGGTGCGGCGGCCGTGCAGGTCGACCTGGGTGGCCTGGCTGACGCCCGGCACATCCGGCCGCCAGACGTCCTCAAGCGAGCAGTAGACCTTCAGGCCGCGTCGGCGCGCGGCGGGCAGCACCGCCGCCACCACGTCGAAGTCGCCGAGGTCGGGCGCATGCGCAGGCTGCAGCACCGTCTTGCGGTAGAACGCGGGATGGGGCGTGGCGTAGTTGCCGCCGTGGAACGAGGAGGCGTCCGATTCCTGCCGCCCGTGGTCGGGAAAGGGCTGGCCGGGAATCTGCCGCCCGGCGAGGCCGCGTCCGTAGGTAAAGGTGGTGAGGAAGAGGGTGTTGACGCCGCCCTTCGCCTGCAAGATGTCGAGCACGGGCTCGACCCCCTCGTCGGTAAAGGAGACGGCACCCACCTGGATGCCGATGGTTTTGCGCGCGGTGGCAGCCCCAGCACCAAGGGAGGCGGAGAGCAACGCCGACGGCACACCGGCCGCCGCCGCGGCGCCGGCGCCGGTCTTGAGGAAGGCGCGGCGGGAGGGGTCGAGAAGCGGTTGGGAGGGGTTCATAACGCGTGTCCCGAAGGACAGCGGGGAGTATACGGAGTGGGGGGCAGCGCGGCAATGTTCGGGGCGTTCGCAGGACGCCGACGCCGGGGCTCTCCTTCGTGGGCCGCTTGGCGCGGACGTTTCCCAGCCCAATTACCGTTTAGTACCCCCTTCGTTCGTGGGGGCGACGAGGGCATTTCGGCAAGGAAGACGGGAACGCTGCCCAGTCGACGTTCTATAGTGAGGCGGCCCCAAGGTGCTCTCGGCGCGCTGGACTGTGCGATTCCAGTGGCATTAGGCACGGCACGGCAAAGTTTGGCTGCGGCAATGTTGCCGTTAAGAGTGTCGTCAGGCAAAAGCTGCCTTAAAACGAATAGCCCCTTAAAAAAGATGAACCGCATACCAAGCAGAGGTCTATTTGTAAAAATACGATATCGATAGCGTGTTGGAGAATTGAAAAACCAATCAACCAAAACAAAAATGTCTTGCCTGTAGGCGGAGCTGATGGTACTCTCCTCCCTGTTGGTGATCATCGAGCACAGCTGCGCGTCTGCCGGACCTCAATTCGTAAATCGAGGGGGGAAAACGCGCAGATGGATTGTGATCCCCCCCCGGTTCACAGGGGGCCTAATTGAAGGTGGTTCATTGGGTTTTCAAGCGAGTTCGACGCAGAACGTTTCCGCGGTCGCGCGACCGCGGCCCCTTTGAGTTTCCGATCGAGTCAGATGGTGAGGAGGCACGAAATGCAGACTGCGGCGGTGACGAAATCCGAGTTGGCTGACGTTCTCTTGCGAGCTGCGGAGGGTGGTGTGGCGGCCTTGCGTTGGACGCTGACGCTGCAACCCGCGGGCGGACCGGGTGACAAGGTATTCCCCCCGACCTACGAAGGGGGGCAGTACGCGACGGAACCCCGTTTGCTGGGAGGGAAGACGGTTGACACGGTATTGCTCGATTCGGTGCAGAGCCAGGCGAACCGGATGGAGCAACTTCTATTGCGCGCCTACCGTGCTGGACGGCTCAGCATTCCGGTGATCTCGGTGAAGATCCCGGAGCACGGGACGGTCACGACGCTCGATGCACCGCACAGGTGCTCCGACGCAATCTTCAGAGACAGCTTGTGGGGTGACAAGCTGTTCCGGCAATCGTCGGAAGGAAAGCGGATCGTAGCGGCTCGGCCAAGAGCTGCCGGCGCTATGCTGGAGTTCTGCCCGTCCGCCCTCCTGTTCGGGAGTTGGGATAGTCATGGCAATGACGCCTCAGGCGGAGCTAAGTTTGCGCGCTGTCTGGTATCGGAAATTGTGGGCTGGGACGTCATGGCGGGGAAGCGGACCGCTTCGCGAATTGACCCACTCGGCATTCGCGCCATGGCAGGAACGATCTACGAGAGCAACGACGAACAGTGGTCGCTTACTAAATCAGGGGATGCCAAGCTCTACAAAAAGGACGGCAAGCCTTCGAATATTGGGCACGGGAACGTTCTCCCGACAATCAGTGAAGACGGCGGGTTCACTATCAGCCGCGCCACGCAGACTGCGGTGTTGTCGTTTGCGCAGCTGCGACAGTTGACGTTTTCTGAAGACGCGTCACAGGATGTCGCCGCCCGAGCTTTGCTGGCAGCCCTCGGGTTGTACGCCCTCGCTGCTCAGTGGGAGGAAGGCTACCAACTGCGCTCCCGATGTCTCCTGATCGCGGAGCAGCCGCCGCGTGTGGAGTTGCTCGGGGCCATGGGAGGCGCTGACCGCGATTTGCATGTCGATGCAGCGGGTGCACTGGCCGTTTTCGATGCTTGTCTTGCTCATGCCCGCAATGAGGGGGTTGCATGGGCCGACAAGGAGATTGAGTTGCAGCCCAGTTCCAAACTCCTAGCGTTGGTGAAAAAAAGCGACGCCACGATGGAGCCGTAAGAACAGAAGGAGCGCAGCCATGTTTGCGGTGCAGGTGGAATACCTTCTTGGACGTTCCTATTCCGGAACTGTACAGGATCGGGGTGAGGCGGAGTGGCCGCCCCACCCACTTCGTCTTTTTAATGCCCTGGTCGCAGCTTCTTACAATGGGGGCTTCGGTGAAGCCGGTCGTGAAGCACTGCGCTGGCTCGAAAACCAAGGCGATCCCTTGATCAGGGCGGGGAGTGGAACCCGGGCGAAGACGGTACAGTGCTTCGTGCCAGCCAATGATGAAGCTACGGGACCCGCGGCACGAAGGAAAATACCCCGCGTTTTTCCCAGCGTCGGCCTGGACGATTGTTGCGTGGAGTTCGCGTGGCTGAACGCAGATCCGCCCGTGGGTGTGCGGCAGGTGCTCGGACAAATTGCGGCGAGTGTGGGATACCTGGGCCGGGCGGCTTCAGTGGTTCGAGTCTCGGTTTTGGACACCTACGCAGCGGAGTTCAGTCACATCCCCGATGAGGCGGGAGAAATGATGTTGCGAGTCGCAATCCCCGGGCGCCTTGAAGAACTAGAACGCGCCTTCGAACACGGCCGCCGGCCACCGTTCGGTTCGCAACGTCCGTACCGCGACAACGTCGCTGCCGTCGGTGATCTACCCACCCATGGCGTGTTCGACGAGATGGTGGTGATGCGCTTTTCGGGGGTGATCAGGCTTCCTGTGGAAGCGTGTTTAACCATCACCGACGTCATGCGGCGAGCTCTAATTCTCCTTGCAGATGGCGCTCAGGTTTTGTCGAGCCTGATCCACGGGCATAACCGCTCACCGCATTTGGCTTTCGTGGCGCTGCCGTATGCGGGCACTGAGCATGCGGATGGCCGCATCCTGGGTGTTGCTGTTGTGTTGCCCGCCGATACGACGATCAGGGAGCGACGACAGGTTCTGCTGGCACTATCAAGCCTACGGCAGATTAACTTGGGGGCATTGGGTGAAGTCGGGGTCGAGCTCGCCGACGAAGAGAACCTACCGCGCAATCTGCACAGTTCCGCTTGGACAGGTCCATCACGGTATTGGAGTACGGTCACGCCGCTGCTGTTGGATCGCTTTCCAAAGCGGCCCGGTAAGGGTCTCACTGCGGGAGAGATCATCTCCTCGTCCTGCCAGCGCGTCGGGCTGCCCGTTCCGAGCCGCATTCGCTATGGCCGGTACTCTCGCGTAAAGGGCATTCCCCCCGTGTCACAGTTTCGGCTTCGCCGTGAGGAGGACGATATTCCTCGTATGGCCGTACATGCGGAGCTTGAATTCCCTGCTCCGGTCGAAGGTCCGATCTTGATTGGTGCGGGACGGTACTTCGGACTTGGCTTGCTCCGTCCCTTTGGCGAGAACGAGGTTGCGGAATGACTGGCCCGACATTCGCCGATTTTTTTTATGAAGTCCATCGCCGCGCCCCTTACCCGTGGCAAGAGAACCTCGCTCAGGCGGCAGTAGCGGGGACGTGGCCGGAGGCTATCGCGGTTCCGACCGGGACGGGTAAAACCGCGGTCCTCGATGCTGCCGTATTCGCACTCGGAATGAGTCGCGGGCAACAGCCGCGCCGTGCAGCGTTACGAACGTTTTTTGTAGTGGATCGTCGGCTGATCGTGGATCAGGCGGCGAGGCACGCGGAAGAGATTGCAAAGGCGCTGAGCGATGCAGCGGCGGGCACTGCCTGCCGGTTCGTCGCGGATCGACTGACGGAGTTTGGTGGAGAGTTGCCGCTAAAGGTCAGGACACTCCGAGGGGGCATGTTTGAGGACACGCGGTATGTTGACCCCCTCAACCAGCCTCTCATCTGCCTCAGCACGGTGGATCAAGTGGGGTCGCGGCTCTTGTTTCGAGGCTATGGCATCAACGAACGATTTCGATCTATGCACGCGGCATTTGTCGGAAGCGATGCGCTCATGGTACTCGACGAGGCGCACTTGTCGCCCGCGTTCCTCTCGACACTGCGGCAGGTGGTGCGCTATCAGGCAGAAAAACCTAGTATTGTTCCGCCGCTGCAGGTGATCCAGATGAGTGCTACCGGCCAAAGCCGCGAGTTGGTCAACGCGCTCCGCCTTTCACCGGAGAAGGATGGCCCAGTTTTGAAGTCCATTCTCGAAGCGGCGAGGCTTGCGATTTTGGTCGAGTCCTCTGATCTGGAATCCACTGCCGTCGAACAGGCGCGGGCGCTTGCTGAATCGGGCGCACGGGTTGTCGGAATTGTCGTCAACCGCGTCGCGTCGGCTCGCGATATCCGCGAGAGATTAAAGATCGAGCCCAATGCCGAAGCCATTTTGTTGACCGGACAGATCCGGCCGATTGATCGCGATCGGCTTCTTCAGCGCTATTTGCGTCGGATCATGGCAGATCGGGAGGGGACGCCGGACACTCCTTTGTATGTAGTGGCGACGCAGACGATTGAAGTCGGCGCGGATTTGGACTTTGACGCACTTATTACCGAGGCGGCGCCGCTGGATGCACTCAGACAGCGTTTCGGACGCCTCAACCGGCGTGGCACGCGACCGATATTTGGTGCCCGAGTGATTTTCCGCAAGACCGACAAGACAGACGATCCGATCTATGGATCGGCGGTCGCTGCGACTTGGAAATGGCTCCTGGCGCAAGCTACCAAGCGCCAGAAAGCATTGGAGATTGACTTCGGAATCGCCGCTCTTGACAGGCTACTCAATGATGACGCCGCAGAGTTGACACCGCCATATCGCGATGCACCCGTGCTTCTGCCTGCATATTTGGATTGTTGGGTCCAGACATTGCCTGCCCCGGCTCCTGATCCAGAGGTCGCGCCGTTTTTGCACGGCGCCTCTGAGCCGGCAGGGGATGTCACCTTGGTGTGGCGGGCAGATCTTCACCCATCACACCCTGAGCAGTGGCCTGCGATTGTTGCAATGCAACCGCCGTCCGCGCAGGAAGGGCTCCCGTTATCCATTAGAAGCGCGCGAGCATGGCTCGCCGGGAGCGCCGGACCTCCAGACGGGGACGTCGAGGGGCCGGAGGCCGTGCCTGAGTCCGAAGAGCTTCCCAACCGTCCCTTTCTGGTGTGGCGCGGTTGTGCAGACAGGAGCGGCTTTAATGCAAGTGCGGCATCAATCCGCCCCGGGGATACCATCGTTATACCCAGCTCATACGGTGGAAGCGATGAGTTTGGATGGTTTCCACGCTGGGCGGGTCTCGTGGAGGATGTCGCAGACCTGATCGCCGCACGTCGGGCCTTGGCAGGGAAGCGGCGGTTGTGCCTACGACTTCATCCCAGTCTTTCCGGGCAGCAGACACCAGAGGACGATTTGGCTGAATTGGAACTGGCGGGACGGTGGGAGCCAATCGCGACAATGTTAAGCGACGTGCAGCGCAGCGCAGCAGAACCTGAAGTCGCGGAGGTGGCTGGCAAATTGCTCAGCTTCGGGGCTACGAAATGCAATGTGACCGAGTACCCCGATGGAAGCGGCTGCGTTGTTACGGCCATAAGGAAACTTAAACGTGAGGATGCCTTCCGTTTCTCGGATCTAAATTTGCCCCCTGATCTACCGGATGATACGGACAGCGAGTCGCTCAGCCTTTCAATCACCGAAGTAACCCTGCGGGACCATTGTGCTGGCGTAGCCTCATGGGTGTCCAAGTTTGCGACTGCATGCCATCTCCCAGCCACGCTGGAACACGACTTAGTAGCAGCCGCAAAGGTTCACGACGTCGGGAAGTGTGACCCGCGCTTTCAGATCGTCCTGGGTGCAAACATGTTTTCCGGCATTGATGCGCTCGAACCGCTGGCCAAAGGGCGGGCCTGTAGCGAAGCGGAGCAACGACGACGGCGAAAGTTGGCGCGTTATCCCAAGCAGGCGCGGCACGAAGTTGATTCAGTTGCCATGATTGAAGGTTCTGTAGATGTGCTTAAAGCAAACGACCCTGAACTTGTTGTCCACCTTGTTGGGGCACATCATGGGTTTGGACGGTCGCTTCCGCCGGTGTGGGCCGGAGAGGGGAGCGAAGAACTGCGTTACGGGTCGCTGACTGGGACGTCTGGTCCTCTTTCGCCGAGCCAGCAGTACGAATGGGCGGATCGTTTTTGGGCATTAAACCTGCGCTATGGCCCGTGGCAATTGGCTTACCTCGAGACAGTTCTCAGGCATGCCGACTGGGCTCGTTCGGAGGAGGAGGCTGCCGAATGCCAGAACTGATGTTGACCGGAATTCCTGGCGATTCCCCAATCGGGGCGATGGCAGCGTTGGGCGTCTTTCGAGTCGCTTCTATTGTGCAAGGTGCGGGCAACGTTAAATTCGCATGGTCAAAGGCGGAGCCGTTTTGTCCTTTACTAGTCACGCCGGAACCTTTGACTGCAGGCGCGCTGATTGCCATGTTGGCGCAGCATATCGAGGGCGCAGTTGAACGGTACGAGTTGACCTGGGCCGATCGCGCCAAGGCGCTAAGCGCCGCAGACTTTCGTGCTCATGCAGCAAAAACGCTGGATCTTGGTACGGATGGAGGCTATTACGCAGCGAACTGGATCGTGGCATTTGGGGCGGAAGCTGCACAGGGCCGTGACGAGGAGTTTGTCCCGACGCCCTTCGATACGAGTTTCGCGCAGCAGACCTTCCCGGGTGATTTTCGACAACTGGCTAAGAACCTACATGAGGACCCATTAGCTTTGACAGATTCCCTCCGTGAGGCAATCTTTGGGCCATGGATGTACCGGGATGACCAGCATTCCATGGGTTGGGATCCGACGACTGTGCGCGTCCATGCGCATTCGCCCCAAGCACCAAGCAAGTCCAAGGCACAGGGTGTCCGCGCTGCAGTTTGGTTGGCCTTCGAATCTCTCCCCTTGTTCCCGTGTTTCCCTCGGGGGCGTGGTGTTCAGCCCCGGGGATTTTCCTGCAGGGAGCGGCAACTGGAACTCTGTTGGCCCATCTGGAGTGTTCCCGTCGCCATGGGAGCATTGAAATCGCTGTTAGGGCTTGAACTCGTGACCTGTGCCCGTCCAAACGTGGCCGAAATGCGTGCGCGCGGCATCCATGCCGTGTTCGCAAGCCGTCGCACGCGCTCAAGCAAGTATGCCGTCTTCTTTGAAGCGGCTCGCGTAAAGGCCCGTCTTCGGGCTGAGATCCATGCTGAGTAGACAGCGCGGGTGGTTGTACCGGTTAACTCAAGTCTCTGGCCCATTCCCTTGTCCCATGCGCACCTCCTACCTGGTCTGCTACGACATCGCCGACGAAAAGCGGCTGCGGCTGGTGTTCAAGACCATGCGCGACTTCGGCGACCACCTACAGTTCTCCGTCTTCGAGTGTCAGTTCACGCCGAGCGACCTCGAACGCTGCCAGGGCGCGCTGCGGGAGATCATCCACCATACGCAGGACCAGGTGTTGTTCGTCAGTTTGGGACCGGCCGAGGGGCGCGGCGATCGCGTGATCACAGCGCTCGGCAAGGCGTATTCCAAACTCGATGCGCCGTGCATCGTGGTGTGAGTTCGAGCGGGCTACTCGGCCGGAGGACGTCATGAGCGAGAATGCAGCGACCGTGCACGTGGCGCCGCTCGAACAGCACTTGGGCAAGAAGGAGCTGCCCGAGGTGCTGCCGGCGCGCATGTTGAATGAGTTCGTTTACTGCCCGCGGCTGTTCTATTACGAGCACGTCGAGAAGCTGTTTACTCCGAGCGCCGACACGCTGTCGGGTGCGAACACGCACCGGCGCGTGGACCGCGCTCCGCAGTCGCTGCCGCCCCCCGAAGAGATGGACGGGGAAACGTTGGCGGTGCGCTCCGTTCAGCTCACCAGCGAGCGCCTTGGCCTGACCGCCAAGATGGACCTGATCGAGAACGGCGCGGCGGGCGATGCGGTGCGCCCGATCGATTACAAGCGCGGGCGGCCGCTTGAGACCGACGACGGCATCGCCGCCTGGCCCTCGGACCGCGTGCAGGCGGCGGCGCAGGGCCTGGTCCTGCGCGACAACGGCTACGTGTGTGACGCGGTGGTGCTGTATTACGCGGCTACCAAGCAGCGCGTCACGCTGGCGCTCGATGCCGGGCTGGTGGCCGAGACCGAGCAGCAACTGGAGGCGGCGCGGCGGGCCATGCTGGGATCCATCCCACCTCCGCTCATAGACAGTCCCAAGTGCCCGCGCTGCTCGCTGGTGGGAATCTGTCTGCCGGACGAGACCGCCGCCTTGCAGGCGCGTGCGCTGCGTTGGGCGGAGACTCCCAGCACGCAGTTGGACCTGTTTTCGGACCCGCCGCCCTCGTCCGCACCTCCGGTGCGCCAGCTGGTGGCGGCGCGCGACGACCTGCGGCCGCTGTACGTCAACTCGCAGGGCTACCGGGTGGGTAAGTCGGGCGAGGTGCTGCAGGTGAAAGGGCCCAGTGAGGGCAAGAAGAAGACCGACGAAGTGAAACAAGAGATCCGGCTGGGCGAGGTCTCGCAAGTCAACCTGTTCGGCAACGTCCAGCTCTCGACCCAGGTGATCCAGACCTGCTGCGAAGCGGAGGTGCCGATCTGCTACTTCTCGCAGGGGGGCTACTTTTACGGCATCACCACCGGGCTGAACAGCCGCAACGTCTTCCTGCGCCACCGGCAGTTTGCCTCGAGCGCCAACCCGGCGCTGGCGCTGGGGTTGGCGCGGCGGCTGGTGTCGGGCAAGATCCGCAACCAGCGGACGTTGCTGCAGCGCAACCACCTCGAGCCGCCTGAGGACGCGCTGAGGCTGCTCAAGGCGTTAGCGGAGAAAGCCGAGGTGGAAACCACGCCGGAGAGCCTGCTGGGCTTGGAAGGCGCGGCGGCGCGCGCCTACTTCGGTGCCTTCGCTGGCATGCTGAAGGTGGAGGTGGACCCAGCGGCGGCATGGCGCTTCGACTTCGATGGTCGCAACCGGCGCCCGCCGCGCGATCCGGTCAACGCCCTGCTCTCGCTGGCCTACAGCCTGCTGAGCAAGGAGCTGACCATCGCCTGCTACGCCATCGGCTTCGACCCCTACTGGGGCTTCTACCACCAGCCGCGCTTCGGGCGGCCCTCGCTGGCGCTCGATCTGATGGAGCCCTTCCGGCCGCTGATTGCCGACTCGGCGGTGTTGAGCGCCATCAATACCGGCATGGTGCAGGGCGACGATTTCGTGCAGGCGGGGCGGGCGGTGAGCCTGACGGCGGAGGGCAGAAAGGGGTTGCTGCGCGCCTTCGAGCAGCGCATGGACAGCCTGGTGACGCATCCGCTGTTTGACTACCGCGTCAGCTACCGGCGCCTGTTGGAGATCCAGGCGCGGCTGCTGGCCCGCTTCTTGGAAGGGGAGATCGCCGAGTACCCGGTCTTCGTCACCCGCTGAACGCGTTTCGGGTGTAGGGTGGGGCGGAGCAGCCGGCGGGGGCGTAGAGCCGGCGGACGGATCGCGAGCGGCGGGGGGAAGTGAAAAACCCGCGCTCCGCTCGTAGGGAACAAGGGCCATGAGATCAGCAGGATACAAGGCGGTAGCAGCGCGATGAGCGCGAATCCGCTTAGGTCCCCAGGGACCGCTCGCAACCGGCGGGCTAGCTCTTTGACAACACAGGGTTTAGAATGGAGCGGTTTCCGCGGTTGAAAAACCGCGGCCCCATTGAAGCCCGATCACGACGCTCAACACCGGCAACCTGATCCGGGTTTCCGCGGTTGAAAAACCGCGGCCCCATTGAAGCCGCAACGGCGAGCAGGTGGCTCCGCCGGTCTCCGCGTTTCCGCGGTTGAAAAACCGCGGCCCCATTGAAGCCGGCGCGCCGAGTTCCTGCCGCACCCAGGCGTCGAGGTTTCCGCGGTTGAAAAACCGCGGCCCCATTGAAGCACGTTGTAGCTGCCGACCTCGAGTACGGGCCCGGGGTTTCCGCGGTTGAAAAACCGCGGCCCCATTGAAGCGGCTCGGACTTGTGCAGGCGACGCGCGCCGGTCACGTTTCCGCGGTTGAAAAACCGCGGCCCCATTGAAGCATCTAGACATTTCTCACTACAAAACAAAAACCCTACGTTTCCGCGGTTGAAAAACCGCGGCCCCATTGAAGCTTCATGAAGCCGAGGTGTCGGGCGCGCCACTGCTGCGTTTCCGCGGTTGAAAAACCGCGGCCCCATTGAAGCAGTCTCGTCTCTTCCCGATAGGTAGGGTCGGACCACCGTTTCCGCGGTTGAAAAACCGCGGCCCCATTGAAGCGAGGAATTCGCGCGGACGCATTTTCGGGCGGCGTCGTTTCCGCGGTTGAAAAACCGCGGCCCCATTGAAGCGGGGTAGAAGTAAAGCGGACCCTTCCCGCTACGGCGGTTTCCGCGGTTGAAAAACCGCGGCCCCATTGAAGCCTCGATCCTGAGCGCGTCACCCATCTTCACGAAGGTCGTTTCCGCGGTTGAAAAACCGCGGCCCCATTGAAGCACCGAGATGTTTCCCCACCCGGTAACCGTCAACTGCCGTTTCCGCGGTTGAAAAACCGCGGCCCCATTGAAGCCTTGATGTCGTCGGCGAACTCGCGTTCGCCCATGCCGTTTCCGCGGTTGAAAAACCGCGGCCCCATTGAAGCCGGCCGCGCCGATGTCGCCCGCGTTCCACTCGTTGGCGTTTCCGCGGTTGAAAAACCGCGGCCCCATTGAAGCTACGTCTTGATGCGCAATGCCGCGATGGATCGCCCCGTTTCCGCGGTTGAAAAACCGCGGCCCCATTGAAGCACTATTACCGCCATCGTGATTTACTTGCTTTCCCATCGTTTCCGCGGTTGAAAAACCGCGGCCCCATTGAAGCTTGTCTTATGCCCCGTAGGTGTACCAGACCGTGCCGTTTCCGCGGTTGAAAAACCGCGGCCCCATTGAAGCTCGAAGTCTAAAGCGACCTCCAACCAGGACGTGACCGTTTCCGCGGTTGAAAAACCGCGGCCCCATTGAAGCACAACGGTCGTAGTGGTGGCCGCCGCAATCGTTGCCGTTTCCGCGGTTGAAAAACCGCGGCCCCATTGAAGCATCAAAGGCACGTTGAACACGTCCTGCTCGACCACGTTTCCGCGGTTGAAAAACCGCGGCCCCATTGAAGCGAATCGAGCGTCGCGAGGTCGCTCTCCGCTGCGGTGTTTCCGCGGTTGAAAAACCGCGGCCCCATTGAAGCTACGACTCGGCTTCGGTCTCGCTGGTCAGCTCCTGGTTTCCGCGGTTGAAAAACCGCGGCCCCATTGAAGCGTGAACAGGCCGGCGAACACCTCGCGGCGCACCATCGTTTCCGCGGTTGAAAAACCGCGGCCCCATTGAAGCCCGTTGCCGCCGTTCACCTGGGTGTCGACGTTGGGCGAGTTTCCGCGGTTGAAAAACCGCGGCCCCATTGAAGCCCGTTGCCGCCGTTCACCTGGGTGTCGACGTTGGGCGAGTTTCCGCGGTTGAAAAACCGCGGCCCCATTGAAGCCTTCACGTGCCACGCCGATACGTTCGCGGGGGCAAGTTTCCGCGGTTGAAAAACCGCGGCCCCATTGAAGCCGGTATGGGGTACGTCGAGAGTCGGGAAGGGCTGGAAGTTTCCGCGGTTGAAAAACCGCGGCCCCATTGAAGCAGGGAGTACTGCCCAGCCCCCGGCGCTCCGCCGGTCGTTTCCGCGGTTGAAAAACCGCGGCCCCATTGAAGCACCTCGTTGCTGCGCTTCCATTCCGCCGCCGGCGTGTTTCCGCGGTTGAAAAACCGCGGCCCCATTGAAGCCTGACCGTGAATCAGGGAACGCAGCCGAGTGGAGCCGGTTTCCGCGGTTGAAAAACCGCGGCCCCATTGAAGCCTCATTTCTTCTCCCTCTTCTCGATCTCGGCCAGCAGTTTCCGCGGTTGAAAAACCGCGGCCCCATTGAAGCTCGCTGACGAAGTCAGTGGAGGCACTCAGCATCCTCGTTTCCGCAGTTGGAAAACCCCGGCCCCGGTGGGGCGAACGTCACGGATCGCCGTGTGAATTATTTGGCGACAGGGACGGGGGCGACTGCCACCTGTTCCACGATGGAGAGGCCGTAGCCTTCCAGGCCGGCGACGCGGCGGGGGTGGTTGGTGAGCAGGCGGATCTGGTGCATCCCGAGGTCGGCCAGAATCTGCGCCCCCACGCCGGTCTGGCGCTGCACCACGCGTTCGTGGTCGTGGCTGGGCGGTTCGGTGCCGCGGTGGCCGTGGGCGATGGTGCCGGCGCGCTCATCCAGCACCAGGCCGGGGGCATTCTGGTGCAGGTAGACCAGGATGCCGGCGCCCTCCGCGGCAATCCGGTCGAGTGCGCCGGCCAGCGCGGCGGCGCAGTCGCAGTCGCCCGCCCCCAAGGCGCCCGGCAGGCAGTGGGTGTGCACGCGGACCAGGACCGGCCGCGCCGGGTCGGGGGCGCCGAAGATCAGCGCCGAGTGCAGCGCGTCGTCCAGATCGCTGCGGTAGGCGAGCAGGCGCGCCGTGAGGTTGCGGACGCGCAGCGTGGACTCCGCCAGGCGGTGGACGTAGCGCTCGTGCTGCAGCCGGTGGCGGATCAGATCGGCCACCGTGATCATCTTCAGCCCATGCAGGCGGCAGAACTCGGTCAGCTCGGGGACGCGCGCCATGCTGCCGTCCTCGTTCATGATTTCGCAGATGACGCCGGCGGGGATCAGGCCCGCCATGCGGGCCAGGTCCACGGCCGCTTCCGTCTGCCCGGCGCGCGCCAGCACGCCGCCCTTGCGGGCCCGTAAGGGGAAGATATGGCCGGGCCGCGCCAAGTCGCTGGGACGCGTGCCCGGCGCAATCGCCACCTGGATGGTGAGCGCGCGGTCGGCGGCCGAGATGCCCGTGCTGACCCCCTCGCGGGCGTCCACCGATTCGCAGAACGCGGTGCCGAAGTTCGAGGTGTTCTCCGAGGTCATCAGCGGGATCTTGAGATGATCCAGCCGCTCCTCGGTCAGGGCCAGACAGACCAAGCCGCGTCCGAAGCGTGCCATGAAGTTGATGACTTCCGGGGTGACGCTCTCGGCGGCAATCGTCAGATCGCCCTCGTTTTCACGATCGGCATCATCCACCACCACCACCATGCGGCCCGCCCGGATGTCGTCCAGGGCCTCGACGATGGTCGCGAATACGGGTGTCGGGGGCATGGGTTTCAGTGTAACGCGGGGAGAGGGTTGTTGGATTTTGGTTGTTGGTTGTTGGGAGGCGTATCGCCCCGCCAGGGGCGGCGGGCGCCGCTGGCGCGGCGCGCCCCCGGCTACATTCCCGCGCCCCTACCGGGGCGAACGAAAACACTTGCGACGTGCCCGGCGTTCCAAAATCCAACAACCAAAATCCAACAACGGTTTTATTCCGCGAATCCCATTCCGTCCCAGTCTCCCCTTAGAATGGATGGGTTGCTCATGAACCCACTCTTCTCGTTGTCCGTTCTGTCGCGCCGCCTCGTTCTCATGCTGGGCTTGCCGTTGTTGCTGATGGCCGGAGGCTGCCGGTGGCTCAATCACCGTCCTGGCCCGGACGTGGTGGCCGAGGTGAATTCCACCCCGATCCAGCGTGCGGACCTCGATCGGCTTTTTGCCGCGCAGACCGCGGGGTCGCCGCAGCCCATCGCGCCGGAGCAGACGGCGCGGCTGAAACTGAGCTTGCTGACGCAGATGATTGACCGCGAGACCATGCTGCAGTACGCCGCCCACCTCGGCATCGCGGCCAACGAGGACGAGGTGAAACGGGAAGTGGCGGCGGCCAAGCCCGGCGAAGGCAGCGCGGACGACATTCGCAAAGAGGTGGTGGCCAAGCTCGTGCTCGCCGAGCTGCTGCGGCGCGAGGTGACCTCGCGCGTCAACGTGACCGACGCCGAAGTGACCGACTTCTACGACCACAATCGCGCGGCGTTCAACGTGGCCGAGCCGCAGTACCATCTGCAGCAGATCGCGGTGACGAACCAGGCGGCGCCCGCCACCAATCTCGCCCACGACAAGGCGCAGGACCGCGCGCAAGCGGGCAAGAAGGCACAGATGCTGCTCAAGCGGCTGGCGCAGGGCGAGGACTTCGGAGCCCTGGCGCAACAGTACTCCGAAGACCCCAACACGGCGGCCAGCGGAGGCGACCTCGGCTTGATTCCGGAGTCGGCGCTGCTGAACCAGACCCCGCAGGCGCTCCGTCAGGCGGTGACCGCGCTGCGGCCGGGTGAGATCTCGCCGGTGCTGCCCACCCCGACCGGGTTCCTCATCCTGAAGCTGATTGCGAAAGAGCCGGCTGGGCAGCGCGCCCTCAACGACCCGCAGGTACAGCAGTCCATCCGCGCCGCGCTGACCTCCTCGCGCACCGACCTGCTGAAGACCGCCTTCATCATCAGCGTGCGCAACCACGCCAAGGTGGACAACTACCTGGCCGACGAGATCGTGCGCAGCGGCGGGAAGTAGGTAGGGGGTAGGGGGTTGAAGGCCGTGGCCGGGGGCCATCGGCTTCTAACCGATATGGCCTTCCGCCTGGGGTCTTCGACCCCCTGCCTCCGACCCCCTACCCCCTACCCTCTACTCGATCTCCGCCAGCACCTGGCCGGCGCTGACGACCGCACCCGCCTCGACATGGAGCTGGCGGACGCGGCCGGCTTTGGGGCTGCGAATCTCGTTCTGCATCTTCATCGCCTCGAGCACGAGCAAGGGCTGGCCGGCGTTGACGGCATCGTTCATGGCAACCAGCAGGTCCGCCACGCGTCCCGCCATGGGCGAGAGGAGGGAAACGACGCCATCCTGCTGCAGGCCGCTGCGGTGGCGGGCGAGGCGGCGCGGGTCCACGATTTCTACGGTCGCTTCCCGTCCCGCCAGCCCGATCTCGCGGATGCTGTCGTCGGCGCGCGTCTCGGCCAGGTAAACGGTGAAGGACGCGCCATCGAGCAGCAGGGACAAGGTTCGGTGATTGATGAGGCGGGCGTCGAGGGCATGCGCGACGCCGTCCACGGCGATGCTGTCGCGCGCGTCGTTGATTTCGAGCGTGCATTCCCGCGCCCCGATGCGTACGAGGAACTTCACTGCAGTCCCGTCTGGCGTCCGGTGCGACGCCATAGGCTGGCTGTCTCGTCGCTCACGGTGGCCGGCGTGGCCAGGCGCGACGATTCCGTGGCGGCGCTGACGGCTGCCGCGGCGACGCGTTCCGTCCAGCCCGGTTCCCCGGGTTCGGCGGACGAGTCCGCGAGGACGCGTTGCAGGTAGCCGGTGTCGAAGTCCCCCTGCTGGAAGTCCGGGCGGGCGAGGATCTGGCGGAAGAAGGCGAGGTTGTGCCGGATGCCGCCGAGGTGGTATTCCGAAAGCGCGCGCGCCATGCGGGCGATGGCCTGGGGCCGGTCGCCACCCCAGGCAATCAGCTTGGACAGCAGAGGGTCGTACTCGAGCGGCACCGTCCAGCCCTCGTAGATGCCGGAGTCTTCGCGGATGCCGGGCCCGGCCGGCACCACCAGGTGTTCAATGCGCCCCGGCGACGGCATGAAATTCTGCGTTGGGTCCTCGGCGTAGATGCGGCATTCGATGGCATGGCCGCGCGGGGCGAGCTGCTCCTGTTGCAAGGCCAGCGGCCGGCCGGCGGCGATGCGGATCTGCTGCTCCACCAAATCGAGGCCGGTCACCATCTCCGTGATGGGGTGCTCGACCTGCAGGCGGGTGTTCATTTCCAGGAAGTAGAAGTTCTGCTGCGCGTCAACGAGGAACTCGACCGTGCCGGCACTGGTGTAATCGGCGGCGCGGGCGATGGCGACGGCCGCCTCGCCCATCCGGCGTCGCAACTCGGGTGTCAGGAGCGGGGCGGGCGTTTCTTCGAGGATCTTCTGATGCCGGCGTTGCAGGGAACACTCGCGTTCCCCGAGGTAGACGAGGTTGCCGTGCTGGTCACCCAGGATCTGCACCTCGATGTGGCGGGGCTGCAACAAGGCCTTCTCGAGGTAAACGGTATCGTCGCCAAAAGCGTTGCGAGCCTCGGTACGCGCCAGGGAGTAAGCGGAGGCGAACTCGGCGGCCGATGCGATCAGGCGCATCCCCTTCCCGCCGCCGCCCGCCGCGGCCTTGAGCATCAGCGGATAGCCGGCCGTGGCGGCCAGCGCCGCCGCCTCGCGCTGCGCCACCGCGAGCGAGGTGAGGGGTGCGGTGCTGCCCGGAACCAGGGGCACGCCACAGGCGCGCGCGATATCGCGCGCCGCGGTCTTGCTGCCCAGTTGCCGCATGCTCTCCGGGCTGGGGCCGATGAAGACAAAGCCGGCGTCCCGACAGGCGGCGGCGAAGGCGGGATTTTCGGAGAGAAACCCGTAGCCGGGGTGAATGGCGTCCACTTGCGCGCGCCGCGCGACATCCAGAATGCGCTCCATCGCAAGATAGCTGAACTGCGGCGCAGCGGGACCGATCGGGTAAGCGGCGTCGGCATGGAGGACGTGCAGGGAGGCGCGGTCCACGTCGGAAAAGACGGCCACGCTGCGGATGCCGAGATCGCGGCATCCGCGTGCCAGCCGCACGGCAATCTCCCCGCGATTGGCAATCAGGATGGCGCGGAAGAGGGGCGCGCGTTGCGGGGAGGGAGAACGGGGATGCTGCACGCGGACCATTGTCATGCGTCAATCCCCATCCTTGATATTTCTTATTCTTTCACCGGGCCGGGCCTGGAGGGGCGGCGGTCAAAGACCGTGCTCAGCCCCCGCCGAGCCGACGCGCCGGCGTCACCCCGCACGTTGTTTGCGGGGCGTCATCCAGCCCAGCTCCCGGGCCAGATCGAGGACATCGTCCACGGTGATGTCGTTCCAGTGGTTGCGGTCGGCGCCCTCGCCGCTCGCGAGCGTCCGCTTCAGGTAGGCGCCGGCAAGGTCCACCGCCATGCGGTCGGTCAGCGGACGGCCGGTGCGCTCCTTGAACTCGATCCAGGCGGGGTGCGGCAGGCCCAGCCAGAGGGGTTTGCCGTTGACCTCAAACTTGATGTCCACCGTATCGCTGTGCCGCGTGGCGATGCCGACGATCAAACACTGGTAGACGCAGTGATGGTTCTCCTGCGTGAGCGGGTCGGTGACGGAGAAGTCTTCGTACATGGGTGCAGCTTTCTAATCGGCGGTGGCAGCGCCGCGGCGCCGTTCGTAGCGATGCGCCAAGCGGAGCAGGGTCGCTTCCTCAAAGTGCCGGCCGAGCAATTGCAGGCCGATCGGCAAGCCCGCCGGGGTGGCGCCGCAGGGCAGCGACAGACCCGGGATGCCGACCAAGTCCGCGGTAACAGTGTAGATGTCCGCCAGGTACATCTCCAGCGGATTTTCCGTCTTCTCGCCGAGGCGGAAGGCGGGCGTGGGGGTGGTGGGGGTGAGGATGACGTCGGCCTGGGTGAAGGCTTTGCGGTAGTCCTCGGTGAGCAGGGCGCGGGCCTGCAGCGCCTTGCGGTAGAAGGCGTCGTAGTAGCCGGCGCTGAGCACGTAGGTGCCCAGCATGATGCGCCGTTTGACCTCGGGGCCGAAGCCGTGGTCGCGGGTGCGGCGGTACATCTCGGCCAGCGTCCGGCTGTCGGGCTCGCGGTAGCCGTAGCGCACGCCGTCGAAGCGCGCCAGGTTGGAACTCGCCTCGGCGGTGGCGATGATGTAGTAGGTCGCGATGGCGTAATTGTTGTGCGGCAGCGAGACGTCCACGATCTCGCAGCCGGCGCGCGCGAGGTCCTCGATGGCGGCGCGCACGGCGCGCTCCACGTCGGCGTCGAGACCGGCGCCGAAGGCCTCGCGGGGGACGCCGACGCGCAGTCCGGTGATCGGAGCTTCGAGTCCCGCCACGTAGTCCGGCACGGGCAGCGCGGCGCTGGTGGCGTCGAGTGGATCATGACCGGCAATGACCTGCAGGACGGCGGCCGCGTCCTTGACGGTGCGGGCGAGCGGTCCGATATGGTCCAGAGAGGACGCGAACGCGATCAGACCGAAACGTGAGACGCGGCCATAGGAGGGCATCATGCCGACCACGCCACAGAAGGCGGCGGGCTGGCGAATGCTGCCGCCGGTATCGGAGCCCAGCGCCGCCACGGCCGTTCCCGCGGCGACGACGGCGGCCGAGCCCCCGCTTGAGCCCCCGGGGACGCGCGTCAAATCATGCGGATTCCGCACCGCGCCGTAGGCGGAATTCTCATTGGACGATCCCATGGCAAACTCGTCGCAGTTGGCCTTGCCGAGCAGGAGCGCCCCGGCCTCCTCCAGCCGCGTCACCACGGTGGCGTCATAGGGCGGGACGTAGGAGGCCAGAATGCGGGAGCCGCAGGTGGTGGGCACGCCGCGCGTCGAGATGGCGTCCTTGATGGCCATGGGAAGCCCGGCCAAGGGCGGCAGCGGCTGGCCGGCGGCGACCAGCGCATCCAGACGGCGGGCCTGCTGCAGGGCGCGCTCCGGGCTGAGGGCGAGATAGCCATGCACCTCGGCGTCGGCCGCGGGAATGAAGCGCTGGAAGGCTTCCACCAACTCGACCGCCGTGGCGCGCCGCCCGGTGAGCAAAGCGCGGCTGGCGTCCAGGTCGAGTGTGCGCAGTTCGGAGTCGGCCAACATGAGTTCGTCTTCCTCACCGGGGCCTACTCGGCTTCCGGCGTGCCCTCGCTGACGCTGATGATGCGCGGGACCTTGAAATGTCCGGCCCCCGCGGAGGGGGCGTTGGCAAGCGCTTCGGCGGGGGTGAACCAGGCACGTTGTGCATCAGGGCGCAACGTGGAGTTGGATGCCGCGGAACCGAGCGCGGCAAGTGCCGCCGCTGCCGGATGCAGGGGAGACGGAGCCAGGCCGGGCATCTCCAACTGATCCAGCTGGGCGACGTACTCGAGAATCGCCCCCAAATCGCGTTCCATGGCGACGATCTCCTCGGGCGTCAGCTCGAGGTGCGCCAGATCGGCGATGTAACGAACGTCTTGCGCAGTGATCTTCATGCCTGGGGTGCACGGCGGGGCGGGGCGAGGAAAAATCTCAGGTCTCGCAGCCGATGGGAAACAAGATGGGTGTTGACGCGCTGCAGCAGCTCGCCGCGCAGGCTGATGAACTGACGGAGCCAGTCGGGGTCGTCCACCTCGATGCAGAGGACGTTCTGTTCGACGCGCACGGCCCGCGCCCGCGCCGCCAAACTTGCACCGGCGGCCAGCGGCCAGAGCAGCAGAGGCGCACGGTCACCCCAGCCCTCCGCCAGTTCGCGCAGGAGCGGCGTCAGAGCGTTCCCCAGCGCCAGCGGCAGCCACACACGTTGAGAGGGAGGAGTCCGAGAAGTCATCGTCGAGCCAGATGCCCAATTGCAAGCCGCTATCTTAACCTGTGACGCGTGCTCCCGGGTACCTTGTCTCGCTTCCACACGGATCTCGCCCAACGCTCCGGATGCACCACCGATCAGGATCGCCGCCAGATCCCGGCCACGGGAGCAGCGACCCCACGGGAGCACCGGGGGCGAAGCCCGCGCGGCAGACGCTCCAGCCTCGCGTGCGTGCTATGATTTTCGTAGCCCATGCACAAGGATCTGGAGTTCTTACGTGAGATTCAGACGCTGGATCAGCGCCTGAAGGAGTTGGACTCGGAGATCGCCAGCCTGCCGCGACGCATCGCCACGCTGGAGACCGCCTTGGTGACACACCGTCAGACGGTGGAGCGCATCAAAAGCGAGCAGATCACGCTGGCCGCCGAACGTCGCAAGACGGAGCTCTCGGTTCAGGATTTTCGCGCCAAGGTCAGCAAGTCGCGCGGCCACTCGTCCGAGGTGAAGACGAACCAGGAGTACCGCGCCGTGATGGACGAGGTCGCCTTCGCGGAGGCCGAGATCTCGAAGTGCGAGGAACGGCTGCTGCAACTGATGGAGAACGGCGAGGCGCAGGACGGCGCCCTGGCCCGCGCGCAGGAAGCCTTGGCCGCTGAACAAGCGCAGGTGGATGCCGCCCGCGCGTCGTTGGAGGCGCGTACGACCGCCGACCGCGCCGAACGCGACCGCGTCAATGCCACCCGGGAAGCCTTGCGGGTGCAGGTGGGTAGCGACGTCCTGCGGCGTTATGAACGGGTCAGCAAGCTGCGCGGCCAGGGACTGGCCCCGATTGATCTTGAAGCTTGCGGCAGTTGTCGCGTGCGCCTGCGTCCGCAGATGCTGCAGGAGATTTTGGCGCGCCCGCACGAGATCTTTGTCTGCGAATCCTGCGGCCGTCTGCTCTTCCTGCCGCCCCAGTCGAGCGAGGCCAGCCTCACGGTGGACGCGCAGACGGCACGTTCCTAAGATCCCGCGCGTCGGCCATGTCCGTGGCGCCTGCCTCAGTTCACCCGATCGCCCGCCCCCGCCGCCCTCCAACCGGGACGTGCCACGTCGGCGCGGTTGGCGGTCTTGCGCTTCCTGCCTGCGCCTGTCAGTCTTTCCCCATGGATTCGACCGTCGTGATCTATGTGGATGGGGGCTCGCGCGGCAATCCCGGCCCGGCCGCGTATGGCGTGGTGATCGAGGACGAATCGGGCGCGGTGCTGGAGAAGCTGCACTGCTTTCTTGGGCGCCAGACCAATAACTTCGCCGAGTACTCGGGGTTGGTGGCGGGATTGCGGCGCGCCGCGGAGCTGCGCGCGCGCCAGGTCAAGGTGCGCGCCGATTCCGAACTGATGGTGCGGCAGATGCGGGGCGAGTACCAGGTGCGGAGCGAGAGCCTGCGGCCGCTGTATGACGAAGCGCGCAGTCTGGTGCGCGGCTTCGCGCAATTCACGATTGAACACGTGCGTCGCGAAAAAAACAAGTTGGCGGACGAACTGGCGAACCTCGCCATGGATGGGGCGCGGCATGAAGGGCGCGCCGCACCGCCGGCAGGGTCCCATGTCGCTTCCTCCCCGCCTGCGGCCACGCCGACGTTGTTGATGGGCGTGGTCCGCGACGGGCGGATAGTGACTCCCGTGGCGCCGCCCTGGCCCGAGGGAACGCGGGTCAGTATTCGCCGCCACGACGCGGAATGACGCGCGGGCCCCAAAAGCCGACCATGACGATTCCGCCGTCCACCCCCGGTACGCTTTACCTGGTTGCCACCCCGGTCGGCAACTTGGAAGACATGACGCTGCGCGGCCTGCGGCTGCTGCGCGAGGCGGACGTCATCGCCTGCGAGGATACGCGGCAGACACGAAAGCTGCTGAATCACTTCGAGATCCAGCGCCCCACCATCAGCTACCACGAGCATAACGAGCGGGAGCGCACGGCAGAACTCCTGCCCCGGCTGCAGGCGGGAGAGTGCGTGGCGCTGGTCTCGGATGCGGGCGTTCCCACCCTATCGGACCCCGGGCTGGTGCTGGTGCAGGCAGCGATTGCAGCCGGCGTCCCAGTGGTTCCCGTACCCGGCGCCAGCGCCATAGTGCTCGCCCTGACGGCGAGCGGCCTGGCGGTTGAGAGCTTCTGTTTTCGTGGCTTTCTGCCGCCTCGGACATCGGAACGTCGCCGCGCTCTCGAGCGCGTTGCACGGCAAACGGACACCTTGGTGTGGTTTGAATCGCCGCACCGCCTGTGTGCCAGCCTTGCCGACATGGCCGCCGTGCTGGGCCCGGATCGGCCGGTGGTGGTGGCGCGCGAACTGACCAAGCTGCATGAGGAGTTCGTGCGCGGTACGGTCGCCAGCGCGCAGGCCCACTTCGCGTTGCAGGAACCGCGGGGCGAGTTCACGTTGGTGGTGGGGGGCTGGGCTGAGGGACAGGCTCCGGCAGCAACCACGGAACAGGACCTGGTGGCGCGCATGACAGCGCTCCTGGCCCAGCCCGGAATGGACGAGCGTAGTGCCCTCAAGTTGGTGGCGCGGGAGTGGTCCATCGCCAAGAGCGAGGTGTACCGGCGCTGGCAGGCCTGCGCCGCCGGCAAAGCCGGGCGTTCGTCGTGATGGAGCCGGGGTCGATGCCGGCGCATCGCTTCGGGGTAAGATAGGGATTCGCATCCCTACCGCGTGGGAACGACGTCACGGCAGCATTGCCGGCCCACCGGAACCGACTGGAGGTGAACAGAGAATGGCGGAAGTACGACTGCAAGAAGGTGAGTCGCTCGAAAATGCTCTGCGCCGCTTCAAGCGCAAGGTCCAGACCGAGGACATCATCAAGGAAGTCAAGAAACATTCCTTTTACCTCAAGCCGGGTGAAAAGATGCGCTTGAAACAGGCGCTCGCCCGTAAGCGCAACCGCAAAAAGGCACGGCGCGAGAGCGAATAGCTCTCCCGGGTTGTCCGCGGCTCCGCCGATTCCGGCATCCAAACCGGGGGCGGAGCCGTTTTGTATTTATAGGGACTGCCGGAGGCAACCCGGGGACGGGGAACCCAAGAGAACTTCGAAACGTTTCCCCCTCCAGCGGAATCTAATCAGGTGAATGCGAGAAGGGATCACGGCAGGAACAGGAGGAAGCCATGGGCGAAAAATTCAGCTCCGATGACTTGCGGTCCTTGCGTTCCCACTTGGTCCAGCTCGGCGCCGACTACGCCGGAGCCAGCGAAGTGATCCGAGCCTTTACGAGCGACCACGGTTACGGCATCTCCCCTGAGTCGGCGCGCATGGCCGCGCTTGAGTTCGGCATGTCGAAGTGTTCGCTCGATTCCATTCGCCGCGCCTTGAATGCGGCTGCCCTGCTGGCCTGATCGCGGCCGGCCTGAACCCGCAAACGCACCTCGAGACTGCCGCATTCCGCGCGACGCGATGGGTGGCAGAGGCATGCCGCGGCAGACGTTTCAAGCCCTTTCCGGGGTGGGCGGCATCCCCGTACTATAATTGCGCTTAACAGAATGGCGCGACTCATACGCTCGACTACCGTGCTGTGCGTCCGGTCCCAGGCGAAAGTGGTTCTGGCCGGGGATGGACAGGTGACCCTCGGCGATGGCGTGATCAAGCACCACGCCCGCAAAATTCGGCGCCTGTACCACGACCGCGTCATGGCGGGGTTCGCCGGCTCGACCGCGGATGCGTTCTCGCTCTTCGGGCGTTTTGAGACCAAGCTTGAGCAGTTTCATGGCAATTTGAGCCGCTCGGCAGTCGAGTTGGCCAAGGACTGGCGAACCGACCGGGCCTTGCGTCATCTGGAAGCCCTTTTGATTGTCGCCGATGAACAAGACACGTTCATGCTCAGCGGGCAAGGGGACGTCATCGAGCCTGACGATGGGGTGTGCGCGATCGGTTCCGGTGGCCCCTACGCGTTGGCAGCCGCGCGGGTGCTGTTGCAACACACGCAGATGGACGCGCGCGCCATCGCCATCGAATCCATGAAGCAGGCATCCCGGATTTGTATTTACACCAACGACGACCTGACGGTCGAAGAACTGGTCTCGACGCGCCAAGCCGCGGCGTCCAGCGGAGCCGTCGACCGCTCTTAACGCCATGGCCCTTTACCTGCCAGTTCCCGCTGACGAACAGACCCCCGCCTTGGACGAGCTCGCGCCGCGCGAAATTGTCTCCGAGCTCGACAAGTACGTGGTGGGACAACCGGCGGCGAAACGCGCCGTCGCCGTAGCACTGCGCAATCGCATCCGCCGGCAGAAGCTCTCGCCCGAACTCGCGGAAGAGATCATGCCGAAAAACATCCTGATGATCGGGCCCACCGGCGTCGGGAAAACGGAGATTGCACGCCGGCTGGCGCGCCTGGCCAACTCGCCTTTTCTCAAGGTGGAGGCCTCGAAGTTCACCGAAGTGGGCTATGTCGGGCGCGACGTGGAGAGCATGATCCGCGACCTTGTCGAGATCGCCATCGACATGGTGCGCGAGGAAAAGCTCGAGGAGATCGGCGAAAAGGCCGAGCAGAACGCCGAAGACCGAATTCTCGACCTGTTGCTCCCGGCTCTGCCCACCCCCGTACCCGCCGCGGGCGGTCCCACGCTGGTGGTGGCAGCGGGTGCGGCGGAAAACGGACAGGAAGGCGGGCGCGCCGGCCAGGCTGGAGAGTCCAAAGCCGAGAACAGGGACATCGGGCCGCGTGACACCAGCAAAAAGACGCGCGAGAAGCTGCGTCAGCAGCTGCGGGAAGGCAAACTGGACGAAAAGATCGTCGAGATCGAGACGCGCGAGCGCAATTTCCCGTCCTTCGAGATCATCTCCAACCAGGGCATCGAGGAGATGGATATCAACATCAAGGACATGTTGCCCAGCCTCTTCGGCCAGAAGACGAAGAAGCGCAAGATGCGGGTCGTCGAGGCGATTGACTACCTGGTGCAGGAAGAGGAGCAGCGCCTGGTGGACATGGATCAGGTGACGCGCACTGCGGTCGAGCGGGTCGAGCAGGGCGGCATCATTTTCCTCGACGAAATTGACAAGATCGCGGGGCGGGAAGGAAGCCACGGTCCCGACGTCAGCCGGGAAGGCGTGCAGCGCGATATTCTGCCCATCGTGGAGGGCACGACCGTCAACACGCGCTATGGCATGGTGCGGACCGATCACATCCTGTTTTTCGCCGCCGGCGCCTTCCACGTCTCCAAACCCAGCGACCTGATTCCTGAGCTGCAGGGGCGGTTTCCGATCCGCGTTGAGCTGGACTCGCTCACCGTGGACGACTTCGTCAAGATCCTGAAAGAACCCAAGAGCGCGCTGATCAAGCAATACACCGCGCTGCTCGAGACGGAAGGGATCGGCCTCATCTTCACCGAGGATTCCTTGCAAGAGATCGCCCATTTCTCCGCGCAGGTCAACGAGGCAACGGAGAACATCGGCGCGCGTCGCCTGCACACGATCATGGAGAAGGTGCTCGAGCAAATCTCCTTCGAGGGGGCGGAATCCAAGGAGAAGAGCATCACCATCGACGCCGCCTACGTGAAGGCGCAGCTCGAGCACATCGTCAAGGATCAGGATCTCTCGCGCTATATTCTGTAGGCCATGCTGCGGCCCCTTCAGCGCTGCGTCCGGCTCGCCGCAGGGAGCGGCGGCAGGCGCACAGCTTTCCTCATGATCGCGTGCGGGTGGGCTGTGCTCAGCCTGGGCTGTGGCCAGGTCGGGCCGCCGCTGCCGCCCAGTCCCAATCTGCTGGCCGCGGTGACCGACCTGAGCGCGGAGCGCCGCGGTGAAACGCTGCATCTGGCGTGGACCGCTCCCCTTCACAACAGCGATGGGACCGCCCCGCGCGGAGCGGCAGCGCTGGAAGTGTGCGCGTGGCCGACGGGCGTCGCCTTCACCCCGGACGGCGCCTGCTCACAGCCCCTGCTCCAGAAGAGCGGGGCAACTTGGGCGGCCCTGCCGGCGACGTTGGAGCTGCCCATATCTGCCGTGAGGCAACGGGTCCCCGGCACCGAGGCCGCTCTTGCCGTTCGTTACGTGAATGAGAGAGGGCGCAGCCTTGGCTGGTCCAGGGCGGTGACGGCGCCCCTGGCCCCGGCCGCGCCGGTTCCAACCGACGTCACCGCCGCGCTGTCTCCGGTTGGAATCAGACTGGCTTGGCGGGAGGCGAGCACCGATCCCGGCGTTACCGTGCGGGTGTATCGCCGCACGGTGGCTGGCGACATGAAGTCTCGACCGTCGGCAGAGCCGGTGATGCTGGCAGAGTTGCCGGCCGTGCAAACCAACTTCCTCGACGGCTCGGTCGAGCGCAAACAGGCTTATACCTACACCCTGCGCAGTTACCGGGAGTTGGGGAGCGCATCGCCGGAGGGTGTCGAGAGTGAAGCGACGCCGCCACTTCAACTCGTCTATCGCGACATTTTCCCCCCTAATGTTCCTTCCGGACTGCAGGCGCTGCGTCTCCCGGGTGGCTCGTCGGGGGTGGATCTGACCTGGGATGCCGTCCCCGCGCCCGACTTGGCGGGCTACAACGTCTACCGCCGGGTCGGCGCTGAATGGGAGAAGCGCAATACGACACTGTTGCTGACCCCCGTCTTCCATGATCCGGACATGCCCACGCAGTCTGTCGCTTACTCGGTTACCGCAGTCGACGAGAGTGGGAATGAGAGCTCCCGGTCGACGACGACCATCATTTCGCCCTAGGGGCAGGCACGGGTCCCCTGGCGGCCGTGGACGCCTGTCCCAGCTCGCACTATGATCGGAGCATGCGTGGCCGCCAGGCCCTGATGGCGGGGATTTCACTGACGGGCTGGCTGGCTGCCCAGATCAACGCGCCGCCGGCGATGCAGCACCTGCTCCGTGCCGCGACCCGCCAAGAAGCCGCCATGGTGCGCCTGCGCGATGAGTACACTTATCGTCAGGATTTCCAGTTTGAGGAACTCAGCGATCTGCAGCATCGCCGCGGAGGAATGTATGCCTCCCACACCGAGGTGACGCTGACGCCTGACGGTAAACGCTTTGAACGTGCGGCGGCGGCGACCAGCAACGCCCTCGTGTTTCTTCGGTTGTCCGACGATGATTTTCGGGACCTGCGCGACGTGGTGCCGTTTGCTCTGACGCCCGATCAGTTGCAGGTCTATGACTGCCGGTACCAAGGTCGGGACATGCTGCAACTGCGCGATGCCGCCGGCCGCCCCGGCGAACGTCTGGCGGTCGAGACCTTCAGCGTCAGCCCGCGGCAGATTTACACCGGGCAACGCTACTTCGAGGGTCGCATCTGGATTGATCCCATCACCGCCGGCGTGGTGCGGATTTCCGGGCGCGCCGTGCCGGATATCCGCGACCGCCACCACGGCGTGGAGGTCGACAACCTGTTCGGCCGTTTCACCACCGACCGCGTCCGCGTGGACGGTCGTTACTGGTTCCCGGCGTACACCGAGGGCAAGGATTGGCTCGATTTCTCCAACGGCGCGGTGCAGGTGAAAGAGACGGTGCGATTCCGCGATTACCAGCGCTTCCGGGTACAAAGCACGATTCGCATGGTGCCGGTCAAGCCCTAGATGCCCGTGCTGGATGAGCAGGGGGCGCCGCTCATTCTTGATTGTCAGTCCCGGCCGGATCGAAACGGGCGAGATATTTCTCAATCGTGATACCGAGGCGCTGGTGGAAGCGTTCGGCGAGGGCGGGAATCTCGCCGATGCGTTCATCCAGGGCGATGCGCTCGACGCGGTGCATGGGGAAGAAGCTGGTGGGAAAGGGAACCGTGCCGGCGGCGCTTTCTGTGATCTGCGAGAGGAAGTCCTCGAAGGAGTTTAATTCCACGGCGCGCACAGTGACCCCACCGGGGTTGATGGCCAGAAGCTGGCCCCATTGCTTCTGACGCGGGTTGGCCAGCGTGACGAGAACGATCGAGTGAGTGTGCATGGGGTACCTCGCGGCGCGGCGGGCGCGTGGAGCATCAGATGCGTGGAGGACGGTTCTCGTCCCGCGCGCTCCCGGCCACGTCTATGCCGGCATGGTGCGCAGATCCGGGGCGACGTGCAGGGTGGCTTCCGTGGCGGCCTGAATGTCGGCCACTGCGTATCCGGGCGCAATCTCTTCCAGCCACAGTCCATCCGGCTTGACGCGGATGAAGGCTCTTTCGGTCACGACAAAATGTACGACGCCGACGCCGGTCAGCGGCAGGCGACAACGCTTTAAAATCTTAGGGGTTCCATCCCTCGTCGTGTGCTCCATGGCGACGTACACACAGCGTGCGCCGGCAACGAGGTCCATGGCGCCACCCATACCTTTGATGATCTTGCCGGGGATCATCCAGTTGGCGAGGCTTCCGGTTTCATCGACTTCCATGGCGCCCAGAACCGACATGTTGATGTGTCCTCCGCGGATCATGGCGAAGGACTCGGCGCTGGAGAAGTAAGCGGTGCCGGGCAATTCGCTCACCGTTTCCTTGCCGGCGTTGATGAGGTCGGGATCCTCCTCCCCCGCTACCGGGTAGGGTCCCACCCCGAGCATGCCGTTCTCGGACTGCAGGGTGACATCAATGCCAGGCGGGACGACGTTCGCGACCAACGTGGGCAGGCCGATGCCAAGGTTGACGTAGTAGCCGTCACGCAACTCTCGTGCGATGCGGCGGGCGATGGCGTAGCGAATGTCAGCCATGACGTCTTCTTCCCGGATGGTCGGGGCGGCGTTCAGCCGGACGGGCGAACCGTACGCCGCTCGATCCGTTTCTGATAATGCGCGCCGCGCAAAATGCGGTGCACGTAGATCGCCGGGGTGACGACGATGTCGCCGTCCAGTTCCCCCGGCGCCACCAGCTCTTCGACCTCGGCAATGGTGACACGGGCGGCGGTGGCCATCACCGGGTTGAAATTGCGGGCGGTTTTGCGATATGTGAGATTGCCGCTGCGGTCGCCACGGAAACCCTTGATGAGCGCAAAATCAGCCCTGAGCCCGCGCTCCATGAGATAGGTCCGACCCTCGAATTCCCGGACCTCCTTGCCCTCGGCCACCAAGGTCCCGACCCCGGTGGGGGTAAAAAAGGCGGGGATGCCGGCACCGCCGGCGCGGATGCGTTCCGCGAAGGTCCCCTGCGGAATGAGATCGGTTTCCAACTGGCCGGTGCGCACCAGATTTTCGAACGTCTTGTTCTCACCGACATAGGTGGCGATCATCTTCTTGATCTGGCCGGCAGCCAGGAGAATGCCGATCCCCGTGTCGTCAATGCCGGCGTTGTTGCTGATGACGGTGAGCTGGCGCGCGGCACGGCGATGCAGGGCGGCAATCAGGTTCTCCGGGTTTCCGCAGAGACCGAAACCGCCGATCATGACGATGGCGCCATCGTGGATGTCGGCCACGGCACGGTCGAAGTCGTCGTAGACCTTGTTCATGACGGTTCCCTGGAGAGGGCGGCGGCCAATTGACGCTGCAGGGCGGCTGCATCGCGGAAGCGGGCTTCCGTCTCGCGGCTCCGCAGGTGCAGGCGAAGATGATCCAATTCCCGCTGTAACAGTTCCAGTGCCCCCTCAATCGGGCTGCTGTTGGTGAGCAAAATGTCGCGCCACACGCCATAGGGACTGGAGGCAAGTCGAGTCATGTCGGCCGCGCCCGGTCCGGCCGCTTGCAACAGCTCTGGGGGGAACTCATGCCGGGGACCGAGGAACTGGTCGTGCAGCATCGCCGCCAGCGCCGTCGCCAGAAGCTGGGGCACGTGACTGAGCGCCGCAATGGCGCGATCATGCTCAAGGGCGGAGAGAGTCAGGGGTTGCGCACCGATGGTGGGAAGTAAATCCAGGAACCAACCAAAGGCTGGAGGAATGCCAAGCCCTTGTGAGGGACAGAACAGCCAACGCCGTCCACGAAACAATTGTGGGTCGCTGGCGGCAATGCCTCCGGCTGCGCTGCCCGCCATGGGATGCCCGCCCAGAAAACGGTCGCGCTGACGACCCGGCAGCAGCGCGGTGGCGCGCTCCACCACCTGCACCTTGGTGCTACCCGTATCGGTAATGAGCGCTTGCGGCGGCGCCATGTGCACCACGCGCGGCAGCAGATCAAGGACTGCGCTCACCGGGGTGGCGAGCACGATCAGATCGGTGTCGCGTACTCCGCTCTCCAGATCGGTGGCGGCCTCATCAATGGCTCCCACCGCGAGCGCCTGCGCGAGCACGTCGGGATGGTCGAGGCCGCGCAGGGTACCGGAAAATCCGATGCTTCTTAAGGCGCGTCCAAGCGAACCACCCACCAACCCGGTGCCTACGATCAGGACGGTATGCGGGGTGGTTGGAGCAGGCACTGACACGGGAGAAATGATGGCACAGATGGTGGGGCGGCGTCGGCTCAGGATACGCTCGAAGACGCCGCCCGGCCGTCACTTCCCATCTCGTCTGGGGAATAGGGCGGGAAAAACAGCGAGAAGCTCGCCCCTTGGTTCGGCTTGCTGATGACGTCAATCTTTCCGCCGCACTGCTCCACGATACCGTAAGCCGTAGCCAACCCGAGTCCGGTGCCTTTAAGCGGATCTTTGGTGGTGAAAAAGGGTTCGAAGATGCGTGCCAAGGTCGCTTCATCCATGCCATGGCCCGTATCGCTGACCCGTAGCTCTACCCACGGAACGGCTTGCGGCAAGTTGCCATTCGGCAACCTTGAAGGCAGCGAGCGCATATCGGTGACAATCGTCAAATGCCCACCCTGCGGCATGGCATCGCGGGCGTTTACGGCCAGGTTCAGGATGACCTGCTCAAGCTGCATAGGGTCGGCCCAAATGGGTGGCAAGCGACTGCGCAGTTGTAATCGCACCTCAATCTCATCCCCAAGTAAGCTGTGCAGCATGGATTTCAATTCTGGAAGCAGTTGGTTCAAGTCAATGCTCCGGGGTTGAAGCTGCTGCTGGCGGCCGAAGGCGAGAAGCTGGCGGGTGAGGGTGGCTCCCCGCTGTGATGCTTCTTCAATGCGCCGCAGGCGCTCAGCCATGGGACTGTTGGTGGGTACCTGGTAGCGCAATAGTTCGGCTTGCCCTTTCACAATGGTTAGTAAGTTATTGAAATCATGGGCGACTCCTCCTGCCAGTCGGCCAATGGCTTCCAACTTCTGGGCGCGCTGCAACTGCTCCTCCAAGCTTCTTTGCCGCTCTTGGTGTTGCAAAATGGCTTCACGCTGTCGGGCAACGCGTCGGCCTAGCGTGGCGCTCCAGGCAAAAACGATCAGAACGACGATCAAAAGTGTGCCGAGCAGGGCTCGCAAGCGCGGCACAGTCCACCAAGGTGCACGTTTCAAGACGGTCACGTCCTGCCGGTCGCGCAGAAGGATGCGAAACAGAAGGGGAGTGCCCGCCTCGTTTGTTCCCACGGTGCAGACACCGACGATGAGCAGCTGGGAGCCGACTTCCGGGAGGTCCCCAATCGGGTCGCGGTTACCCATCTCCGCATAGCTGACAAGGAAGGTCCCGGACTTGGTTTGCAGTTCCAATTCCGGAAGCCCGGGGCCGCCCAAGGCACGGCGCAATACCTGGCCGTTCATTTGAATCAGCTGCGCATCGTGCTGGAGGGCTTCTTCCGGACTGACCTGCAGCGGGGCGGGCGGATTGACCCAGCCCAGCCGTCGCACCTCCGCGTCTTCCAGAATGGGTTTGCCGGTCGCCGCCACTGGAAAGCCGACGACGTCAATCCTGTCGCCCGGGCGCAGGGTTGGCGCATGCGGAAACGGGAGATAGAGTCCGCCGGAGCCGCTCTGCAAAAACACATCCCGTTGCGCCAGGCTTTGCAATGTGACCACGCCCTGCACGTGCCACAACCGCCGTGAGACCCCGCGCGGGTCGAAGCGCAACAAGCTGCCGATGTCGTCGCGCGGCAGCAGGAAGGGCTCGGGGGGCCCGGCCCGCTCGACATGAAATTGCGCGAGGGAAGGAACCCAGATTTCGAAGCCCAAATTTTGTCGCTGGGCGTTGTAGAGGGTCTTAACCACGCCGGTGACCGACACGCGACTTCCGAGCAGGGCGGGAAAATGCTGCTGAAAGGCGGCCCGCGGCTGGGCCACGAAGACATGAACGGGCGTGTTGCCTGCTTCCAATTTGAGTTCCGTGCGCTGTCCTGTGGCCGCGACATGGTGGACCACGCCTTGCAACTGAACCCATTGCGCGTCTTCGGCTCCCGAGGTGAGAGCGGCGCCGCCGGTGGGAGCGGGGGCCGGAAAGCGGGCATGTCCCAGAATCCGGACACGGGTCGCCAAGATCACGGGCGCAAAGTCTCCGGGCGCACTCCTGCCTGTCACTTCCACCTGATCGCCAGACTTGAAATGCGTTCCCGCAGGCCCCTCCACGTAGAGTCCGTCCCGAGTGCCTTGCAGATAAAAGTCACGGCGAGGCATGACGGTGGGATCGGTGTCGGAGTAAGTCACGGTGCCGCGAACGCGCACCTGATATTGGAGTCCCGCCTGCGTCGGGGTCAGATCGCGGACGGCGCCGAGGGTACGCAGCACGGGGAGGGATATACCAAGCGCTCCCCAAGCCGGCAGCAACGCCATGACGGTGCTGATCAGCAGCCCGCGCACTCGTCTTCCCGTCATCCCAAGCATAGGAGATCGCTGACTGCACCATACCAGAACGGGTGTGGTGTTGCGGTCGAGAGAGGGTTTCCCGCTCGGGACGTTCCAGTCGCTTCCAAGCGCCCATGGTGGGGCGCGGGAGTGTGGCCGACGCGCCAGCCTCGCGAGCGCAACGTTGCCGCTGATGGCGTAACGTTACAAGCGGCCTTCGGCCTCCTCCTCTTCCATGCCGAAACAGACTTCGGCCAGGGCGAGGTCGGAGGGGGCGGTGATCTTCCAATTACGCGTCGAACCGGGCACGACAAAGACATCATGGCCGAAGTGTTCGACCAAGGCCGACTCGTCGGTGCCGTAGAAGCCGTCCGCCTGGGCGTGCGCGAAGGCGCGACAGAGTAGTTCGTAACGGAAGACCTGCGGGGTTTGGGCGAGCACGATGCGTTCGCGCGGTACGGTGGACTCGACGCGGTGAATATCGTTACCGCTGCGAGCGACTTGTTTCAGTGTATCGACGGCGGGAACGCCGAGAATGACGGCCCCGTGACGCAGAGCGCCCTCAAGCGCGCGGGTAATTAATTCCGGCGTAACGAATGGCCGCACCGCGTCGTGTACGGCCACCAACTCGGTATCGGGATCCACCAACTGCAACGCGTTCCAGACGGACTGCTGACGACTTTCCCCACCTTCCAGGACTCGCACCGGACAGCGGAACGGTTCGGCGAGAATGCGTTCGGCAACCCGAGCCCGGTCCTCCGGCCGCACCGGAACCAGCATGGATTGAATGCCGGGGCAGCGGTCGAACTTGCGCAGCGTGTGCAGCAGCAAGGGTGCGCCACGGAACTCCAGCAGTTGTTTGCGGGCGGTTCCGGCGGTGGTCGAACCCATCCGGGTACTGAGCCCGGCGGCGGGGATAATGGCACAGACCTTCGGCTCGCTCATAGATGGTGAGAAGGGGCAGGGTCGGATTCAGCCGCGGGCGCGCCGGCTTCGGCCTCGGCTCTGCGATGAGCTGCGGGAGGGCGCGCGGAAAGCAAGGGGCCATGACGCTCGTCCCAGCGTCCGAAAATCATCTTGCCGGCCGTGGTTTGCAGGACCGAGGTGACAATGATATCCACGGTCTTGGAGATCATCTTCCGGGCATTGTCCACAACCACCATGGTGCCGTCGTCAAGATAGGCCACACCCTGGTTGAACTCTTTGCCTTCCTTCAAGATGAACACCCGCATGCTCTCACCGGGTAGCACGGCGGGTTTGAGTGCGCTGGCAAGTTGGTTGATGTTGAGGATGACCACCTGCTGCAATTCAGCGAGCTTGGCAAGATTGCAATCGTTGGTGACCAGCTTGCATTCGTAGAGCTTGCAGAGCTCGATCAGTTTGTGATCCACCTCGCGCAGTTGCGGAAAGTCCTCGGCGACGATCCTGACATTGACGTCGGGTCGTTTCTGCAGCCGCTGCAGCACCTCGAGCCCGCGACGGCCTCGATTGCGTTTGGCGGCCTCGCCGGAATCGGCGATGTACTGCAGTTCGCGCAATACGAACTGAGGAACGAGGAGTTCGCCGTCAACGAAACCCGTTTCGACGATATCGGCAATCCGGCCGTCAATGATGACGCTGGTATCGAGCACCTTGGCGGCGTGGCGGGCGCGCTCGTTGCCGAATAGGCCGCCCAAGGCTGAGAGGTTCAACAATTCGCCCTTGTCGGCGCCCACTTTGAGGCCGATGTAGGCGAAGACGACGGTGGCGCCCAGGCACACGAAGGCGCTGGTGTGCGGGTCGAAAGCCGAGTTGCGGAGCTGCGCCGTTACGATGTAGGCGGTGAGGATCCCGGTCAGGGCCCCCACCGAAGCGCCAATCAGCCGCTTCAGGCTGGCGCGATTGAGGCGGATCTCGCACCCGATTATGGCCAGCGCCAACAGGACGCCGAGGGCCGCCGCCGGCGCCAAGCTCAGCCCAAAGGGGTGCAGGCGTACCGCCACCCCGCCCAAGACGCACACGAAGGCCAGGCGGATGATGATGGAGTCCTTCACGGATATCTCCCCGACGTCGCACGCCCGCCTCCTGCTGGGAGGGGGTGCAACCGAGTATATCCGAGGGCGCAGGCGGAGAGAGACGCTAGCACCTCGGCCACGCGGGGGCTTCCCACCCAGCGTTTCGAGCGTGGGCGGTAGGGGGAGGGCGCAGAAACGCAATCGCCAATGCGTTGCGCGTTTGACGCTCGAAGCCCACTCACTTAATTTAGGCAGCAGCATGGAGGCAGCGTCGAGCCCCTCGACTCTGCATTCTGATGCACCGACCCGCACTGGGCTTATTCGTGATCAGGGGCGGTGGAACTGCCTGCCCGTTCGGGTTTCAAGGGCTCGTCATCGGCGCGGAAGCAGGTCGCAACATGGTGCAAGAGGAACCTCACCGCCGCCCGCGCATCTTCGGACGGGTCGTTTTTCCAGTGAAAGATCGCGTTGGCGAGGATTTGCTGGCCTCTGACGTAATCTTCTTCGCGGCGGCGCCGCTTTTCCGGTCGCCGCCGGATTGCAATCACATCCCCCATAGGCGCCGTTAGATGGAGCCACGTCGGGCGGCCGTTGGCTCAACGCGGACGAGGCTCAGACGAAACTCGCCATAATGGGAGTCGGAGATGGCGTGACGCGAATTCTTGCTTTGGATGTCGGACAGCGCCGTATCGGCCTGGCGGTCAGCGATCCACTCGGAATCACCGCGCAGGGACTCCCGACCCTACACCGCACCCGCCATGGTGCCGACTTGGAACACCTCGCCTCGGTTGCTCGACAGCATGACGTCACCACGCTTCTGCTCGGACTTCCCTTGCACATGAGCGGAGCCGAAAGTAGCCAAGCCGCGTATGTACGGGCGCTGGGTACGCAATTGGAGCGCCACACCCGGTTACCCGTGGTTTACTGGGACGAGCGTCTGACCACCGTACAGGCTGAGCGCGTATTGCGCAGCGCCGAGCTCAGCCAGCAACGGCGCCGGGCCGCCGTCGACCAGCTCTCCGCCGTGATCCTGTTGCAAAGCTACTTGGAATATCAGGAGCACCAATCTCCGAAACCGTAGGACGGTCTTGGACGCAATGCGTCTCGCCCATGATCGCGGGTTCGCGGAGTCGGTCCATGACAGTCGACATGTTATGTCACTCGGTGTCCACGTCACGTCCCCCGGTTCGTTCAGGTGGTCCGCGCCATCGCCGACGCAGTGCCTTGTGCTAGTGTGCTTGCCGTGACGCCCGACGAGCAGATCGAGCAACTGGAGGATGGCCTGCGCAAGCTCGGCACCGACTACGAGATCTTTTTCAATGGGGGCGCCCGGCGTGCCCCGACCGATTCGCAGTGGCGCGTGGACAACCTTTTTCGCCAGCTCAATGAGGCATCTCAACTCAACTACGGGCAGCGCTTTCGGGTCGCGCAATTGCAGCAACGTTATAGCACGCTGTCCCAGGTTTGGCGCCGCCGCATGGCGGTCAAGGAGGAGGGGGCGCGCCGGGCAGCGGATCGCTGCTTGACCGTCGCGGGCGCGGGAGAACTCTCCAAGCCCCTGACGCGCGAGGAACGCTCCGTCGTTCTGGGCTACGATCCTGAAGTGGATGCCGCCAATATTGACCGTCTCTATACCGCGTTCCTGAAGGCGCGCGAGCGGGTTGAGAACCCGCCGCCGGCAGGCACTGCGGAACGTTTCCGGCAGTTCATCCGTACCAAAGCGGAGGCACTCACCGCCTCCTCGGGGCAGATGCGCGTGGAAGCACGCGTGCTTCTGGAAGCCGGCCATGTCCGCTTGGTGGTCACGCAAGCTCCCCTTCCACGTAAATGACTGAACCACGCCTCGCACTTCTCTCTGTCACCGACAAAACCGGGTTGGTGGAGTTTGCTTCCATTTTGACCCAGGCAGGCTTCAAGCTGGTCTCCACTGGGGGCACGGCCCGCGTCATACGGGAGGCCGGCCTCGCCGTGCAGGACATCTCCGACCTCACCGCATTTCCAGAAATGCTGAGCGGCAGAGTGAAGACGCTCCATCCGCGCGTGCACGGTGGACTTTTGGGGCTGCGGGACGAGCCGTCCCATCGTCGCCAGATGGCCGAGCATGGAATTCTTCCGATCGAACTCGTGGTGGTGAACCTCTACGCTTTCGAGGCCACCGCCGCGCGGCACGGGGTCGAGTTCCACGATCTGATCGAAAACATTGATATCGGCGGGCCGGCCATGATTCGCTCGGCCAGCAAGAACTTCGCCGCGGTGACGGTGGTGACGTCGCCGGCCGACTATGCGCGTGTTGCGGCAGAACTGACTTCGCAGGGGCACACCTCGTTGGCCACGCGTTGGGAACTGGCCCGAGCCGCCTTCGCGCGAACTGCCGCATATGACACGGCCATTTCGCAGGCACTGGCACGGGTGGACCTGCGCGATGATGCCTTTCACGTGGCCGACGCCTCTGATCCTGCCGCTCTTCCCGAATCGTTGCATCTCGAGTACCGCAAGCTGTCCGGCCTGCGCTATGGAGAAAACCCGCACCAGTCCGCTGCCGTCTATGCGTCCCCGGGCGCGGGCGGCGGAGTGGCGAACGCCCGCTGTCTGCAGGGCAAACAGCTCTCGTACAACAACCTGGTGGATCTGGACGCCTGCTGGGAGTTGGTCCGGGAGTTTGCCGCCCCTGCCGTGGCGATCATCAAGCACACCAACCCGGCGGGTTGCGCCACCGGTGCGACGTTGGCAGCGGCCTATGGCAAGGCCTTGGCCTGCGATCCGATTTCTGCCTTTGGCGGGGTGATCGGCTTGAATCGTCCGCTTGATGCCGAGGCGGCGACCGAAATCAGCAAGCTTTTTGTGGAGTGCATCGCCGCGCCCAGCTTCAGCGCGGCCGCGCTCGAGCTGCTGGCGCCGAAGAAGAATCTGCGTCTGGTGGAAGTGCATCCGGCCATCGGAACGATGGACGTGGTGATGCGGACCATTTCCGGCGGCCTTCTCATTCAATCTGCGGATCGCGGCACACTGAGTGGGGCGACCGTACAGGTGGTAACGCAACGCTCACCCTCGGCGGCCGAGATGGAAGCGCTCGAGTTTGGATGGCGCGTCTGCAAACACGTCAAGAGCAACGCCATCGTCTTTGCGCGCGACGGCCAGACGGTGGCGGTGGGGGCTGGCCAGATGAGCCGTGTGGACTCGGTCAAGCTCGCGGCCATGAAGGCGCAACTGCCACTCGCCGGGAGCGTGGTGGCCAGCGATGCGTTCTTCCCCTTTCCGGACGGGGTTGAAGAGGCAGCGACGCATGGCATCACGGCGCTCATTCAACCGGGGGGATCGGTGCGCGATAGCGAGGTGATCGCCACCTGTGACCGGCTCGGACTTGCCATGGTATTCACTGGCATGCGCCACTTTCGCCACTAGCAGCCGCGGCGGGGCCGGGGGCCAGTGGCCGGCAGTCCAGGAAATCGGCCGCATGTCGGCGCTGGCCCGAATTTGACAGCTCCGGCCTCGCGTGCCATGTTGTTCGGGTTCCCCGTTGTTTCGAATAAGCCGGGTTCTCAGTGACCTTGATCCCCAAGCATCAGGCAATCGTGCTGACCAGTTCGCTGGAAAGCGTGGAGCGTGCCGAGGCCGCGGCCGACGCGCTGGCTGCCGGCGGCGGTTTCGACGAATCCGACCGCCATCGCATCAGCATGGCGGTGCGCGAGATCACCGTGAATGCGGTACGGCACGGCAACGCGTTTGCCGTCGAAAAGAAGGTGCATCTCGATCTGCGGCTTTCCAATGACTCGCTCACCATCGAGGTGAGTGATGAAGGTCCGGGATTTGACCTCACGCAGGTCCCCGACCCATTGGCCTCGGACAACCTGATGCGGCAGTCGGGACGGGGCATCTTTTTGGCCCGCAACTTTATGGATGATTTCGAGCTGCGCACCGGGGCCGCTGGGACCCATATCCGCATGGTCAAACGCCGGCATTCGGCCGAAACGGGACATGCCGGGTCCAGTTCAGGAGTGGAGCATGATTAAGGTCACCCGGCGCAAGGTGGACCATGTGGTCGTGGTTGATCTCGGTGGCCGCATCGTGCTGGGCGACGGCAGCGCCACGCTGCGCGACACCATCCATGAACTGCTGGTCGAGGACGAGATCCGCATTCTGCTCAACCTGGCTGAGGTCAGCTATATCGACAGCTCCGGTCTGGGGGAACTGATTGCCGGCTTTACGGCGGTGCGCGCGCGGGGCGGCGAACTGAAGTTGTTGCACCTGACGCGCAAGGTGCATGACCTGCTGCAGATCACCAAGCTTTACACCGTCTTCGACATCAAGGACGACGAAGCGACGGCGATCGCCAGTTTTGTTCCAGTAGCGCCGTAGTCAGCACGGCAGAGGAGCCCATGCGCATCACCCGTATCAAGACCGACGAGGCCGCTGCAGACGTCAAGCCGCTGCTGGAAACCGCGTTCCAACAGCGCGGCAATGTGCCCAACATGTTCCGTACCATGGCCCACCGTCCCGACTACCTCAAGACCATGTTGGCGCACTTTCGGACGGTGATGGAGACCGGCACCGTGCCCACCAAGCTCAAGGAACTTCTGACGGTGCGGGTTTCGCAGATCAATGGCTGCCAGTATTGACTGGCCTCGCACACCGCCTTGGCAAGGCGGTACGGCTGGTCGGAGCAGATCCTCACCGGGCTGGAGGAGTTCGAGCGCCTGGATCTGGATGAGCCCACGAAGCTGGCTCTACGCTTCGCCGAACGCATGACGCACGACGCCCATACCATTGACGAGCCGCTCTTCACCGCGCTGCGCGAACATTATGACGAGGGGCAACTGGTGGAACTGGCCGCCGTCATCGGTCTCTTCAACTACTTCAACCGTTTCAACGATGCGTTCCAAATCGAGCCCACCCGCCCCGGCGAGCGCTGATCGAGGCCCCATCGAATGGAAGTTGGTTCGCAGTTCGTGGTCGCGGGAACGACCAGGGCTGAGTTGTCCTGAACCACGAACCACGAACCACGAAGTACGAACCACGAACGGTGCTGGACCGCGACTTGGGCCGCTGCCCAGCCCACGACGCCGGCCCCGGCGCCCGCCAATGCGTCCGCCACGAAGTGGTAGTCGCCGTAGACGGTGGCGACCGCAATCAAGACGGCCGAGATCAGGAAGAAAATTCCCCAACCCCGGTAGCGCTGTGCCCAGAAGGCGCACGCCAAGGCGACCGGACCGGCGACATGACCGCTGGGCAGAATGCCGGAAGGGGTGGAGAAGCGAGCCAGCAACATCCAGTTCAGGTCTTGCGCTGCGCCGCTGGAGGCCAGTCGCAACTGCGCAAAGTAAAGTCGCGGGGTGATGGCCGGCAAGAAGGGGAACGCGACGTAGCACAGCAGCAACCCGAGAAACAGAGCAGCGCTCACTCCCTGTAAGAGCGCGAGGCGGTTCGGTCGCCGACGTCCCGGCAGGATGCGGCCGTTCAAGTTGGCGGCCAGCACGATGCCGAGCAGCAACAGCACGTAATTGATGAGATAGATGCTCTGCATCAGATCCGTCAGCAGACCCGGTTGGGGAGGAAATCGGTAGGCCCAATTGACGCCGAACCAGCGAAGATCGGTGCGGATCAGCCAGGCCTCGATGCTGGGTGCCAGGCGGTCGCCAAAGGTCCCGGCTTCGCGGTACGCGAGTCCGATCAAGACCAGCAGAGCGATGAGCTGGCGCGTGACTTGGCCGGACCAGCGTGTCGCAAGACGCGCCGGGTTGCCCCGCAGGGCGCGCAGGCCACCCAGATAAAGCAACGCGAGGCCATTGACGAAAGCCCATTCCCGCAAAAATAAGCCGTCCTGCATGATCAGCGCCAAGGCCGTCATCCAGGAGAAATACAGCAGAAAGCCCCATTCCGTCGGCGACCAGTCACAACGCCGTTGCGGCGCAGGCACCAGCACGGGAACCATCGCCGCCGAGGGTTGTAAGGAAGGAGCTGCGAGGGCCATCCCCCCCTTGGACGCGAGGGTACGGAAGTCGGGTTGTAGTTGCCAAAAAGAAGCTGGAAGCCAGACGGTTGAACCCAGACCGTTTACCGCGAGGACGCGCCCGCCACCTGTTGGCCGTTTATGAACGTCGCGAGGACGTGCAGGCGCTCCGGGTGCAACTGGGTCGGGTCGCCGTCCAAAAGCACGAAATCCGCCCGATGGCCGACGGCCAGGGATCCGAGCGAGGCCTCCCGTCCCAGCGCGTAAGCATCGCCATAGGTTGCAGCCCGCAGGGCCTCGCGGGGCGTGAGGCTCTCCGCGCCATGCTCCTCCGCCGCCTGCAGGTTCTGTAACGGATCAAACGTCAGGGCGGCGGGCCAGTCGGAGTTGAGTGCAACCGGAACGCCGGCGTGCAGGATGCGGGCGAGGGGATACTCGCGGTGCATACGATCCGCACCCAGCAAGCCCGGCAGGGCGGTGGCATACACCGGCGCAAAATGGGTGGGCTGAATGCTGGCCACCAGCCCGTGGCGGGCCAGCACTTCGAGCCGCTTCTGGTCTTCAGCGGTGAGGTTGTCGAAGTGCTCGATGCGCATACGCAATGTTCCGTTGGCGGGGGCGAGGGCCACCGCGTCCAACGCCTCGTGCACCGAGAGGTCGCCGGCGGCGTGCAGCGCGAGCGGGGTGTGATTGCGAACTGCGGTGCGAACGATCGTGGCCAATGCGTCAGGTGACAGCGTCAACATGCCCGAGGTTCCGCCCAGCGCCAACGGACGATCGCTGTAGGGCTGAAACCAAGCGGCGTTGTGGTTGCCGGGGGTACCGTCGAGGAGATACTTGTCCGGCCCGAGCATGACGCGCAGCAGAGGCGAGCCCTCCAGCAGATGTTGCATCTCACGTCGCTGGCGCAGCGGACCATAGGGACTCACCGCCACCCGCAACAGCAGCCGATGCTCGCGGGCGAGGCGCAGATAAAACGCGAGACCGTCCCGATCGGAAAGGATATCGCCAATCGTGGTCAATCCGTCCTGCAGCGCGCGGACCTGGAAATTCTCGAAGGCGCGGGCCCGGAAGGCGAAAGGGATCTGGCTGATGACCCGCAGCGAGGCGATGAACTGCGGGGTCTCGAGCAGCAGGCCGCGCGGCTTTTGGTCTGCGCCAAGCGGGATCGCCCCGCTGCCCGGAGGGTAGGAAATCGGGCCCAGTCGGGAGAGTCCGGCCGTGTTGACCAGGGCAAAGTGGGCGTCGAGGCTCAGCAGATAGACGGGATGGCCGCCGCTTACGCTGTCGAGCAATTGCCGATCAAATGCGGGCGCCTCGGCCAGCCCGGGTGACCAGCCGTAGCCCACCACCCAGGCATCCGGGTTGAGCGCCGTGGTCGCGATGTAGTGACGCACGGCAGCGGCCACCGCGCGTGGATCATCAAGAAAATGTCCAGCTTCATCCGACAAACGAATGCCACTTTCCTGAAAGATGGCCCCGAACATGGGATGAATGTGGGCGTCAATGAATCCTGGAATCAGGTAGTGGCCGCCGAGGGAGCGGGTCTGATACGTGCCCTGAAGTGCGCGGCGCACCTGCGGCTCACTGCCGAGCGCCACGATGGTGCCGTCACGCACTGCCATGGCTTGTCTCCACGCGCCATCGGCCGCGAGGACATGGCCGCCGACATAGAGCGTGGTCGGTGCAGGCCCCGCTGCCTGGGCAAATCCGAGGGGTGCCAACACGACCAGTGAGATGAGCAATGGGACAAGGTCAAAGCGACGAGGCATGGGAAGAGAGTCGAGCGTGGAGATGGTTGCAGCTGCAACTTCGCAGACATGGAATCTGGTGCGAGGTGCGCGTCGCCCCGGAGTTTAGTGTTTTGTGAACGCGCGGCGCGACGTGATGCCGGAGCCTTCGGTCACGGTAATGAAACCATCCGGGACGTTGCTGAGCTGTTCAATCTGTCCACTCGGCCAGTGGATCTCGACCTGGTCGGCCGCGCCGGCCGGTCCAAGTCCAAAGGTCACCGGCAGCTCGCTGGAGGAACAGTAGCTGGAGCCGCTCTTGACGTACTGCTGTTGCCAGCCGGCCGGGGTGCGCAGGCGAATCAGCGCGCCGATGCCGTCGCGATTGCTTTTTTGCCCTACCAGTTTGAGTCGCAGGGCATGGTTCCCGTTACCGCTGTTGTGGTAGAGGTAGGCCGGTCCGTTGTTGGTGGTCACCAGCACGTCGGGAAAGCCGTCCAGATCGAAGTCGCCATAGGCCGCGCCGCGAGCCACGACGGGCCGCGCCAGATCGCCGCCCTGGTGAGCGAGGGCGTTGCTGAACTTGCCATCCCCTTCGTTATGGAAGAGAAGCGGTGCCTCGGCGTACGCCACGCGCGGTTGCACCGCGCTGATCTCCGGATCGAGGTGGCCATTGGCCACAAAGAGGTCGGGACGTCCATCAAGGTCGTAATCGAAGAAGAAGGCACCGAATGAGAGGGAGAGCAGGCTGGCGCGTCCGATATCAGAACGTGGCGCCTCGTCCACGAACAGGCCGTTACCCTCGTTGTGATACAGCCCCACCATCTGGTTTGAAAAGTTGCCCACCAGCACGCTGAATTTCCCGCTGCCGTCGTAGTCACTGGCGTCGGTGCCCATGCCGCCCCGCGCCACGCCGTCCTCGCTGAAAGCGATGCCGGCCGAGACCGCCTGTTCGGTGAAGGTTCCGTCATGGTTATTGCGGTAGAGCTTGTTGGGCTGCGTGTCGTTGGCGACAAAGATGTCCGGCCAGCCGTCCCCGTCGTAATCGAAGACGGTGACGCCCAGTGATTTGCAAGTGGGGTCGAAGATGCCCGCCTTGACGGTGACGTCGGTGAAGGTGCCATCGCCGTTGTTGTGGTACAGGCGCGGACTATCGCCGGGATAGGCCTCCGGTGTGCAAAACGACTTGTGGACCCCGTCGAGTGTGCAGCGGATATCGGTGGCGGGAGTCCAGGCGATGTAGTTGCCGACGAAAAGATCCAGCTTCCCGTCCTTGTCGTAGTCCACCCAGGCGGCGCTGGTGGCAAAGCCGTGGTTAGTCAACCCGGACTTGGCGGTGACATCGGTGAACGTGCCGTTGCCGTTGTTGTGAAAAAGATGATCGCCGCCCAGCGCCGTGACGTAGAAGTCGTCAAAGCCGTCATTGTCGTAATCGCCGACCGTGACCCCCATGGCGTAGAGTTCCGTGTCCAAGCCGGCGGCATGCGTGACGTCGGTGAACGTGCCGTTCCCATTGTTATGGTAAAGCTTCAGGGTCGACCTGCCATATTGCTGCGTATAAGGGCTGGGGTGGCCCGGCCAGTCCTTGCCGTTCATCAGCAGGATGTCCTGATAGCCGTCATTGTCGTAGTCAATGAAGGCGGCACCAGAGCCCATCGTTTCCGGCAGGTACATCTGGCCGAAACCGCCGGTGTTGTGCACGAAATGAATACCGGCGCGTGCCGTGACGTCCTCGAAGTGCAGCGGGCCTGCCGGCCTGTCCGCGACCGCCTGAGCCGGGGCAGGGGCGCCGGCCGAACGGAAATGCAGGCGCGGCAGCAGGATGATCAGCGCTGCGGCCACGAGCAGGAGGAGTAGAAAAAGTTTCTTCAAGATTGCTTCCGGCTTCCGCACCGAACGTGCTCAAAATTGACGATTGCATTCCGCGGTTTGTTCACCGCCCCGCACCCCCGGCCGCGACGCCCGGTGTGGCGGGGTTCAATGGTTCGCTGTCATGTTCGTGGACGGGTTGGCGCTCATTATTGTCCGCCGGATGGCTGCGCAAGTAGGCGCCCACCAACGCCTGGGAGGACTCGTCCGCCTTGAAGCGGGCGTACATGGTCTCCTCGCGCTTCGCCGCCGCGTTATTGCCAAGACCGCGATAACAGAGCATGAGGTTATAGTGTGCCTCGATATTTTCCGGATCAATGGCCGTGCTCTGCAGCAGCGGCGTGATGGCCTCGGCATAGCGTCGTTCCAGAAACAGGATGCGACCCACCTGGTCCAGTACCACGCGGTCGCGTGGGAACTGCGTCGCCGCGGCTCGAAAATCAACGAGGGCGGCATCATAATCGCCGGCGGCTTTCTCGATCAGAGCGCGGAACCAGAGTGCGCGCGCCACCCCGGGCGCCAGGGCGAGAGCGTGGGCCACATACGGACGCGCTGCTTCCGTCTCGCCTTCCTGAACCAGCACGCGGGCCACATTCAGCCAGCCATCGGCGTATTGCGGGTCAAGCTCGGTGACGTGCTGAAAGGCGTTTTGTGCGCCGCTGAGATCGCCCTGCAGCAGGAGTCCGATGCCATAGTCGTTCCAGCGCGTGCGCACCGGGGTGGGATTCAGCAGCGCAGAGGGCAGGGTTGCGGTCTGACCTTCCACCGGCAGGACCACGCGTGCTTCGCTGATCGTGACGATCGGAATGTCCGGAATGGTCTTGATTTCGCCCGAGGCGTCCGCAGTGGAACCGTCAAACGTCATGCGGCGGTCGTCGAAGTCGAGACTCACTGGACCGGGATGACTGACGCCGGCGTAGGCAAAACGAGTGAAGTCGCGCGAGAACTTGCGATAGCGCAGGCGGGCGTCGAGCGTGACGGGGCCGACAATGGAGCGCGGTATCTGCAGGCGGTAATGCACCGTGTCGGCCGCGCCGGGCGGAATCAGCCGAACGTAGACGGTGGCATGTGCCGCCCACGCGTTGCGCTTGTTGATGGGGTTGCCGTGCGCATCCACCAGGAGCGATCGGTACAAGTGAGCCCCGGGGTCCACCGAACCGTCTGGTTGCAGGCCGCCGCTCAGGAAGAAGACCTTGCCGTGGCCGTCGAGGGCCTTGACTTCGACCCAAGCTTCTTCGGCATCCACCGTCCCGCCGGGGAAGAAATGGCCGAGCCGCAGCGTGCGCTCAACCACATCTAGCCGCACACTCTCGCCCGGTTGCAACGCCGGCCGTAGCTGATCCAAGGGCGCCAGCACCTCGGAAGGCGCCGAGGGTTTCGGCAGCGCGGCCAGGGCGCCGAAAGAACTGCTTTCCTCGCCCTGCGCAAACGTGGTCTGGAGTTGGAGCGTGGTGTCGAGCGGCACACGCCGCTTGGGTGCTGAGGCATGAGCGGGCGGCGCCGTCTTGCTTTCGCGCACGAGGGCGAACAGGTCCGTTGATACAGATCCTTCAAGGAAGGCTGTCTCGGCAGCAAGCTGCGCGGCATCGCGGTTGACGAAGGCGACCGCGGTATTGGCGGCCGCAAAGCGATGCGAGTGAATCTCGCCGTTGACAGCGGCGGGGTCGTGCGAGGCCTCGAGCGGCATATGACACCCGCCGCAGTCCTTGGGTTGCGGCGGGTAGTAAAAGGCGCGCGCGCCCTGACCGCTTACGCCGCTGCCCTGCCAGTTGTCGTACTCGTCAAAGCCGCGCGTCCAGCGGTAATGGTTCACCGGGGCGTCGAGGTGCACCTTGTGACAGGCGGAGCAGAACTCGGCGGTCTGCTGCGTGTGAAAGGACTTCAAAAAAGTAGCATCGTGCGGCGTGGGTTGCAGGTAAAGCGCCGCGTCGTGCAACAGCTTCAATACGGGGTTTTTACTCTCCACGAGGTCGTGCAGCGCGGGGTCTTCAATAGTGAAGGCGGAGTTGCCGATGGTGTCCTTGACGTGGATGACGGCGTGACACGACAGGCAGCCGAGACCGGTCTGAGCGGCAGGCGTGTGGATCTGTTCCTTGATCGGGGTGCTCCACTTGCCGGTGAATAGCACTGCCGAATCGTGGCAGGCGGCGCACCACTGGCTGGGACGCGTCGAGCCCTGAACCGATTGCATGTACTCGATGGAGGCACGATAAAACTGGTTGTTAAACGAGGCGAAGTGGTGCATCGAAGAGTCCCACTCCTTGTAGATCCCCGCATGACAGCGCTGGCAGCTCTGTGAGTCCTCGAAGAAGCGTTCCGGCAGCAACGGATCTGGCTTGCCGCGTCCGAACCAATTGTTGGCGATGGTGTGAGCGCTGGCAGGGAAAAAGGGGCCTTCCCCGCCGGTCTCGGCCTGCATCGAGGTGAAGCCCTCGGCGGGGTTGCTGATGCGATAAGGATCGGGGCGCAGATTGCGGTACAGCACGCTCCCGGCCGGGACCAGAAAACAGAGCGCGGTCAGCGCAAATCCCAAACGGCGAGCGCGCCATCCCAGGGCCCAGAGCAGGGCAAATACGACCAGAGCTCCGCTGCCGATGTGCATCCAATGTGCCGGACGGTGGGCGTGGGTGTTGCCCCGCGCCATCAGATACAGGCCGGTCAGAGCGCTAATTGCCAGCAATACCACGAGCAGTTTGTCGGCCGGTCCGCGGCGTTGCAACGCAGAACGTCCTGCTCTCCAGATTGCCGGCAGGAGGAGGACGCCAAGGATGACGTGAGCAAAGACCACGCCTACGTACAGCAGGCTTGCGGCAGGAAAAGTCAAAGTCCAGGCGCTGGTCGCCACCGTCGCCAGCAGGACGCGCAACGGCCAACCCTGCAGCAATGCGGATGGAGGAGCGGGTGACATGGGTCGGAACCGCGACGATCATAGCCGCCCGTCCGCTCCGACGCACTAATCACAACCGATTAGTGGCCAGAGCCACGGCGGAGGGCCGTGGCGCCAGCGTCGGGTTTGAAGTTGTTTATTTGCGGGGCGCAGGCAGGGCCACCCAAGTCACATCGCCGCCCCCGCCGTGTGACATCACATACCTTCCGACTCTTGATCGGCACCCGCAAGGCGCTGTTCATTTGTACCAGCGATTTTCGTCGCAGGACTTGGAAACCGGCGGGACCGCATTTCTCCCGTTGGGAAGTCAACCATGCCATTCAGGATCCGCGCACCGGTCGCTTGTGCGCCGCACTGAACAGTACTTGGTTGGGGAATGATCTCCAGACGAGCGATGACGGTGGAAAGACCCGGCATTCGTCAGGAGCCGGGCTCAGCTTCCCGGTCGGTTCGGGGAAGAAAGTTGAGCGTATCTGGCAGATCTCTCCGGACGTGGCGGGACGACCCGAGACGCTCTGGTGCGAAACAGATCCCGGCACGCTATTTCGCTCCGACGACGGCGGTCGCAACTGGTTGGAGGTAACTGTGGCAACACGCCAGCCGTGATCGCTGGCATCCGGGCCACCTGTGACAAAGCCGGCATCTACTTGGGCACCTCGGGCGGCGAAGTGTACTACTCACGTCATGAGGGTGACGCGTGGGATGTGCTTCCGGCCCACCTCCCGGCGGAGTTCCAGCTGAGCGCAGCCACCGTCTAGCGGGCGGCGCAATGGCTCTACTCTGCCTGTTAGCGCGCGTCGCGCGACATGTGGCGCATGCTATCTGTCAGGCGAGGCGAAATTCAAGGTCAGCCCTGATCCGTGCACCCAACCGGTAACATCCGAGCTGACTCGCCCATGCTGGTGCGCCTGGGCGGCGGCGGCCCGTCAAATAAAGCCGACACATCCCGTCGGTGAGGTCGTTCTTCATGGTGTACGAGGAAGGCAAGGAGCCGCACGTGCCCGTCACCAAGGAAAGCCTGACCGACGCTCCCTCAACGAGCGAGACCCCGGCGGGCTTGGAACAGATGTTTCGCGAGCATCACGCCCGCGTCTTCCGCACCGCGTACCGCATCACCGGCAGCATGGCCGACGCTGAAGACGTACTGCAAACGGTTTTCCTGCGCTTGGTGCGAGGCCGGACGCGCGGGGCGGATCGGTCCGAGGGGCGAAGCTCGTTCGGCCTCTCTGCCACGCCGGCCGGCTACCTGCAGCGGGCAGCTGTCCATGCCGCCCTCGACTTGGTGCAGAGTCGGCCGCGGTCGAAATCCATGCCGCTCGATGCGCTACCGCCGGAGGCCATGGCCAGCGCGGGGCGGAGCCCGGAAGCACAGGTGGAGGACAGCGAACTACGCGAGCGGGTGCGCCTGGCCGTGGCACGGCTAGATCCTCGGCCGGCTGCGATGTTCGCCCTGCGCTATTTCGAGGGCTGCGACAACCGCGAGATTGCGGCGCTCTTTGAGACCTCGGCGACCGTGGTGGCGGTCATTTTGCACCGTGCCCGCACGCAAGTTCGCAAGGAATTAAGTCATTACCTGGAGGGACGTCATGGATTCCGCTAACAAGCAGAACAAGGCCGAATTGGAGGCGCTGGTGAGCCGGGCGAGCCAGGCGGTCCGCGACGAGCAGCTCGATGCCGCCAGCGTGAACCGTGCCGCCCTGCGCGTCTGGACACGTCTGGCCGAGGGCGCAACGGTGTCCTCTTCCGCGGGTGACGCCGTGGCCGGGGCCGGTCCGCTGGCCACCTGCGCCGACTTTGAGGCTCTCATGCCCGCCGCGCTACGCGGCGAAGTCGCGGCCTCGCGGTTGCTGCTCCTCACGGATCACACGCGGGAGTGCCTCCGATGCCGCAAGACATGGCAGCAGATGCGGAACCAACTCGACCCCATGCAGGTGAGCGCGGGCGGCGGGCTCTACGCCGCGACACCGCTACGGGCCAGATGGTTGCCCCGTCATCAGCACGGCGTGCGCTGGGCCGTAGCCGCGCTGGTCCTGCTGACCGCCGGCTGGGTAACCTATTCCTTGGTGGATCGCCTGTTGCCGGTCTGGGGAGCCTGGCACGCGACCGTGCTGGCGGCCAGCGGTGACGTGTACCGCGTTCAAGGCGCCAACGGGACACCTCTCAAGACCGGTGAAAAGCTGGGTAGCGGGGCAGTGTTGCGCACGGCCAAGAACGGACATGTCTTGCTGCGGCTGGAGGATGGATCGCGCGTCGAGGTCAAGGACCGCAGTGAGCTCTCCCTGACCGAGCGGGCCAGCGGAACGACACTGAACCTCGATCGCGGCAACTTGATCGTCCAAGCTGCCAAGCAACGCGCCGGACGCCATCTCTTCGTGGCCACTGGCGACGCTTTAGTATCCGTTGTGGGCACCGTCTTCGCGGTTGACAGCGGGGTGAAGGGTTCGCGTGTGGCGGTCCTGGAAGGGGCGGTACGCGTGGAGCGCGCTGGTGAAGACCGCGTATTGCACCCCGGCGATGAGCTTTCCACGGCGTCGAGCCTGACGCCGGGGGCGCTGGCTGATGAGTTCTCTTGGAGCCAGGATGCGCCGCGCTATCTCTCCCGCCTTGCGGCCATCGTCTCCTTGGAGGCCGCCGTGAAGCAGGTGCCGCTGCCCGGCGCGCGCACCGACACGCGCTTGCTGGATCTGATGCCCGCCGGCACCGTCTTCTACGCCGGGCTGCCGAACCTGAGTGCTTCGTTGAGCGACTCCTATGCCGTGGTGCAGCAGCAGATTCAACAGAATCCGGCCCTGCAGGCGTGGTGGGGAGAAACCGGGCACGGCGGCGGACACAATGCCGAGATGGATGCGGCGATGCAGCGTCTGCGGACGCTGGGAGGCTATCTCGGTGACGAGGTGGCGGTGGGCGCCAACCTCGACGCTACAGGCCGTCCGCTGGGGCCGTTGGTCTTGACTACGCTCAAGGATGGTTCCGGTCTGCGGAACTACGTGGAATCGCAAGCCGGAGCGGCTGGCCATGGGCCGAAGCCGGAGTTCATTGACAATCCCCTGGCGCTGCCTCCCGACATGGCGTCATTGACCCCTGCGCCGCCGCACACGCTCTACCTGTGGGAACATGGCGACCTGTTGGCAGCTTCGCCGCGTCTCGCCGTGCTGCAACAGTTTGCGCTGGGCTTGCAGGTTCCGGGCAGCGGCTTCGTGCATTCACCGCTCCATGACCGTATCGCCGAGGTCTATCGCCAGGGTACCGGCGTGGTGGTGGCCGCCGACCTGGCCACCATTGTGCCCCGTCTGGCGCAGGCCAAACCCGCTGCTGCGCGGCAGGATGCCGTACTCGACAAACTTGGCTTCTTCCGCCTCAAGTATCTGGTGGCCGACCAAAAAATTGCTGGCGGGCAGACCAACTCACAGGCGCAATTGACCTTTACTGATACGCGGAGCGGCATCGCCTCGTGGTTGGCCTCACCGGCGCCGATGGGAGCGCTCGACTACGTGACGCAAGACGCGAGTGCCGTCGCCGACTTCGTCGTGAAGCAACCCAGCCAGATGCTGGATGACCTGTTGGGGATCATCGCCGCGGGTTCGCCGAAAGCACTCGATCACCTGCAGCAGTTCCAGACCGAGCATGGCATTGACCTGCGCCAGGATCTGGCCGCTCCGCTGGGTGGGGAAGTGGCTTTTGCGCTCGATGGGCCGGTCCTGCCGACCCCGGCGTGGAAGCTGGTGATGGAGGTCAACGACCCCGTCAGCCTGCAGCGCGGCTTGGAAACGCTGGTGACGCAGCTCAATGGGGTGGCCGCGGCCGCCAAGAGACCAACCCTTTCCTGGCAACAAGCGGTGGACAACGGGCGGACGTTCTACACGCTGCGGACATCCAACAACGGCCCGGAAACCAGCTACACGTACGACAACGGGTACCTGATCGCCGGGCCCAACCGCGCCATGGTGGAACGCGCTCTGCAGGCCAAGGACGCTGGTTACACGCTGCGCCATTCACCGCGCTTCCGCGGCGTGCTGCCGCAGGACGGCCATACCGATTTTTCCGCCCTGCTGTATCACGACTTGGGACCGGTGCTGCAATCCCTGCCCGCGATCGGGACGGCGGAGCAGATGCAGGCCTTGAAAACCTTGGCTGCCCAACCGCCCACTCTGGCCTACGCCTATGCCGAACCGCAGGCCATCACCTTCGCCGTCAACACCCAGCAGGGTTTCTTTGGCCTGAGCCCGGCGACGCTGCTCGGGCTGCCTTCGCCATTGCTGCTGCAACGCCACCTGTTCCAACACCACCACGAAGCAGGAAGGAACCGGGGCTCGCATTGAGATTTCGGAACTTTACGGCGGAAACACCGTAAGTGTCTGGTGAAGGTTGGGTGGCGGCTAGCGCGACCTCGCAGTTCGGCGCGACAATGATGACGATGACAGCCAGCAGCGCAGACGCCGGGGCAAAGTCGCAAACGTCCGTTCCGGTAATCGCGCTGGAGGGCTTGGGTGTGGCTCTGGGTGGCCGGCCTATCCTGAAGAACCTGCGCGCCGAACTGCGCGGCCGCTCGATCGGGTTGCTGGGACCGAACGGGGCGGGGAAGACTACCCTGATTCACACCTTGCTCGGATTTCACCCTCCGAACCACGGAACGGCACGCATTTTCGGACGTGACGTGCGCCAGGATGGCAAGGCGCTGCGCGCCACCATCGGTTACATGCCGGAGCGAGATGCCTTTATTGCCGGCATGTCGTGTGTGCACTTTCTCTGCCAGATGGGCGAACTTTCCGGCCTTCCCGCCGAGGCGGCGCTGGAGCGCGCTCACGAAGCGCTGTTCTATGTCGGGCTGGGCGAGGCGCGGTACCGACCCTTGGAAAGCTACTCCCTGGGCATGAAACAGATGGCCAAGCTGGCCCAGGCCATTCAGCATGGACCGCAGCTCATCTTTCTGGATGAACCGACCAACGGCCTCGACCCGGCGGCGCGCGTGCGCATGATCGAGCTGATTCGCGACATCCGCGACAGCGGTCGGGCGCACTTGGTCCTCTCCAGCCACCTGTTGCGCGACGTCGAGGAGTGCTGCGACGAGATCCTGATCCTCAAGGAGGGCCGTATCGCGGTCTCCTGCAACATCGAGGAGGAGCGGCGTGCCAACCAGAAGTTCCTGCTCCTGGAAATCCTGGGTGAACAAGCGCCGTTCGTGGAACGGCTGACCGCCTTGGGTTGCGAGTGTGCGTTGCCCAATGCCCGCCGCATCCGCGCCGTGCTGCCGGCTGCGGTGGAGATCCGCGATCTCTACCGTATCGCCGCGGCTCAGGGCGTGCAAATCCGCCGGCTGGACTATAAGAAAGATTCCCTGGAGGATATCTTCCTGCAGGCAATGGAAGGCGCGCGTGCCGAGGGTGGCGGGGAGGTCGTGCATGGGCCTCAATGAGCGCCGTTACGTGCCGTATGCCGGGCCCACCACCGCGACATGGTCGCGTTTTCTGGTGTTGTCCCGCTACGCCCTGCGTGACGTGCTGCGGGAACGCCTGGTGGTTCTGCTGCTGGTTGTCTCCGGCATCTACCCGCTGGGGGCGGCGCTGTTGATCTACGCCCGCTACAATCTCGGGTTTCTTGCCCTGCTAAATATCCAGAGTGCCGATCGGTTTCTGCCTCCTATCGGAGTGTCCTTTTTCGAGGTGCTGCTGGTCGTTCAGGGTGTCCTGGCGTTTTTTCTGACTCTGTTTATCGCTCCCCCGATGATCGCGCGCGACCTGGCCAACAACGGTCTGGCGCTCTACCTGTGCCGCCCGCTCTCCCGCTTCGAGTACGTGATCGGCAAAATGACCGCCCTGTTGTGGCTGCTCACCTGCACAACGTGGCTGCCGGGACTGCTGTTGTGGAGCCTGCAGGCTGGGATGGCAGGTGGGGGCTGGGGTGCGGACCACCTGCGCATCCTTCTCGGGATCGTGGTCGGGAGCTGGCTGTGGATGATGGTCTTGGCTCTGCTCGCCTTTGCCATTTCGGCTTGGGTGCGGTGGAAGCTGGCGGCCAAAGCTGCGCTGCTCGGTGTGTTTTTCATCCCGTCCATCTTTGGCAACGTGATCGACGCCCGCTTTGCGACACATTGGGGCAGGTTGCTGAACCTGCTCGAGCTCATGCGTGTCACCTGCGGTGGACTCTTCGGGAACTACACCGCCGGCGAGTCGGTCGTCGCGGTTTACAGCAACGGTCAGGCGATTGATGTTGTCGTGCGCGACATTCCACAGTGGAGCGCCTGGGCGGTTCTGGCCGTCCTCTGCGCCACCTGCGTGCTGATGCTGAGCCGCAAGGTGCGGGCCTATGAGGCGGTGCGGGGATGACTCAGCACGCGCCTCCCATGAGCGCCAGCCCAGCCGATGCAGCGAGTCCGTCGGCGGACAGCGCGCGGACGGTCGTTTTCAGCAACGTCTCCAAGTTCTACGGCGAAGTGCTGGGGGTGAATGGCGTCAACTTGACGGTCGGTCCCGGCATCACCAGCTTGGTGGGCCCCAATGGCTCCGGCAAAACGACGTTGATGAACCTCATGACGGGTTTGGTGCGTCCCAGCCGCGGCCGCATATCGGTTCTCGGCATGACGACCGATGAGCCGGAGCAACTCTTCCGCCAGGTGGGCTACTGTGCGCAGTTCGATTCCTTCCCGCGCGGCGTCACCGCGCGCGGGTTCGTGACGGGCTTCCTCGAAGTACATGGGTTCCGGCGTGAGGAAGCCGACCGCCTGGCCGGTGCGGCGTTGGAGCGGGTGGGCATGCTGGCGGTGGCTGACCGCAAGGTGGCGAGCTTCAGCAAGGGCATGCGGCAGCGGGTTCGGCTGGCGCAGGCGATCGCTCATCAGCCCACGCTGTTGGTGTTCGATGAGCCCCTGAACGGCCTGGATCCGATGGCCCGCGCGGAGAGCATCGCCTTGTTCCGCGCCCTCGCCGCCGAGGGGTTGTTCCTCATCATCTCGAGCCACATCCTGCACGAAGCCGACATGATGTCGGACCGCGTGGTGCTTCTCAACCAGGGTTATGTTGTGGCGGAAGGCAGTGTGCAGGGCGTCCGCGCCGCCATGGACGACCAGCCGATGCAGATCCTCGTCCGTTGCGACCGGCCGGCGGCGCTGGCTGCACGGATCTTTGCGCAGGAGCTGGCCGTCGAGGCGCGGCTGCTGACCCTGCCAAACGGCGATCCCGCCTTGCTCGTGCGGGCACGGGATGCCGACCGTTTCTATCTGCGGCTGAACTCGATTGTGGCCGAGGGCGATATCGCCCTATACGCTGTCGCTCCGGCAGATGACGATCTACAGGCCGTTTATCAGTACCTGATCGGTGGCCAGGGGGGAACGGCATGATGGCCAACCATTGGCCGCTGTGGCGGCGACAGATCGCTGCCATTGTCCGCCTGGAAGTGCGCAAAAGCCTGTTCCACCGGCGCGCCCTGATTCTGTATCTGCTAGCGCTGGCGCCGGTGTTGCTGGTGGCCTTGCTGGCCAACATCCATCCCACCCTGGTGCGAACCTCGGCGGTGCTTGATGCCACCGGCCACTATGTCCGTGAACGGACAGTGGTGCAGCGTCACGGACCCTTGCAGGACCCGGCCGTGGCGCCCCTGGTCTTTGCCGATCTTTACAACGCCATGATCCTGCGTTCGGTCGTTTTTTTCGGCTGCGTGTGGATCTTCATGAACCTGTTCCGTGCCGAACTGGTGGACCGCAGTCTGCATTTCTACTTCCTGGCGGCGGTACGGCGGGAAGTGCTGGTGGCGGGGAAATTTATCGCCGGACTGGTGACCGCACTCACGCTGTTCTCGATGTCGACTGCCGGAGCCTTGTTTTTCTACTACCAGGCGCGCGGCTATGACGCGGCCATGCGCGATATCTGGGATGGGCACGGCATGGCGCAAGTGTTCACCTATCTCGGCATGACGTGGCTGGGCTGCCTGGGTTATGGAGCGTTGTTCCTCACCATGGGGCTGTTCTTTCGTAATCCGATCGTGCCGGCACTGGTCGTCTATGGCTGGGAGTGGCTGAATTTCCTGCTTCCACCCGTGCTCAAGAAGATCAGCATCATCCATTACCTGACATCACTCTCGCGGGTCCCGCTGCCGGAGGGAGGCGCCGCCATTGTTGCCGTGCCGACGCCCGCGTATATCTCCATTCCCGGGCTGGTCGTGATGACCGGCGTGCTCCTGTATCTAGCCAGCCGGCGCATTCGGAGCATGGAGATCAACTACGGCGGCGAGGCATAGACGCTGGCGCGTCGGCCCCCGGTCTCGCCCAGGGCGCTCCCGTTGGTCGTTGTCCCCCATGCCCGGATCCTGGCCGACACGCGACTTCCATTGGCGGCACCGGACGCCCTTCGAAATGTCGGAGTCGGTTTCTCGATGGGGCGCCGGCGATCTCGGCTCCACAGGAGCCGACCGGGGGGAGCTTCGAACTGGTACGCTGGGCCGGGAGTTCCAGCGTGCCTCCTTTGAATCGCCGTAGTTTTGTGCAACACACGTTGGCTGCGGCTGCGGCCATTCCCAGCCTGGACCTGGAGGCGGCCGCTGACACGGCGATCACGTCGTCCGGTATCACCCCAGTGCAGTTGCAACACGGCGAGCAGCAGCTCCGTTGCGGGATGACGGCAGGTCGGTTCGGCTTTCAAAACTTTCTACGCGTGGGCAGTGAGTGGCGCGCGGCAACCCTGCCGGCAGTTCCGCTGATCAGTGGACCTTCATTTGCACTGTCCGCACGGCGACTCCAAGCATCCCCGGAGCGGATCGTGGTTGAAGGCGAAGCCAGCGGACGCGCGCTCGACGGAACGCCGCTGCCGTATACCTGGAATGCCGAGGTCCGCGCCATGCAACTGGGTCGCGGAGCTGCACCGTGGTTCAGGTTTCAGGCGTGGCTCCATCTGCCAAAACCGTTGCGCTTGGACCAAGGCCGCGAGGTCGAGCCCCAGATCGTGCTCTGGCTCAACCGCACCTCGGGATTCCTCGAAGGGCAGTCGTTGAGCTGGCGCCGGGTGCTGTTGACGCAGCCCACCCGCAACTCGCTCGGAGCCTGGGGCAACGACCTGCCAGCCGTCTACCTGCAGGATGCCAACACCGGCATCGAAACGATGATGTTTTTCGATCTCGGCGCGATGAGCTGGATGTCATCCGAGAACGTGCCCCGTCTGCTCGCCTACCGCTGCACGACGCACGTACAGCTGGACGCCCAGGGCCATCAACATCGGGGCATCGGGCTGGTCACTGAGCAGGCGACCGGGGATGTGCTTCCCGCCGGGGTCGTGGGGTTCAATTTCTGGCTGCTGCAGCGCGCCAACCCCCGGTTGGTCACCGAGCCCGAAGGGGTGACGCGGTGGATGGAGGCGTTGTTACCGATCTTCCCGGAGTCCCTTTCTGCGCGCCCGGCGCCTCAGAAGTCGTGGCAGACGATGGCGGAGGGTACGGTCGAGGATTGGCAAGACCCCGCCTTGGCGCAGGTGACGATCGGCAGCCACATCGGACTGCGCTCGTATGTGAAAAACACGTCCAAGCTCTGGGGAGATACCGACACCAACTTCGAGCTGATGACGCAGACGGATGTTCTCTGGCCTGCACTGCTCTTCCAAAAGTTGCGCCCGAATCCCGAACAGGCGCGCCTGTTCGGGGCATTGCTGGATAGCTTGCCGGAGTTCTATCGCCCTGCGGCGCAGATGATGGGCAATGACTTTGTCCGCAAGAGTGGCCCGGAGTTGGCCGACTCCTGGTATCCGTTCGAGAACGCCCTGGTCAAGTACCCGATGATCGGCATGCTGGCGGAGTCGAAGCGGTTGACCGACCTGTTCCTTGAGTCGTTGGCCGGAGCGCGACGGCTGGCGACCAGTTATGACTACCTGTTCCCGATTTATTACGATCTTGAAACTTTGCAGGCGCAGGGCGCCGGGACGAACTACGCCATTGGCGGGCTCTACGCCTGGGGAGCGCTGTTGGCCGAGAAGCTGACTAACGACGCGGGCTACCGCGCCGAGGCACGCAACGCCGTCAACGCCCTGACACGGGTGCCGGCCGAACGCTTGTTTCACGAGCCGCAGGAGCTGGGGTTTGGCGCCTTGGCGGCGGCGGAACTGGGGATGCCGGAGGCGGCGCGCTATCTGCTTTATCAGCAGCTCCGGATGTTTTACTGGTGTGCCGATGCGCGGCTGGCTACGCACGACATCCGTGGCATGGTGCAGGCGGCGGCGTCCATCCTCTACCCGGCCTTCAAGGAGAACGTCGAGTCCATCCTGCCCTGGACGGCGCTGATGCGCCGCGGCATCGGGGCGCCCGAGCTGTTGCCCTTTCTCGATCAGCAACGACGCAATAACTTTGCTTACTTCGATGCGCGTCTGGCGGTGACCGGGCCCGGCACGCTGCCGCATATCCCGCTGGAGAACCTCGGAACCACCGAGTTGGGCGGGTCGAGCGGCATCGTCGGCCGCGAGATTTATGGCAGCGGGGAAGTGCTCTGGATGGCGATGATGTTCGAGGCCCTCGGCCGCGTGGAGGATCGCGAACTGATGTTGGTCAACCTTGACCTGCTGGATATCACGGATGCCGCGACGTTTCCTCCGCGCATCCTGAACTTCATCCTCTACAACCCGACGGCGCAGCCGCGCCCGGGCCTTCTCACGCTGCCATGTGCTTCCGGCGCCCCGGTGCGCTGGCTCGAGGTTCAGGGCGAAACGGCGACGCCGAGTTCCGACCAGGTCACGGTGGCGGCGGGCGCCATGCGACGGTTGATTGCCGAATGGTAGACGGCATGGCCCACGCGCCCGCGTCGCCTACGTCGCCACGACGCCTACGAGTGGCATCACCTGAGCGGCGAAGCGTTCCATCTCTTCCTGTTGCGGGCTGAACTGCAGGAGCAGCAGATTCACGCCGACGCCCTCGAGATCGGCGATGCGCTGCGCCACCTGCTCCGGCGTGCCCACCAGGCCCGCCCTCAGGCCGCGATTGGAAACGGAGTAGTCCTCGAGGCTCACGCGCTGCTCGAGTTGCGTGTGACTGATCCAGTCCTGGTAATTCTGGTATCCGGGGCTGCCGGGTTGGACGTCGGTGATGCGCTCCAGCTCGCGGCGTGCCTCGGCCTCGCTGTCCCGCACGATGGCATAGCCCGCCATGCCGTATTCCATCGCTGGAAGACCCAAGGCGGTGCGACGCTGCTGCATGTCGGCCACCTTGGGGGAGACGCGGTCCGGGGGATCGCCATGCGTGACGTAGGCATCGCAGGCGCGGCTGATCAGGTTCTTGGCGGCTTCGGATTCGCCGCCGGCATAGATTGTCGGACGCGGTCGGCGCCGCGGTTTGGGTTCGAGGATCGTGTCCTCGACGTGGTAATAGCGGCCTTTGTAAGTGAAGCGCGGCTCCCGCCAGACGCCGTCCACCACCTCGAGCCACTCCGCCGTGCGGGCGTAGCGGTCGTCGTGTTCGTCGAACTGGATGCCATAGCGACGCGCCTCGTCCTTCCACCAGGAGGAGACGACGTTCAGCGCCAGACGTCCATTGGAAAGTTGGTCAATATTCGCCGCTTGTTTGGCCAGGATCGCCGGCTGGTGAAACGTCGGTCGCACGGCGACCATCAATTCCAAGCTCTCCGTGACCGCCGCGAGTGCGGCCGCGGTGCTCCATGCATCCAAGGCCGGGGCATCGGCTCCCTTGATGTCGTTCAGAAAGAGTTCGGCGATCAGCGTCAGGCTGTAGCCCAGCGTCTCGCTGCGAACCGCCAGGTCGCGGACGTAGGGCCAGGTGGCGCTCATGCCCTCGTCGGGCACGTTGCGCAGCCAGCCTCCGAAGATCGGCAGCCAATAACCGTAACGCATCAACGCACCCCCACGGAAGCGCCGATGCCGGCGCGGCGCTCGAGGTAATCCACCAGGCGCGCGAAAGGATCGAAGCCGATGACGTTCTTGGCATCGGCGACGAAGTTCGAGAGCGCGTTGATGTCGTAGAAGTAGTGGCGGCCGTCGCGGTCGTCCACCAGGTATTCAATGCCGCCCACGTCGAGATGCACGCGCGCGGCGATGCGCTCGACTTGCTCGACAATCGCCGACGGGGGCTCAAACGCTTCCACCCGCATGCCGTTCTTCGGAGCGTCCAGCGCGCAGGCGGAGCGGGCCAGCGCCTGGCCGTTGGTGGTCTGGCAGACGTCCGCCGGACAGAGATTGAATGAGTTGTCGGCGGGGTAGACGTTGATGGCATAAAGGAACTTGCGGTTCAGCACCTCGACGCGTGTGATATGAGCGCCGCGCAAGGGCGCCAGCTCCTGCACCAGCGCGGTGCGATCCACGCCGAGGTCGAGCGCGCCTGCAGCGGCGGCCGCCTGCAGCGTGGCTTCACTGTCGAAACGGACAATGCCGGCGCCGCTGCCGCCGATGTTGGCCTTGATGAGGAGCGGGTAGCGCAGTCCCTGCGAGGCCGCCACCGCCACGCTGGCGTCGTTGATGACGCGAGCGCGCGGGTAGGGAAGGCGCAACTCTTCGAGGATGTCGAGCTGCAACGCCTTCGAGGTTTCCATCAGGTAGGCGGTCGAGCCATTGACCACCGGAACGCCGCGCCGCTCGAGGTAGCGCAGCCAGTTCATGGTGTGGAAAATGGCTTGGGCGTGCCCGCGCAAGTAAGCGGAGGGACTGGCGCGGTTGAAAACCAGCTTGTAGGGCGGTTTGTGGTCGGCGGGGTCGTAGACGTGTGCGGCCGCGTCCAGCCGTACAAAGTCGATTTGCCGCCGTTCCAACTCGGCGAACAAGGGGCGGAACCAGTCAGGATGTTCGTAGTAGACCGCGATCATGGGTGCGTACCCTCAAAGCGAGACAGTTATGAAGAATGGACGGTGCAAAAGCTGCCGAAACAGTGGGGGGAAGAGTCAGTCACCGCTGAACTGTGCCAGGCGACAACACTGGTAAGAGGCCAAAACCATCAGTCTTATCCTAAACCGGACCGGCCGCGAGGGGAAGACGCGCCGGAAAAAGCCCACATTCCAACAGCGCTGACCCTGGCTGTGTTCGACCGTACACCGCCCCGGTCCGCGCTCGTCTTCGAGTCATTACCGGGCCGTCCAGCCGCCGTCCACCATCAACGTATGGCCGGTGATCAACGCCGCGGCCGGGGAGGCGAGAAACAGCACCGCCCCCGCGACGTCCATGGGCTCGCCGATGCGGTGCAGCGCGGCAATGCGTTCGATGACGTCGGCGCGAAATGCCGGGTCGCTCAGGGCCGGCTCGGTGCCGGGAGTGGCGATGAAGGTGGGGGCGACGCAGTTGACACGGATGTTGTGGCGTCCCCACTCCACCGCCTGGCATTTTGTGAGGTGCGCGATCGCCGCCTTGGTCATGCAGTAGACCGACTCGCCGGGCAGCGCCACCGCGCCCGCCTGCGAGCCGAGGTGGATGATGCAGCCGCTGCGGCGACCAATCATGTGTCGGGCGGCGATCTGGCTGGCAAAGAAGGTGCCCTTCAGATTGATGGCCAGCGTCTGGTCAAACTCGTCCTCGATGACTTCTTCCACCGGGGCGGCGAAGCCGAGGCCGGCGTTGTTGACCAGCAGGTCGAGTTTCCCGAAGTGTTCCACTGTGGCGGCAATGGCGCTCCGCACCTGGACGAGCAGCGTTACGTCCATCTGCAGCGTTAGCACGCGGCGCCCGAGCGCTTTGATCTCCCGTACCAGATCCGGAGCCGAGTCCTGACGGCGCAGACCGAGCGCCACGTCGGCGCCGGCATGCGCCAGGGTGAGGGCGATGGAGCGTCCCAAGCCGCGCGCCGCCCCGGTAACGAGCGCCACCTGGCCCTGTAAATCGAATCGCGGGTAGTCGGTCATGGCTCGCACGATCATAGCGGAGGTTTCCCCGCGCTGCCGGTCGGTCAAGAATGCTGCTCGCCGTGTGGGACAGACACTCCTATCTGTCCTATACGGCGCACAGCGTGCCCGACACGCCTGCGTCATTTCGGGCGATCATTGAACGATGAACGACGCCTCGAGCGAGAGTTCGCTGTTCACCCCGTTTCAGACCGGCAACGTCCGTTTGCGCAACCGCATCGTGGTCTCGCCGATGTGCGAGTACTCCTCGACCGACGGTTTCGCCAACGATTGGCACCTGGTGCATCTCGGCAGCCGCGCGGTGGGCGGGGCGGCGCTGGTGTTTACCGAGGCCACGGCGGTTGAAGCCCGCGGCCGCATCTCGCCGGAGGATCTCGGCATCTGGCAGGACGCCCACGTCCCGGTCCTGCGCCGCATCACCGATTTCCTGCACACGCAGGGGGCGGCCGCCGGGATCCAGTTGGCGCACGCCGGACGCAAGGCCAGCACCGCGGCTCCGTGGCAGGGCGGAGGCCCTGTGGCGGCCGCGGCGGGGGGCTGGGAGCCGGTCTCGCCGAGCGCCATTCCCTTTCGCCCCGCGGACTTGGTACCGCGGGAGCTCAGTAGCAGAGACATTGCGAGCGTTGTGACTGCTTTCGCGGCGGCGGCGGAGCGCGCCACGGCGGCGGGCTTTGATGTGGTCGAACTGCATGCCGCGCACGGCTACCTGCTGCACGAGTTCCTCTCGCCGTTGAGCAACCAGCGCAGTGACGCCTATGGCGGCGCGTTCGAGAACCGCATCCGCATCGTGCTCGAAGTCGCCGACGCCGTGCGCCGAGTCTGGCCCGCGCCGCGCCCGCTCTGGGTGCGCATCTCGGCAAGCGACTGGGTGGAGGGCGGCTGGACGATCGATGACTCCGTCGCACTCGCCCGCGAGCTGCGGGCGCACCAGGTGGACGTAGTCGACTGTTCCTCGGGCGGGAACACGCCGCGAGCCTCCATTCCGGTGGGGCCGGGCTATCAGGTGCCCTTCGCCGAGCGCATCCGGAAAGAGGCACAGATCGCCACCGCCGCGGTCGGTATGATCACCGATCCCGCTCAAGCGAACGCCATCATTACCGGCGGCCAAGCCGACCTGGTGGTGATGGCGCGCGAGATGCTGCGCCAGCCCTATTGGCCCCTGCACGCCGCCCGCGCGCTGGGCGACAGCGCCGCGTTACCGACGATGCTGCCGCCACAGTATGAGCGCGCCTTCCCGGCCTGAGACGTTGGCGCGTCGGCCATGCGGGGGCTCCCCACCCCAGCGCCCCGAAGCGGTGCCAAGTACCACGTGGTTTACAGGGTGTGTTCAGAAGATCCGTTACGCAGAATCTCCCGCCAAGCCGAGGCGTCGGCGTCCTCGGCGCACAGTGCGCTTGGGGCTAGAGGTCGCGCGGACCGGTACCGGGTTCGGGTGCGTCTACGGTGCGTTCGACGAGCAGGCTGTGCAGGTCGAGGTGCCGCGTGTACATGGCCAGGTTACCGTCCGCCGCACGTGGCCAGTGCTCTTTGGGGCGGTCCCAGTAGAGTTCGACGCCGTTATCGTCCGGGTCGCGCAGGTAAAGCGCTTCGCTGACGCCGTGGTCGCTGGCGCCGTCGAGTCCGATGCCGGCAGCGAGGACGCGGCGGAGCGCGTCCGCCAGAGCGGCACGGCTGGGGTAGACGATGGCGAGGTGGTAGAGTCCGGTGCTACCCGGGCGGGGCGGGGAACCGTTCGCGCTCTCCCAAGTGTTGAGCCCGATGTGGTGATGGTAGCCGCCGGCGGAGACGAAGGCGGCCGAGTCGCCGAGGCGCTGCATCAGTTCAAACCCCAGCACGCCGCAGTAGAAGCCCAGCGCCCGCTCCAGGTCGGCCACCTTGAGGTGAACGTGGCCGATGCGCGCTTGCGGAGCCATGGGGGTTGAGGGCGCGTTCATCTGGACTCTTGGTTGCTTTCAGCCTACATCCAGAGGCTCGAATGGCGACTCGCCGTGTAGGACCGACAGTCATGTTTGTCGTTTCCAGGCAGTTGAACGCTGATTGGCGCCTGGTAAACCGTTTGTACCGGGCGCGGAGCTGATCGAGCCTCGAAATCTGACGCCGAAAAATCGGCGCGGGCGCCCGCAACGTAGCAGTCGTGCCTTTCCACTTTTCACTGACCCAAGTGTTGGTTGAAGAATTCCGCGACGATCCCGTCCGCCTCCTTCGACTCCGGCATCTGGAACTCGTTCCAGAACGCGTGCGGCAGGCCCTCGAAGACGACCAGTTGGGCGGGCACGCCGGCGCGCAGGAACGCCCGGTGCAGGATGGTGGTGCCGCTGAGCAGCATGTCGCGCGTGCTGGTGAGGAACAGTGTCGGCGGGAAGCCCTTCAGGTCGGCGTAGATGGGCGAGAGCACCGGATCTTTCAGGTTACTGGAGGCGGCATAGGAATCCGGGTGGTCGGGAGGGTGAATCGCTCCGGTGAGGCCGCGCAGTCCGAAGATATACATGGAATCGCCGGTGAGGCTGAAGTCGCCGAGTCCGGAGAAGACGCCCAGCGCGGCCGGCAGCGGCAATCCCAGTTGGCGCAGCTTGACCGCGACCTCGGCGGTCAGGATGGCGCCGGCCGAGGTGCCATAGAGTCCGATGTTCTGCGGCTTGTAGGTCTTCAGCAGTTCCTTGTAGACCGCGACCGTGTCCTCGACCGCGGCGGGGAAGGGATACTCGGGCGCCAGGCGGTAGAGGACGGAGACCACCTTGGTCTGCGTCAGGTTTGCGACTGGGATGGTCTCGGCCACCGAGCCCCAGTCGGCGACGAAGCCGCCGCCGTGAACGTTGATGAGGACGCGGTCGCGCTTCGATTCCTGAACAACCAGCGGCGTGATGATGCGTGTCGGGACGCCGGCAATGGTCTGAAACGCGAGGTGCGTCGGGTACAACTCTTGCATGTCCACTGCCAGCCGATTCTGCCAAGCCACGGCGGCGCGGCGCTGCTCGGCAATCGTACCGTCCGGATGGGTGGGCGCCGGCCGGGCGAGAAAGTGCTGTGCCTCGGGGCTGACCGTCTTGGGGATGGGGACGACACGCGTCACGTGCGCCGTGCCGTTCGCGTCCAGCACGCTAGTGTCGGTTTGCGGAACCTGAGCGGCGGCGTGCGGAGCAGCGCCAAGAAACACGGCAAGGGCAAAAGCAGCGGCAGCGGCAGTTGTTTTAACAGGCACCAGTTCGTCTCCTGAGGACGCTCCGACAATACGGGGTGAAGCAGGAACTAGCAAGGGGGCACGTCGCCAGCCGGGTGGGACTGGCAGGAACGGCACACACTCTGCCCGATCGAGTGCCGCTACATTTCTCTGGGCGGACCGGGCGGGCGCCAACCGCGGCGCGGGCAGTTAGGGGACAGGTAGAAGTGCCTGTCCTTCACGGTGCATCGTGCGCCCGGAACAGCAGTACAATCGCGCCGGGAACAGGGCTTATGAGTCTTCTCGTGGTTATGTCCTGGGTTTCTCTTGGTCTCGCCTTCCTTGCGGCGTTACTTATCGCGGTGGACGAGATGCGGCATCCGCAGAAGATGTGGATCATGAACATCGTTTGGCCCGTGACGGCGCTCTATTTCAGCGTGGTTGCCGTGTGGGCCTACTTTCGCATCGGGCGCGGCATGGCGCGGGACGCCTCGGACGAAAAGTCCAAACTGCACAGGGAGAAGGAACAGCAGCAGGAAGCGGCGCGCCGCGATCCGACCTGGAGCCAGACGGCGGTCTCCGACAGCCATTGCGGTGCGGGATGCACGATCGGGGACATCGTCGCGGAGTTTTCCATTTTCGCCTGGGGCCTGACCCTTTTCGGCAGGTTGCTTTATGCCGAGTTCGCGGGCGACCTGCTGCTGGCTTGGCTTTTCGGCATTGGCTCCCAGTACTTCACGATCAAGCCCATGCGCAACCTTTCAGTGAAGCAGGGACTGATCGCAGCCGTCCGGGCGGACACGCTATCCATTCTCACCTTTGAGATTGGCCTCTTTGCTTGGATGGCCATCACCTACCTGTGGCTTTTTCCGGATCCGCACTTGCGTCCCAACCAACCCGCCTACTGGTTCATGATGCAGATCGGCATGGTGCTCGGCTACTTCACCTCGTATCCGATGAATCGCCACCTGATCAAAATCGGCTGGAAAGAGGCGATGGGATCGTGATCACTTTTTGCAGTTCCGATGGCAGGCGTTTGAGCACACCGCCAGCCGTGTAGGCCAGACACTCCTATTTGTCCACCCAGTGGCCCGCAAAGCGGGCCGTATGGCCACAGGTGGGAACGGCGCACACTCTGTCCGGTCAAGTCCTGTTACATTTCTCTGGACGTGGGGGCCGGCGCCGCCTGCTGCGCGAACGGTGGACGGTGTGCCCGGCGTCCAGGAGTGTTCCATGCAATTGAATCCCTATCTCAATTTCAACGGCCAATGCGAAGCGGCTTTCAAATTTTACGAGCGGGTCTTGGATGGCAAGGTTGAGGCCATGATGACCCACGCGGGTACGCCCATGGAGGCACAAGTCCCGCCCGAGTGGCGCAACAAGATCATGCATGCCCGCATGACCGTGGGCGACAAGGTCTTGATGGGTTCTGACGCTCCGCCCGAGCATTACGAGCAGGCGAAAGGGTTCTCGGTGTCGCTCAGCGTCGCCGACCCGGGAGAGGCGGAACGCGTTTTCCACGCTCTGGCCGAGAACGGGACGGTGCGGATGCCGATCCAGAAGACCTTCTGGTCGGCCCGCTTCGGCATGCTGGTTGATCAATTCGGTATCCCGTGGATGGTCAACTGCGACCAAGCCGCCTGAACCGCACTGAGCCTCCGACACGCGATGCGCCGTGCAGGGCAGGTACTCCTAATCTGTCCTTGGATCGCCCGCGCAGCGGGCGCGCGGAGAAACGGTCCGAGGGCAAGCCGATGGCGTGACCTGCCCTCGGGTTACCATCCGACGCCGCTCCGGGGCGGCAACACGGGCGGTGTTGCGGGGGCAAAGCCCCCGATCAGCCAACGCACCAGGGTCAGAGGCCTGGCAGCATCCGGACCGCCAGCAGGGACATGCTGGCAATGACGATCCACAGCGACAGTGCCTGGATCAGTGGTCGGACGCCGACAGCTCGGAGCGTCTTGCGGGTCATGCCTCCTCCGATGAGGAACAGCGTCAGGGTTAGTCCGGTTTCCGCCAGCCGCGAGAGCTCCGGGGCCACGCGCGTGACCAGCGGCACGAAGCTGCGCAGCACGGACGCCAGCAGGAATAGCCCGACAAACCATGGAATCGGCGCCTTTTTGTTTGCAACGGGCGGCGTGTCATCCAGAGCCGGGGCATGCGGGGGCAGCGACCAATGGGAGCGCCGGGGGTGCAGCTTCCGATCGGCCGGCACGCCAGCGTCTTTAAACACATAGCCGGCGACCAGGCAAACCGGGAAAATCCAGAGCGCGCGCGAGAGCTTCACCGCGGTTGCGGTCTGCAGGGCGGTGAGCCCGAACTGCGAGGCGGCGCCCACCACGGAGGAGATATCGTGGATCGCCATTCCGGCCCAGGTCCCGAACTGGACCGGGGTCAGCCCCATCCAGTGTCCGAGCTGCGGGAAGAGGAACAAGGCGACGGCGTTGAGCAGGAAGACGGTGCCCATGGCCACGCTGACCTCGGCCTCGCCGGCATTGACCACGGCGCTGACGGCGGCGATGGCCGAGCCGCCGCAGATCGCGGTCCCCGCCGAGATCAGGGTTGAGATCCGCCTGGGGATATGCAACCAGCGCGCCAGCAGCACGCCCAGGCCGAACGTGGCCATGATGGTAAGGGCAGCGATGCCGCCACCCCGCAGCCCGGCGCGCAGCAGCACGCCGAGGTTCATCCCGAAGCCCAGCAGCACGACGCTGATCTCAAGCAGGATCTTGGCGGTGGGCTGGCTGACGCGCTGGAACGGGTTCTCCTGTGTCAAACCCAGCAGCATGCCGAGCGCGAGCGCCACTCCGGGTGAGGCCCAGGCGGTGAGGCAGAAGGCGCCGCCCAGCAGAAAGATGGTGCGGCGCACGCTTAGAGGCCAGCTCCGCGGCTGGCCAAGCGTCGTCTGGACGTCGCGTTCAGGCGCGGCGATGGCTGGGGCAGGGAGCGCGATGGGCGGGTGGCTCATGGGAGAAGCGTAGCCATTCGCGACCATGACTTCTAATACATCTTTAGGCATGTGCCATAGATTTTAGTTATGCTTTAGGAATGTCCTGGAACTGGAACCATCTCGCGTTATTTCATGCGGTGGCGATGGAAGGCAGCGTCAGCCGCGCTGCCACGCGTTTGCGGATCAGCCAGCCGGCGGTATCGAAGCAGGTGCGCGAGCTGGAGCGGGCGCTGGGGACGGAGCTGCTTGAGCGGCTGCCGCGCGGCGTCCGTCTCACCGCCGCCGGCGACCTCCTGGTCTCCTACACGCGCCGCCTGTTTCCGCTGGCCGCGGAAGCCGAGGCGGCCATGCGGGAACTGCAGGGGTTGCAGCGCGGCGCCTTGCGGATCGGGGCCAGCATGACCATCGGCGTCTACCTGCTGCCGCAGCTTCTGGCGGAGATGAAGCGCCGCTGGCCGCGGCTGGAGTTGACCACCCGGATAGACAACACCGCCTCGATTCAGAAGGCGCTGGTGGAACACGAGCTGGATCTAGGGATGACCGAGGGACCGGGGGGCTGGGAGGACGACCTCGACTCGCGCCGCTTCCGTCGCGACGAACTGACGGCGATCGTCTCCAGCACGCACCCGTTGGCCCAGCGGGACGGGGCAGCGGTCTCCGTGCAACGTTTTCTGCGTTTCCCTTGGATTGCCCGCGAGCCGGGCTCGGGCACGCGCGCCACGATTGACGCCGCGCTGGCGGAGTTGGGCGTGCAGGCCGCGCCGGCGTGGGTGTTCAATAACCCGGAGGCGATCAAGCGCGCCGTTTTGGCCGGCTGCGGCGTGGCCATTGTTCCGGCGCTGACGGTCGAGCTGGAGGTGAAAGAGGGCCAGCTCCATCGCCTGCGTCTGCGGGGCTGGAAAGCGGAGCGTGAGCTGCGCTTACAGTGGCTGCGGGCGAAACCCTGGAGCGCCGCCATGCAAGCCTTCGACAAGCTTCTGAACGCGCAGTAACCGGCTCCAAGCGTACCGGCACGCGATGCGCCGTGTAGCCACCGACCCATGAGCGTGGCCAGAAGGCGGTAGCGACCAACGAGAGCGCCCGCGGAGGTGCTCCCCCATCAGCCGACGCACCATCGTCGCGTAGCCCGGCTTGGCCGGGTTAGCCGCGGTCGTAGCGCCCCACGAAATCGCCCGGTCCGAGGACGCCGGCGCAGGAAGGGGGTTAGGGAGGAGGGGAGTAAGGGAAGAAGGGAGGAACTGCCTTCCTCCCTTCTTCCCTTACTCCCCTCCTCCCTGTCTTCAGGTTCGCTGTCTTCGATTTCTGCCCCGAAACCCGACTAGGTGTGGGCCCCGTACCTGGCGGCTGGGCCGCGCGGCGCACGGCTAGAAGCTCAGCTCCAGGCTGAGGTCAATGCGGCGGTTGACGCCGTTTTCGCCCGAGAAGGGCTCGCCGGCCAAGCCCAACACCTGGCCAAACCGCGGCGAGTTGAGGTTCCCGACCGGGCTCCCGAGGTTGACGTGGTTTAACAGGTTCCGTGCCGAGATGCTGACGTTCAGGGCATAGCGGTGGTTGGTGCCCCCGCCGGAGAAGCCGTCGCCCTCGGACGCCAAGCCGCGCGTGCCCAGGCTGCCGCGGTCCTCATCATGATGGCCGCCGCCGCCTCCACCACCGCCTCCGCCGCCGCGACGGCCCTTAGTTTCCGGACCAAAGCCAAAGGTGCGGCTGGCGCGCAGGTTGATGACGAAGGCGGAGGGTCCGGTGGCGAGGTTGGGGGCGATGATGGCATCGTTGGGCCCCGGATGCAGGTTGAAGCGGCCGTATGGAGTGACGACGATATCCGCTGCCGGGGTCGTGGAGGTCACCACTCCCGGCCGGCCGTTGTGGATGCCGGTGCCGTACAAATCCTGCCCGAGAGACACACTGAAGGGTTGACCGGAACGCACGACCAGCATGGGGAAAAACTGTACCGCCCACGGCAGGCTGACGCTGCCGCCCACGAACAGGCGTTGCCGCGCGTCGTAACCCGCCCGGCCGTAGTCGGCAGCAAGGTTCCAGGGGTTCATGGAGAAGCTGTCGGCGCCGGCCGTGTTGCTGTGAGCGTCATTCAACTCGTAGTAGCCGAAGGTCGAAAGACGCGAACCCCGCACGTTGAAGTTGGCGATGAGCTGGTTCTGGCGGAAGACTCCGGTGGACTGATATTCGTAGATGTTGCCTTGGGCGGCGCCGAACGGTCGTGTCCCGGTGGTGGGAAGGCGCGGGTCGTAGGTTCCGGGCAGGGGCGCGTTGACATCGTTGGTCAACAACTGCCGGTTGCCGCGAGTATTGAGATAGGTGAGCGAGACGTTGACGTTGCGAGCCAGTTGGCGTTCGACGCTCATCGCCGACTCCAGCTCATAGGGGGATTGCAGGTTGGAGGCGATGCGATAGCGGGTTGGAGCCACCATTCCCGAGCCGGCCAACGCCGCGGGAGAAGGGAAGCTGGGGTAGAAATCGGGGTTCGCGACCACGAAGCTGAGGGAGTTGATCCCGTTCAGGTGTGCCGCCTGGATCATCTGGTCGTCGTCGAAGCGCTCGTAAAACACCCCGAAACCGGCCCGGACCACGGTCTTCACCGTGGGCCCCCGGCCGACGCCCCACGACAACCCGGCGCGCGGCGCCCAGTCGGCGTGGTCGCTGATGACGTTCTCGGTCTCGAGACGCAGGCCGTAGCTGGCGGTCAGGTTGGGACGCACCTTCCAGTCGTCCTGAAAAAAGAGGTCGGCGTTGAGACGATTCACGTGGGCGTGGGGGTTTCCGGCCGTGAGATCGAACTGGCTGGGACCGGTACCGCTGGCGCGAATGGCGGCCATGCTCATGCCCTGGGCCAGATCCTGTTGCGTGCGCTGATAGTCGGTCAGGGTGTTGAAGATGAAACGACCGTTGAAGTTCGCGGAGCTGTCCTCGCCGCGCAGAACGTCGCGCACGCCAGCGCCGAACTGCAGGGAGTGCCGGCCCAGGTCCACGATGGTCCGGTTGGCGAACTGGTCGTGATACTCCTTGCGGCGCCACGTGCCGCTATCACTGCCACCGGCGGTGAAGGCGCCCAGAACCTGCAGGGCGGGAGCGGTACTGAGCGGGCTCTGCTGGTTGCTGATCGCCACGAACTCGAATCGCGTCTCGTTGACCATGGCAGGGCTGAGTACCTGCGTGTCGCTCACCTGCAGGTTGTGGTGCCCGCGAAGCGCGGTGTACGCCTGGGAGGCCAGGGTCTGACCGCCGATGCCCTGATTGCGCGCATGGATGCCGAAATACTCGTAGCGGGCGGAGAGGGTGTTGTTGGCGCTGATCTGGCGGTCCAGCCGGGCGCTGAGACTGTTCAGGCCGCGTGGGCTGGAAATGGCGGCAATGAACGGCACCGGCGCGAACGCCGGGTTCAGCACCTCGGCGTTGATGGTGCTGTTGTGGGCGATGTCGCGGTGCTGGCCGGCAAGGAAGAAGGACGTTTTGGCGCCCAGCGGTCCGCCGAAACGCCCGCTGTAGAGCAACGTATGGTAGCCGGGAACAGTGGCGCCGGCCAGAAACGGGCTCTGGGCGTTGAGGGCCTTGGTGTTTCCCTGCAACGAAAAGCCGCCGTGATAGGCGGCGTAGCCGGGTTTGGTCATGATCTCGATGCGCCCGTACCCGAGTTCCTGAAAGGCGGCCGAGAAGGGGTTTTCGTTGACGCGGATCTCGCGAATGGCCTCTTTGGGCGGCATGTCGCCACGCGTGAAGCCATCCACGTAGATGGTGGCGCCTTTCGAACCGACCGAGGGCCCGGCCAGTTGCTGCAGTTCGCTCAGCAACTGATCGGGATCGTTGGACAGCGCGTTCAGGTTCTTCCCCGAAATCACCACCGCGCTGGCGTTGTTTTCGGGCGCGACCGAGGCGCCACCGTTCTCCGCGCTCACCTGCAGCTGCTGCTGCTGCGTGGCCAGTGTCAGGCGCAGATTCATGGCATGCACGACGCCGGGCTTGATTTGCACATGCGTCTTCAACAGCGGCCGGAACCCTTGCGCCTGCACCTCCAGCCGGTAGAAACCCGGGCGCAGTCCCATCAGGACAAATTTGCCGGCTTGGTCAACGACGGACAGGGCAGCCGGCTGCGGTGTCGCGGTCGTGGTCGGCGCCTCCGGAATTGCGGTGACGGTGGCTGTGGCGATGACCGCACCGGAGGGATCAAGAACCTGTCCGCGCACGCCGCCGGATTGCTGCGCGTGCGCGGACATCACGACGGTCAGCAACAGGAAGAGCACACCCACGAGGGTGCGCCGTCCACGATTTCCAGCAGGAAACGGTTTTCCCGAATCGAATGGCATCCCTCAATCTGAACAGAGCGACCTTACCGAATCATTACGGAGGCCGGTGCATTTCACTGGAAACCGCCGGCTACGGAGGTGCCGAACGTGATCGGCGATACATGCCGGGTAGCCGAAGGACCAGGACTGTTCTTGCTTCCTCCCCTCCTTCCGTTCTCCCTGATTCCCGTTCTCCCTGACTCCCTGAAGTAAGCTTCCTCCCGGGGGTGGGGCGGATCTATGCGCGTTTTGCTGGTTGAGGACTCCAGGCGTTTGCGCACGACGCTGACCACCGCGCTGCGCCGTTCCGGCTACGCCGTGGATGACGCCGGAGACGGGCAGGCGGGGTTGGAACTGGCCACGGCCAACGACTATGACGCCATCGTTCTGGACATCATGTTGCCCGGCCTGAGCGGACTTGAACTCTTGAAGCACTTGCGCGAGCGCGGCTCTTCGACGCATATTCTTCTGCTGACGGCGAAGGACACGGTGGACGACCGCGTGCGCGGACTGCAAGCCGGGGCGGATGACTACCTGGTCAAACCATTCGCGCTGGAAGAACTGCTGGCCCGCGTGGAGGCGCTCTGCCGCCGGGCCTACGGCAGCAAGCAGACGCGGCTGGTGATCGCCGACTTGGAGATTGACACGGTCTCCAAACAAGTGTTGCGGGCAGGGCAGCCGATGGTGCTGAAGCCACGGGAATATCTGCTGCTTCTCTACCTGGCGCGGCGCTCCGGTCAGGTGGTGACGCGGCGTGAGATCGAGGATCATTTGTATAACGGCGAGATCGCGCTGATGAGCAACGCGGTCGAGTCGGCGATCTCCTCGCTGCGCAAAAAACTCAGCCGCGCCAACCCGGCGCCGCTGATTCATACGCGGCATGGCCTGGGTTACGTGCTGAAAACGGAAACGGAATGAGAAGCATCCGGGAACAATTGACGCGGCGACTGCTGCTGACCTTCTCGGCGCTGCTGGCCGTCGGCGGACTGATCCTCTACATCTCCATCCACGCGGCGCTGGTGAAGGAGTATGACGCGGGACTGCTGGCGCGCGCGCTGGCGATTACCACCTTGACCGAACAGAACGACCGCGGCGTCAAGGTCGAGTTCTCGGATCACTTCATGTACGAGTTCCGCGACCGGGTGGCCACGGCTTTTTTCCAGATGTGGTTGCCGGACGGGCGGGAGGTGAAGCGTTCCGAATCGCTTCATGGGAGCGAGTTGCCGCGCCGCTTCGGGGCGCTGGCCCAACCACAATTCTACGATCTGCGTCTTCCGGATGGTCGGCAGGGCCGTGCCGTGGGGGTCCAATTCACGCCGAAGATGGATCGGGATGCTCGCGGGCGGATCCCGCCGCAACAGGTCGTTCTGGTCGTGGCCGCCGAACGCCGCCACCTGGACCACGCCCTCGCCGTTCTCGGGCTGATGTTGTGCGGCAACGGTGTGCTGCTGCTGGCGGCCATGATGCTCGTGCTGCCGTGGGTGTTGCGACGCGCGCTGACGCCGCTGCATGAACTGGCCATGCAGGCGGCGGAGATTGACGCCCACAAGCTGGATGCGCGCTTTCCCAGCGAGACGCTGCCCACCGAACTGGCGCCGATCGGCAAACGGCTGAACGATCTGCTGGCGCGCCTGGAACAGTCCTTCGAGCGGGAACGGCAGTTCAGCGCCAACGTGGCGCATGAGCTGCGCACCCCGATCGCCGAGCTGCGGGCGCTGGCGGAACTGGGCCTGAAGTGGCCGGACACGCGCTCCACCGCAACCGACCAGGAGACGCTCGCCATTGCCTTGCAGATGGAGGCGATGGTGACCACCTTGTTCGCCCTGCTGCGCAGCGAAGATGTCCAGTTCGCGCCTCAAGCGCAGGCGTTCGACCTTGCGCCGCTGTTGGATTCGATCCTCAGCGCCTGCCGCGCCCGCACGGCGAACAAAGACATCACAGTCGCGATCCATGTGCCGGCGGCAATGCGGTTACACAGCGACCCGCAAGTGCTGCGCTCGATTCTGACCAACCTGCTCGACAACGCGATCGAGTACTCGCCCGTCCGAGCCAGGATCGAGATCAGTGCCGCGCCGCGTGAAAGCCGCTTCGAACTGCGGATCTGCAATCCGGCTCAAGGCCTGACGGCAGCCGATCTGCCGCGCCTGTTCGACCGATTCTGGCGTAAGGACGAAGCGCGCTCGGGCAGTGATCACATGGGCCTCGGGTTACCGCTGGCGCGGGCCTTCGCCGCCTCGCTCGGTCTGGATCTGAGGGCGGAACTGGAGGACGAAGCCCGGGTGGCCTTCGTCCTCTCCGGATCACTGGGAAAAGCGGCTGCTGTTCGGAACCTGGCGCCAGCCGGGTGACATTTGTTCTCCATGGGGCGGAACCCGGGGAACGGACCGCGTCTGAAGTCGATGTGATTCAAGAGAAGGGTTCGGGAACGCGACACCGGGTGACGGTAATGGGATACCGCCCGGCTGACGCCGGGCTCTGCCAAGATGCGCACCGGTACCCCGGGTTCCGCGTGGCGAAAAGGCGCCTAGTACTACTGTGTTACAAGAAGCCACGTAAGCAGCAGGGACAACGTGGCAGGGAACGGGCCAGGTGGGTTGCGAGCTGGCGGCGCAGGGTGGCGATGGAATGTGGGTTATGCCGTTCGGTTCTCAC
>Ga0207416_1000431_pt1 | contig 74428 bp, 70 predicted proteins | sample PaiPotPPM11metaG_FD_184107 | JGI IMG/M metagenome (GOLD analysis project Ga0207416, IMG submission 184107) | Iron sulfur acid spring bacterial and archeal communities from Banff, Canada, to study Microbial Dark Matter (Phase II) - Paint Pots PPM... ... | reverse complement strand
TCCCCTGCCGACGCTTCGCCCGTGCCCTCGCGGACACGCACGCACGGCTCGGGGCCAGTGTGGATCGCTACTCCTTCACCGTAGAGGACTTTCACCTCATACTCCTTGCCGGTCTCCCGGCGCACGCGGAGCGAAATCCGGGGTCAACGCTCCGGCAAGTTATCCCGCCTGTCGCTTCGCTCATGCTGCCACGAATAACCCATCTCAGCGTCTTCGCTCAAACCGGCCGTTCGCCCAACACCGTCACCCGCCGCATGAGCCGGCGTTCGGCGGCGGAAAAGTCGGTGCGGGCATGCAGCGCGCAGCGATTGTCCCACATGAGGAGATCGTTGACCCGCCAGACGTGCTCGTAAACCAAGGCGGGATTTTCCTGATGCGCGAACAAAATATTCAGGAGTTCGTCGCTCTCCGCTTCCGGCAGGCCCTCGATGGCGACCGTCATCAGCCGATTGACATAGAGCGCTTTGCGCCCGGTCGCCGGATGGGTGCGCACCAGCGGATGGGCGAAATGCGGCACGCCGTCGTTGATGCGCGTGCCGCGCTTCATCGAGGCATTGTCGTAGTCGTAGGCGTGCATCGCCTTGCGGCCGTCGATGCGGCGCTTGATGTCATCGCTCAGCGTCTCGTAGGCCTTGTAAGCATTGGCGAAAAGCGTATTGCCGCCCGCGCTCGGAATCTCGATCGCGTACAGCATTGAGGCCATGGCGGGCTTTTCCTGATAGCACTGGTCGGAGTGGAACTGCATCTCGCCGTCGGGCAGGGCGCCGATCTGCTTGCCGCCCTCGCGAATGTTGGAAATCAGCATCACGGCCGGGTTGGCGGTGGTGTAGCGCCGCGTGTGGCTGAGCGCCAGCGGGCCAAACCGCTCGGCAAAGCGGACCTGATCGTCCTCGCTCAAATGCTGGTCGCGGAACAGCACAACGATGTTGTCGTGCCAACACTGGAGAATTTGTTCGAACATCTCGTCGCTCATCGGCCGGCTCAAGTCGACGCCTATGATCTCGGCGCCGAGCGCCGGCGATAAAGGCCTTGTTTGCAACGTATCTGCCGGGCGCTGGACACCCGCTGCGACGGATTGCGCTGTGGGCTGCATCGACGACTCTCCTTTTCGAGTAGCCTCCATGAGGCTTGCGCGACTATACCAGCATTGAATGAGGTCGCACGCTTTGCGGTAGATCGTTCGCAAACGTGCGAAGTCAGCGTGGCCGCCGCCGCGCAGCGGAGATTTCTATTCCCGCCCGGACTGCCGGCGCAATCGGCTATTCCGCCGCGATCCTGCGGCTCGATTGCGATTGAACCTCGGCAAGACACTTGGCAAGCGCCTCGCCCTCGGGGTCGAGCAGCGCCGCGGTGCGCGCGTTGGCGATCGCTTCCGCAGCCTGGCGCGGCGGCATGTGGCCGGCGAGCGCGGGAAGTATCAGTTCTTTCTCGATCAGCCGGTAATTGGCAGTGCCGCGTTTGTGCGTGTCGCCATAGCCTTTGATAAGGCGGGCGCATTCGGCAATTTCGGTCGCAAGCTCGGAGGACAACGGCGCGGCTTCGGCGATAAGGCGCAGCCAGTTCTCGATCGCGCGCTGTTCCTCCCGGTAGCGATAAGTCTTTGGCCTGAACCGCCGCAGCTTCGCCAGCACGAAGAAGCGCAAATAGCCGAAGATCGACGCGGTGTTGACCTTCATGCCCCAATGGGCGCGGGCAATCGCGCTGTGCCGTTCGGCGTAGGTGAGGATGCGCGCTGCGAGCCAATGCGGCAGGATCGAGCAGAATTCGTCTACGCCGGGTTTAAGAAACTCCGTGACGGTGAACGGCTGGTCCTTCTTGACGCCCATCTGCGCGGCGATGCGAGAAAACCGCGCCGGATCGATCTTCGCCTGCGCCACGCGGATCACGTCCTCGTAGGACATGCGCAGGGCAAGGTGGCGCGCCGTTTCCGCGAGCAACCGCCCGTCGGCGTCGGCCTTCGCGGCGGCATCGCGGATCGGCTTCAGGCGATCGAGATAAAGCCGCGCGTAGTCGAGGTCCTGATAGGCGGCGAGCCGGCGCACGCCTTCGGTTGCAAACGCGCGCGCGGCCGCGGGCATGCGCTCGATCTCGCTCTCGAACTCGGCGAGCGAGGAAGCCGTCGCATGCGCGCGCTTGCCGGGAACGGAGTGCGTCTGCGCGCCCTGACGCGCCGCCGCCAGTCCGGCGCGGAAGCCGCGCAGGTTGGACTCGACCGCTTTGCCGTCGGCGCGGATCGCGGCCGCAAATGCTTCGGCTGGGATCGGCAGAGCGCCGGCGCCGGCGATGACGCCGAGCATCACCGCATTGATCATGGCACCAGCGCCGCGCGCGATCGCCTCCAGGTCGAGCAGCAGCGTTTTTTGCGAATTTTTCTCCACCGCCTGGATCAGCCGCTGTTGATCGTAGCGGCCGTCTCCCATCGCCATCTTCTCCACCACCAGGTAGGAGCGGCTGGTCGAGGCGATCGTCGTGGTGCGGTCGGGCGTCACATAGCCCCCCGAAACGGCGCGGCCGGCTTCCATCAACTCGCTGGCGACAACGAGGTCGACATCGCCGACGCCCGGCGCCAGCGCCAAGATCGGCTGACGCCCCCACCCTAGCCCTCCCCCGCTCGCGGCGGAGGGGGGGGTGGGGGCCGGCACCGGCAACATCTCGATATGATAGGTCGTCGCCCCGGTGCGCTGCGCCACGCCCGGTATCGAGGTCGATTGCACCGGAAAGTTTTGGCTTGCCGCCGCAGCGACGATCCAATCGGTGAGCACGCCGCCGCCCTCGCCGCCCAACGCGGCGATCAAGATGGTGAGGGGACGCACGTCACCGCGCGGCTGTTCGAAGCGAACTCCCTCTCCCGAGAGGGGTGAGGGTTGGGGTGACGGGGTTCGGGACTCGCCGACAGGGCCGGCAGTTCGAGCGTCGCCTACAGGTCCGAGCCCCCTCACCCCGCCTTCTCCCCTCAGGGGAGATGGAGCAGGCGCGTCGCCGCCAAGCGAGGCGATGACCGAACGGCGCAAGCGGAACAGAGCGCGGTCCCACCAGGTCGGATTGCTGATGACGTCGGTGCTGTAGAACGACGGGCAGAGCACGGCCGCGTGCGCGACCTCTCCGCACAGCCCGCAGCCGACGCAGCTTTCGATGACGGTCGCCACCGGATCCGTTCGCAGCGGATCGGGATTTGGCTTGACGGTCAACGACGGGCATCCGGAAAGCCGGACGCAGGAATGATCGCCGGTGCAGATCTCGTCGTCGACGCCGTAGCGCGTCGTCACCACGCGCTCGCCGTTCTTGAGCTTTTCGGCAATCTCGACGCGCAGCCGGCGCTGGCGCACCAGCATGCACTCGCCGTCGGCGATGATCACTTTCAGTCCGCGCTCGGCCGTGCGCATGGCTTGCTTCAATGTGTCCACCATGGTGGACACGCTATAAGTGCGCACCGTGCGCTGCCATGTGACGCCAAGCGAGCGCAAAGTCCTTTCGATGCTGATGCCGGTCGGCGTGCCGCTGCGGTTTGCCTTGCTCGACGGCAAATATTGCTGGCCGGTGGCGGAGGCGTAGCCGTTCTGCATCACGATGAGCACGCCGTCGCCCTTGTTGAACATGTTGGAGGCGACGCCGGTGATGAGCCCGTTGTGCCAGAAGCCGCCGTCGCCCATGATCGAGATCGGCCGTCTTGCCATGTTCGGGCCGACGGCGGCGGCGCTGGCGAGCGACATGCCGTAGCCGAGGATCGAGTTACCGAGCGAGAACGGCGCAAAGGTCGCGAACGAATGGCAGCCGATGTCGGCGCTGATGTGCGTCGGTCCGATCTCGCGCTGCGTGAGCTTGATGGCGGCGAACACCGGGCGCTCCGGACAGCCGGTGCAGAAATTCGGCGGCCGCGGGGGAACGTCGCCGAGCGCGGTCATGACCGCCGTCTTATGCGCGAGCATTTTCTCCACAAGCGCCGCGACGGCGTCCGTATCGATACCGGCCGGATGCGTCTCGGTGAGAAATGCCGCAATCCCACGCAACAGCGCTTCGGAATTGTAATCGCCGCTCCGCGGCAAGCAGCCCTTGCCGAACACGCGCGCCGCGATGTCGGCACCGCGCAAAATGACGTTGACCTGCTGCTCGACGTACTCGGGCGATCCCTCCTCGACCACCAGGACGGCGCGTTTCTGTGCGCAAAAATCCTTCACTTCCTCCGGCACAAGCGGATAGCCGACGTTGAGCACATAGATCGGAATACGCGAGGCGCCGTAGAGATCCGCGAGATCGAGCCGAGAGAGAGCGCGCAGCAAGCCGCTGGTCAGTCCGCCGAGCACGATGATGCCAATGTCGCCGCAGGCGCCGGAGATCGTTTCATTCAGCTTGTGCTCGCGAATAAATTTCTGCGCGGCCGGCAGGCGCTCTTCGATTTTCAGCCGCTCCTGCGTGAAAATGACCGGTGGATGGGCAAGGCGCCCGTATTCGAAACGCGGCGGGCCGTCGAGCCGATGCTGGCCGTTATAGGCGCCACGCCTGTTGTCCTTCGCGGTGAATTGCCCCGTGACGTGGCAGGCGCGCACGCGCAGATCGAGCATGACCGGCGCGTGGCTCGCCTCGGAAAGCTCGAAGCCCTGCTCGACCATGCGCACGATGGTCGGCAGATCGGGCCGCGGGTCGAGCAGCCAGATCGAGGACTTCATCGCATAGGCGTAGGAGCGCTCCTGGATGACGCTGGCGCCCTCGCCGTAATCCTCGCCGAGCACAATGAGCGCGCCGCCGACGACGCCCGGCGAGGCGAGGTTCGACAGCGCATCGGCCGCCACATTGGTGCCGACGATCGATTTCCAGGTCACCGCGCCGCGTAGCGGATAATTGATCGAGGCGCCGAGCATGGCGGCGGCGGCGGCCTCGTTGGTGCAGGTTTCGACGTGCACCCCGAGATCGGTCAACAGATCCTCGGCATCCACCATGACGTCGAGCAGGTGCGAGACCGGCGCGCCCTGGTAGCCGCCCACATAGCTGACACCCGACTGCAACAGCGCCTTGGTCACCGCGAGGATGCCCTCGCCACGGAAAACCTCGCCGGCGCCAAGCCGCAGCGCATCCACTTCCTTTTTGAACGATCGTTCCATCGGGCATTTTCCGCGGGCTATGAAACGGGTCAGATATATCCGCTTTCGCGGCAAAGGTCAGGTGCGCGGCATCGCCTCGGCTTGGTCTTAAACCGCACTCCGGCTAGGCTGCGGCCCGCCGGCACCAGGAGACTATGCCGGAATGGCACGGAATCCATGAGCGGCCAGGCGCAGATCGTCATCGACAAGGTGAATCACACCTACCGTCCGCCACGCGGGCGGCAGGTACTGGCGCTTGCCGATGTGTCGCTCGAGGTGCGCCCGCGCGAATTCCTTGCCATCCTCGGCCCTTCCGGCTGCGGAAAATCCACGTTGCTCTACCTGGTGGGCGGGTTCTTGCCGATCGAAACCGGACGCATCCTGGTGGAGGGCAAGCCGGTGACGGCGCCGGGCCCAGATCGCGGTATCGTGTTCCAGCACTTCGCGCTGTTTCCGTGGAAGACGGTGCGCGGCAACATCCTCTACGGTCTCGAACGGCAAAAGTTGCAGCGAGCGGAGCGCGAGCGCCGCGCGCGAGCCTTCATCGACCTCGTCGGACTGAAGGGGTTTGAGGACAGCTACCCCTCGCAGCTTTCCGGCGGCATGAAGCAGCGCACCGCGATCGCGCGCACGCTCGCCTTCGATCCGAGCATTCTGTTGATGGACGAGCCGTTCGGCGCACTCGACGCGCAGACGCGCTCGCTGATGCAGACCGAGCTTCTTAGCATCTGGCAGCGCACGCCGAAGACCGTTATCTTCGTGACCCACGACGTGCAGGAGGCGGTGTATCTCGCCGACCGCGTGGCGGTGATGTCGGCGCGGCCGGGCCGGATCAAGGCGATGGTCGACACCAAGTTCGGCCATCGCGATCCGAGCATCTTGCGCAGCAAGGAATTCGTCGAAAGAGTCGACGAGCTCTGGAATTTGGTACGCGTCGAGGCGCTAAAGGCGCAGGAGGACAAAGCGCCGTGACCCGAACTGCGATTCGTTATCTGCCGCTGCTGCTGCTGGCGCTCGCCTGGGAGGCTGCGGCGCGGCTCAACATCGTCGATTCGCTTGCCTTGCCGCCCTTGAGCAAGGTGGCGGTCGCCTGGCTCGATCTCATGCGCGATGGCGAGCTCGTCGACAATGGAGCGATTTCGCTTTACCGCGGCTCCATCGGCCTGTTGCTTGCCATCGTCGTCGGCGGCGGCTTGGGTATGGCCATGGCGCGCTGGCGGATGCTCGACGTGTTCGTCAATCCGCTGGTGGAGCTGTTCTATCCGCTGCCGAAATCGGCGCTCATTCCGGTCACGGTCATCTGGCTCGGATTCGGCGACAGCTCGAAGATTTTGCTGATCTACCTCGGCTGCATGATCCCGGTCACCATCGGCGCCTACAACGGGGCCCGCGGCAGCGAGCAGGTGCTGGTCTGGTCGGCGCGCAGCATGGGCGCGAGCCGGCTGCGCATGATGTGGGACGTGGTGATGCCGAGCGCGCTGCCGGAGTTGCTCAACGGCATCCGCACCGCGCTGGCGCTGGCGTTTATCCTGCTGGTGAGCTCCGAGCTGATCGTCTCCCAACAGGGCTTCGGCTACCTGATCGGCTATCTCGGCTCCACCGGCTCCTACGAGGGCATGTACGCGGTGGTGCTTACGGTTGCCTTCCTCGGCTTTGCCGCGGACCGGATCTATCAATCCCTCATGCAATGGTTGCTGCGATGGCGCGAGTAGAAGATCAAGCCTCACTGGCCGCGGCGGAAGCCGACCTTACGCACGCCGCCGCGCGCCGACTCGACATTGTCTTCCGCAGTGGCGCCGGGATTTTTTCCATCCTGCTCTTGCTGATCGCGTGGGAGCTGTTTGCCAGGAGCGGCAAGGTGACGATGTTCATGCTGCCGCCGTTCACCGTGGTCGCCAAGTACATCGCAACCGACGCCGTTTCCGGCGATCTTTGGATTAACCTTGGTCTGACGCTCTATCGGGCGATGGCCGGGTTCTTCATCGCGGCGTGTGGCGGGATTACGCTCGCAACGCTGATGTCGCGCCTGCGCCTCGTCCGCTGGTTCTTCGATCCGATCATCTCGGTCGGCTTCCCGATGCCGAAAATCGCGTTCCTGCCGGTCATCATCTTGTGGCTCGGCCTTTACGATTTCTCAAAGATTTCCATCGTCGTGTTTGATGCGATTTTCCCGGTGGTGACGGCTACGCTCGCGGGCATTGCGGCCGTCGACAAAGAGCTGTTGTGGTCCGCGCGCAACATGGGAGCAAACGAGCGGCAGCTGATGTGGCAGATCGTGTTGCCCGCGGCGTCGCCGCAAATTATGACCGGACTGCAGGTGGCATTGCCGATCGCGCTCATTGTCGAAATCATCGCCGAGATGGTGATGGGCGGTTACGGGCTCGGCGGCGCCATGATGGGTGCTTCGCGCTTTGCCAACTCGCCGGGCGTCTTTGCCGGCATCGTGGAGATCGCCATTGTCGGCTTTGTCCTGATCAAGGCCATGGCGGTGCTCCGCCGCCGGCTTCTGGTGTGGCACCAGGAGGCAGCCGAACCGACAGCGACGTAGCCGTCACCAAAAGGTGCGGCAAGCGATACGCTTGCGCCGCATTGCTTTTTGCGCGCACAATCCCCTTGGCCAATGCTGACGGCGACACTCGCAGTAGAAAAGCAGCCAATCCGGGGAGGGTAGACATGCGTGCAAAGATCGCAGTGTTGAGTTTCGTCCTGCTGGCGGCCGGTTTCGGCCAGGCGCATGCGGACCCGTTGAAAATCCGCGGCGCCTGGGTGGCGATCGCCAACTGGCCTGCGATCTGGATGGCAAAAAAGGATCTCGCGTTCCATTACGGCAAATCGTACGTATTCGAGCCGGTCCACTTCGTCGGCACGCCGCCGATGATCACGGCGATCGCCAACAACGAGGTGGAGATCGGCGATCTCGCCTTTTCCACCTTGCCGATCGCCATCGAGAACGCGGGCCTGGACGACATTCGCGTAATCGCGAACGACTTCGAGGACGGCGTCGACGGATATCACACGACCCAATTCGAGGTGCTCAAGGACGGTCCGATCCACAAGATCGAGGACCTCAAAGGCAAGGTGGTCGCGACCAACGCCGCCGGCGCCGCCGTCGACATCGCCATGAAGGCGATGCTGCACCAGCACGGGCTGGAGGCCAATCGCGATTACACCGAAGTCGAGGCGCCGTTCCCGGCCATGCGCGCGATGCTGGCGGAAAAGAAGGTCGATCTCATCCCGGCTATACCCCCATTCGTGTTCGATCCCGAGCTAAAGAAGATTGCGCGAACGCTGTTCACCAGCAAGCAGGCGATCGGCGTCTCCCAGTTTGTCGTGCTGACCGCGCGCAAGCCCTTCATCGACGCGCACCGCGCCGCGCTGGTCGATTTTATGGAGGACACGCTGCGCATCGCGCACTGGTATATGGACCCGAAGAACCACGCCGCTGTCGAGGAGATTATGGCGCAGCTCACCAAGCAGCCGGCCGACCATTTTGGCTGGGTCTTTACCAAACAAGACTTCTACCGTGACCCCAATCTGCTGCCCAATCTCGACGCGCTGCAGAGGAACGTTGACACGACCAAGGAGCTCGGCTTTGTGAAGACGAGCCTGGACGTCAAAGCGTATTCCGACCTCAGCATCGTCAAAGAGGCGGCAAAGCGCCTTAAATAGCGGCGCAACATTACATCAGGAGGAAACAATGCGTGTCATGAAATTGGCAATGGGCGGCCTTTGCGCGGTTCTCTTCGCCGGCGCGGCCAATGCCGACCCGTTGAAAATCACAGAAGGCTGGGTCGCACCGGGAAATTGGGCGTCGATCTGGCTGCAGAAGAAGGACTTGGCCAAGCATTTCGGCCAGTCCTACGTGCTGGTGCCGGAACACTATGTCGGCACGCCGCCCATGATCACCGCACTCGCCAACAACCAGGTTGCAATCGCCAACCTCGCCTATTCGACGCTAGGCATTGCCATCGAGAACGCGGGGCTCGACGACCTGCGCATCGTCTCCGACGAATTCCAGGACGGCGTGCCAGGCTATTATTCGCAGGAATTCATGGTGCTCAAAGACGGACCGATCCATAAGATCGAAGACCTCAAGGGCAAGGTCGTCGCCACCAATGCGGCAGGCAGCGCGGTCGACGTCGCCATGAAGGCGATGCTGCACAAGCACGGACTAGAGCCCAACCGCGACTATACCGTCGTCGAGGCGCCATTCCCGGCGATGCGGGCGATGCTGGCGGAAAAGAAGGTCGACCTCATTCCCGCCGTGCTGCCGTTCTCCTACGATCCCGCGTTGCGCAGCATCGGCCGCGATCTGTTCGTGCAGAAGGACGCCATCGGCGTCGCCGACATGATCGTGTGGGCCGCGCGCAAGCCGTTCATCGACAAGAACCGCGCCGCCCTGGTCGATTTCTTCGAGGACACGCTGCGCATCACGCACTGGTACGAGGATCCCGCAAACCACCAAGCCGCGATGCAAATCCTCGGCGACCTGGTCAAGCGGCCGCCGGCGATCTTCAATTGGGCATTCACCCACCGGGACGTCTATCACGATCCAAATCTGATGCCGAACCTCGATGCGCTGCAGAAAAACGTCGACCTCACTCACGACCTCGGATTCACCAAAGCAAGCTTCGACGTCAAAAAATATTCCGACCTGAGCATCGTCGAAGAGGCAGCGAAGCGGCTGAAGTGAGTTCGTTCAAAGGCTCACGTTTCCCGGATGCGGTGCACCGCATCCGGGATCGCGGCAGAGACGAGGTCTGTGACGCTCCCGGGTCTGCGCAGCGCGCTGCGGTGCGCACGGGAAACGAATTTGCAGATCAATGCATGGCCTTGCCGCCGTCGACGTTGATGGTCTGGCCGGTCATGAAATCGCTCGCCGGCGACGACAGGAACATCACCGCACCGACGAGATCGGCGGGAAACTGCGCGCGCTCGATGGCGCGGCCGGCGACGCGGGTGGCAAGATAATTGCCCGACGAGGAGGCGACCTGCGTCTCGCTTTGCGTCATCCCCGGCGTCACGGCGTTCACCGTGATGCCGAACTCGCCGACCTCGCGGGCGAGCGCGCGGGTGAAGCCGATCACTCCCGCCTTCGAGGTCGTATAGTGCAGGCGGTTCGGCGTCCCTTCCCACACACGCGAGGAGGAAATGTTGACGATCTTGCCGCGCTTTTGCGCTTTCATCGCCGGGAAGGCGGCGCGGCTGCAAAGAAACATGCCGCGCAGGTTCACCGCCATCACCCGATCCCATTCCTCCACCGGGATTTCGAGCCACGAGCGGCGCGGCAGCGCGCTCATCAGCGAGGCGTTATTGACGAGCACGTCGACCGCGCCGTAGCGGTCGAGCACGGCTGCAATCATGGCGTCGGTCGACTCCTCGCTGGCGATATCGACGCCAAGCCCGAGCGCATCGAGGCCTGCCTTGGCCAGCGACTCGGCAACGCCGCGGGCGGCGTCAACGTCGATATCGGCGGCGGCAACGCGGGCGCCTGCCTTGGCGAATTCCTCGACATAGACCTTGCCGATTCCCTTGCCGCCGCCGGTGATGACGACGCTGCGGCCGGAGAAATCAAATCGCTCGTTCACGGCCATTGTGTTTGCCTCTATGGTGGCGGCAGCACGTTATTGCACTGTGGTGAACAATGAACCCCATCGACCTTGAAGTCATCTACCAATCGACGCTGCAGATCGCGCGCGAGCTGACACTCAATATGCTGCGCACCGGTTTCTCCACCATCATCAAGGAGAGCCAGGATTTTACCTTCGCCATCTTCGATGCACAGGGGCGCATGGTGGCGCAGGGCATCCCGCAGCCGCTGCATATCGGGCCGCTGGCGGCGCAGGTCAGCGAGATCCGCCGCCGCTTTGCGGACGCCGCGCCCGGCGACGCCTTCATCGTCAATCATCCCTATCAGGCCTGCCAGAACCATTCGACCGACGTGACCATCATCACGCCGATGTTCGTGGATGAGCGGCTCGTCGGTTTCATCGGCAATACCGCGCACAAGCCCGATCTCGGCGGCAAGGTGCCGGGCACCAATGCCGGCGACGCCACCGATCTGTTCCAGGAGGGGCTGCTCATCCCGCCCATGAGAATTTTACGGCGCGGCGAGCTGATCGCCGATCTCGAAGCCGTCATCTGCGCCAACACCCGCACGCCGGAAGTCACCTGGGGCGATATCAGCGCGCAGATCAACACCAATACCTATGGCCTCACCCGGTTCGCCGAGCTGTTCAAGAAGTACGGCGTCGAAAAGGTGCTCGCCTGCTGGCGGGAGTGGATGGACATCTGCGAGCGCAAACTGCGCAAGGAGATCGCCAAGGTGCCGGACGGCATCTACGGCCCGGAGACGGATTATCTCGACGACGACGGCATCGATCTTAACAAACCCCACCGCATCTCCGCGACGCTGGAAGTGAAGGGCGACATTCTGCACTTCATGCTCGACAGCGACGCGCAGGCGCGCGGGCCGATCAATCTGCGGCCCTGCGTATCGCGCAACTTTATCCAGTGCCTGGTCAAGATGGTGTTCATCCCGCGCCTGCCGGTCAACGACGGGCTGTCGCGGCCGGTGCAGGTGTCCTATCCGCCGGAAGGCTCGCTGCTCAATCCGCGCTTTCCCGCGCCGGTCAACATGTACGTGCGGCCGAGCCAGGTCACGACATCGGTCGCCATCCGTGCGCTCGCATGCGCCGTTCCCGGACGCGTGCCGGCGCCGGGCAGCGCCGCGGGCGGCTCGATCTCCAGCGCCGGACGCCATCCGCAAACGGGCCGCTGGTATTCGCAATACGAGATCTTGAGCGGCGGCACCGGTGCGCGGCCGGACGCCGACGGCGTCAGCGCCATGGACGAACTCGTGGTCAACGTCATGAACACGCCGATCGAGGCAGTGGAGACCGAGTTTCCGGTGCGCGTCGAGCGATACGAGCTGGCACAGGATTCGGGCGGCCCCGGCACCTTCCGCGGCGGGCTCGGCGTGCGCCGGCAATGGCGGATTCTCGGCGAAGAATCGGTCATCAATTTGCGCACCGACCGCTTCAAATTCTCCTCGCCGGGAATTTTCGGCGCAAAACCCGCGCACCCATCGGCCGCCTCGCTCCAATCCAATGGCGCGCCGGCGCGGCCGCTGACCTCCAAAGTCGCCGGCTTGCGGCTCAAGAAGGGCGATGTCCTGTCGATGGAATTCGCCGGCGGCGGCGGTTGGGGCGATCCGCGCCAGCGCGCACCCGAGCGGGTCCGCCGAGACGTGATACGCGGCTATGTCTCGCGCGATGCGGCGCGTGACGATTACGGCGTCGCCCTGAAGGAAGACCTCAGCGTCGACGCGGAAGCGACGGCGCGGCTGCGCGCGGCGAAGGCGGCTTCATGAAATTGCGGGTCGGTATCGATGTGGGCGGAACATTTACCGATGTCACCGCCTTCGATGAGGATGCCGGCGAGCTCGTCGCCATTCGCAAATATCTGTCCGATCCGGTGCGGCCCGCCGCCGTGATGGAGGAAATCACGCGCGATCTCACCGCCGACTTCGGCGCGGATTCGGTGGCGCTGATCCTGCATGGCTCGACCGCGGCGCTCAACACCATGCTCGAAGGCAACGGTGTGCGCGTCGGCCTGATCACCACGCGCGGCTTCCGCGATATCTACGAGATCGGCCGGCAATGGCGCGGCGACGAGGTCTTCAACATTTTCGCACCGGCGCCGAAAATGCTGCTCACCCGCGACCGCATCTACGAAGTGCGCGAGCGGCTCGATCCTTTGGGCAACGTGATCGAACCGATCGACGAGGACGATGTCGCAGAGGCCGTACGCCGGCTCATCGCCCAAGGCGTCGAAGCCATCGCCGTGTGCTTTTTGTTTGCGTACGCCAATCCGGCCCACGAAAAGGAAGCGGCAAGAATCATCCGCGACATCGCGCCGGACCTCTATGTTTCGCTCTCGCACGAGGTCAATCCGGAATGGCGCGAATACGAGCGCACCGCTTCGACCGTCGCCAACGCCTATATCGGCCCGCCGGTCTCGCGCTATCTGCGCGAGCTGGAGGAGCTTTCGTTGCGGCGTTTTCCGCGCTCGCGCGCGCTGATGATGAAATCCGACGGCGGCGCGGCAAGCGCGCGCATGCTCAATCGCACTTCGATCGAGACAGTAATGTCCGGCCCGGTCGCCGGCGTGATCGGCGGCCGTTATCTCGGCGACATCAAAAGAATCGACAACGTCATCACCTTCGATACCGGCGGGACCTCTTCCGACATGGCGGTGCTGCCGGGGCGGCCGCTGTTCAAGTCGGAATTTTCGGTGGCGCGGCATCCGCTGCGCACGCATACGGTGGATATCGAAACCATCGGCGCCGGCGGCGGTAGCATCGCCTCCGTCGATCTCGGCGTGTTGAAAGTCGGACCCGAGAGCGCCGGCGCCGATCCCGGACCGGCGTGCTACGACCGCGGCGGCAATGCCCCGACGCTGACCGACGCGCTGGTGGTGCTCGGTCATCTCAGTCCGGCCGCGCTTCTGGAAGGCGCTATGCCGATCTCTTGCGCCAAGGCGCACGAGGCCGTCGCGGCGCGCGTGGCGCAGCCGCTTGGACTGGCGACAGTCGAGGCGGCTTGGGGCATCCTCACGGTGCTCGCCACCAACGTCACCATGGCGATGCGCACCATCACCATCGAGCGCGGCCACGATCCGCGCGAGTTCACACTCATTGCCTTCGGCGGCATGGGCCCGACCATCGCCGGCCGCATCATCGCCGAGCTTGGCATCGGCCGCATCCTCGTACCGCGCGATCCCGGCACGTTCAGCGCCTTCGGCATGCTCGTCATCGACGTGCATCAGACCCGCAGCCTGACCCGCATCACGCGCCTCGACGCGGCGAAACCGGCGGAGCTGGAACAGACTTTTGCCGAGCTGGAAGCGGCTGCGCTGGCCGAATTGGTGCAGGAAAAATTTCCGCGCGAGCGGCTGACGACGCTGCGCAGCGCCGGGATGCGTTACCGCGGGCAATCCTATGAAGTAAGCGTCCCGGTTGCGAGACTGCAAAGCGGCGCCGATATTGCCGCGCTCGCTAAACGTTTCCACGAGGCGCACCGCCGCCGTTACGGCCACATGGCCGCATCGGAAGCCGTCGAAATCGTCAATCTTCAGGTCACCGCGGTTGGAGAAATCCCAAAACCGCAATTCCACGAGACCGCGGCACCCGAACGATCGCAACCGCCCTCGCCGCATGAAATGCGCACAGTCTACTTCAGTCCGAGCGAACCAACCGAAGGACCGGTTTACCGCCGCCCGATGCTCGCGCCGGGATCGGTGATCGATGGCCCCGCCATCATCGAGGAAAAGACCTCGACCATTGTGCTCTATCCCGGGCAGCGCGGACGTATCGACGGCTACCTGAACGTTGAGATCGAGCCTGCCGGCGAGCCGTGACGACAGCGGTCGTGGCCATTACTCCTTCCCGGACGCGTAGCGCTGTGTTAGTTGCGCAGTCCCGCCTCAAACTTTTTCAAGGTGAAATCCATGACTGCTTTGCCGATCACCTTCGCCTGCGGCCTTTATGACCGCATGCTGGCCCTGCAGACGGGTGAAATCAAACCCGAGGGTATCGATCTCAATTTTCTCGTCATGGACAATCCGCGCGAGATATTCGACCGCATGTCCAACCGGCTGGAATTCGACGCCTGCGAAATGTCGAGTTCCGAGTACATCAGCCGCTTTGCGGCAAAAAAGCTGCCGTTCGTCGCGCTGCCGGTGTTTGCCTCGCGGGTTTTTCGCCACGGGTTCATCGTGGTCAACCGCAAATTCGTGAAAACGGCCAAGGAGCTGGAAGGCAAACGCGTCGGCGTACCGCTCTACACGCAGACCGCCGCGATGTTCATCCGCGGGCTGATGCAGCACGATCTCGATATCGATCTTTCAACGATCGAATGGGTGGAGGGCGCGGTCAACGAGCCGGGCGGCTACGGCAATCCGTCGGTGATGCCGATGCTTAAAACCGTCAACAAGAAGCCGAACATCAGCGGCAAATCGCTCAGCGACCTCCTTGCGGATGGCGAAATTCACGCCATTATCGGCTCCAATCTGCCGCGCGCGTTCAAGCGCCATCCTGACGTGGTACGGCTGTTTCCCGATTATCGCGCGCGCGAGAAGGATTATTTCCGCCGCACGCGGATATTTCCCATCATGCACCTCGTCGTCATCCGCAACGACATCTACGAAAACAATCCCTTCGTGGCGACCAGCCTCTACAACGCGTTCTGCGCGGCAAAGGATTTCGCGCGGGAGAAAATGCGCTATTCGGGAACGCTGCGCTACATGCTGCCTTGGCTGCCCGACGACGTGGAAGAGATCGACGAGCTGTTCGGCGGCGACTGCTGGCCCTACGGCGTCGAGCCCAACCGGCCGACGCTCGAAGCGCTGGTGACCTACATGGCCGAGCAGGGACTGATCGGGGAGCAGATCACGATCGAGAAGCTGTTTGTGCCGACATATGGGTAGGTAACTGTCATGCTCCGCGAAGGTGGAGCATCCATTAATCGCCAAACCTGGGCGAATACTGGATCGTCCGCCTGCGCGGACGATGACAAGTATTACTCCGTGCCAACTACACCGCCTTCAGGTGGGCGTCCTTGCGCTTGTAAAGCTCCTCATCCGCGTAGCCCATCGTCTCCGGCTTGCCGCGGCCGAGCATGACCTGAAAGTAGACCGGCTCCAGCGAGGCGTTCTGATAACCGTGGATCACGCCGGCCGGACAGGAGATGCACTCCCACGGGCCGAGCCGCGTGGTCAGGCGGTGGCCGGCTTCGTCCTCGACGAAGACGTCGAGATAGCCCTGCAGCACGAAAAAGCACTCCTCGACTTCGTGGGTATGCGCGGCGTTGCCCTGGCCGGGCTCGACATACATGATCGACAGCGTGAAGTTGCCGGCCGGGATCACGCTCGGATCGCCGTGCTTGCCGGAACCGCCGGCGCCGATAAAGCGGTGCTGCGCGCGCTTGAAGCCTTCGATTTTGGCGTCCTCGAACGCGGCCCAATCCGGCTTCTTCTCCTTGAAGCGGCCGACGTACTTTTTCATGATCTCTTCGATGGTGACGCCTTCAAGTTCCTTGGGGCGCGGATGGCGGGCAACGGACATGGCATGCTCCTGTCGATTGGCGATTGAGCTGAATCTATTCTCGTGCGCGCCGATAGTCCATTTAGGAGTGACCGCGCGCGTCTTGCACGAGCTGCCAGACAGCGCTTGGAGTGAGCGGCAGTTCGCGCGGCTCGACGCCGAAGGAGCTGAGCGCATCGGCGACGGCGTTGGCGATCACGCCGCCGACCGCAATGATGCCGCCCTCGCCAGCGCCCTTGGCGCCGAGCGGGTTGATCGGGGAAGGGTGAGACTCCATCACGTAGCCGCGGATTTTTGGAAAATCGCTGGCCGTCGGCACGAGGTAATCGGCCAGCGAGCCGGTGAGCAACTGGCCGTTCTCGTCGTAGACGAGATGCTCTAAAAACGCGCCGCCGAGACCCTGGACCACTGCGCCGACCAACTGGCCTTTGAGCGTGAGCGGATTGATCATCCGCCCGCAATTCTCCACCGCGACGTAATCGAGCAAGACGACGTGTCCGGTCTTCACATCGACCGCGACGTGCGCCGCGTGCGCGCCATAGGACCAGGTGTGCTTATGGTTCAAAAACGCGCCTTCGACCGATATCGGCTCGGGCGCAAGCTGCGCCCACGACAGCGACTTTCCCTCAGGGCCGGTCGCGCGGTCGTCGGCGAGCACTACTTCATTGGCGCCGCAATTCAATCGCCGCGCCGCCCGCGCGCGCATCGTCTCGCGCAGTTTTGATGCAGCGTCGAGAATGGCCGAGCCCCCCATCACGATCGAACGCGAGTGATAGGCGCCATAGCCGTCGCTGACGTAAGCCGTGGAGCCGTGGAACACGTTGTTGATGCGCTCCATCGGCATTTCCATGGCGTCGGCGGCAATCTGCGCGAACGCCGTCTCCAGTCCCTGCCCGACGCCCGACGAGCCCATATAGACGGTGAGCGTGCCGTCGGATTCGAGCACCAGCCGCGCGCTCTCCTTCGGCCCGGCAGCGCCGCCCTCGATGAAGCAGCCCACTGCAAGCCCGTGATAGCGGCCATTGACGCATTGGCCCTTGACCGCCGCCTTCCCGGCCCAGCCGATCTCGGCAAGGCAGCGATCGAGCGTGACCTGATAATCGCCGCTGTCCAGCTCGTCCTTGCTCTCGAACGGCGCGATGGTGGCCAGCGTGTACGGCATGTCGGCTTCGCGGACGAGATTGCGGCTGCGGAATTTGATCTGATCGATGCCAAGATCGCGCGCCGCCATGTCGAGCAGCCGCTCGCGAAAGAAGTCGGTCTCGAAGCGGCCCGGTCCGCGATAGGTGCCGACCGGCGTCTTGTTGGTGAGAAGGAGCGAAACGTCGATGTCGATATTTGGAATGCGATAGGGGCCCGACATGAACTGCGCGATATTGCGTGCGCCGACCGCGCCGTTGGTGCGCATATAGGCGCCCATATCGACGAAGGCGTGGCCGCGCAGGCCGCGAATCGTGCCGTCGCGCTCGCATGCGATTTCGACGTCGCAAGCCGCTTCGCGCGCATGATTGATCGTCATCAAATGTTCGCGGCGGTCCTCGGTCCACTTCACCGGCCGGCCGCAATGCCGCGCGGCAAACGGGACGAGAAAATCCTCCGGATAGAACTCGCCGCGCGCGCCGAAGCCGCCACCGACGTCGTACTCCACCATGTCGATGGCATCCTCGGGCAGCCCCATCTGCTTGGCCAGGATGCGGCGGTTGGCGAACAACACCTTGGCCGCGCCCGACACCGTCAGCCGGCCACGAGCGGCATCCCATTCGGCGAGTACCCCGCGCGGTTCCATAGGCAGCGCAGTATGGCGCTGCGTGCTGAAACGTTCGCGCCGGGTGTAGGGCGCATTCGTGAATGCCGCGTCGACGTTGCCGAGCACGGCGCGAAATTTCATCGAAACATTGCCGCCCGCAGCTTCAAAGAGCAGCGCTTTGTTGTCCAATGCGCTTTGCCAATTCGAGACCGCCGGCAGCGGTTCGATATCCACCTCGATCGCTCCGGTCGCGTCTTCGGCGATGGCGGCACTGTCGGCCAACACCATCGCGATCGCCTCGCCGACGTAGCGGACTTTTTCACACGCCATGACCGGCTGGGCAAACGGCTCGAACTCCGGCATCGGCTGCAGCCGCATAGGCACGACCGGCATGCGATCGCCCAAGTCCGCGGCCGTAATCACTGCATACACGCCCGGCAGCGCCCGCGCCGCGCTGACATCGAGCGAGCGGATGCGGCCATGGCCGGCGGAGCTGCGCAGGATCGCGGCATGGAGCATGTTCTCGCGCGCAAGGTCGTCGACAAATTGGCCGCGGCCGCGAACGAAACGCAGGTCTTCGAGGCGTTCAATCGGCTGGCCGACGAACGAATTGACCGTCCTCATGCGCTCTTCCCGTCGCGCTCGTAGGCCGAGCGCGCGTCGAGCACCGCTTCGACGATGGAAATGTAGCCGGTGCAGCGGCAGAGATTGCCGGAGAGAACTTCGCGCACCCGATCGGCATCGCAATCGGGCTCTTCGCTCAACAGCGCATGCGCCGTCGTGATCATGCCGGGCGTGCAAAACCCGCATTGCAGCGCGTGATGTTTGCGGAACGACGCCTGCAGAGGCGTGAGACCTTCGTCGCGCGACAGGCCCTCGACGGTGACCACCTTCGCCGCCTCGGCCTGCACCGCGAGCATGAGGCAGGAACGCACTGCGGCGCCGTCGACCAGCACGGTGCAGGCGCCGCACACGCCGTGCTCGCAGCCGACATGCGTGCCGGTCAGGCGCAGATGATGGCGCAGACAGTCGGCGAGCGTCAGCCGCGGCTCGACATCGACCTCGACCGGCTTGCCATTGACTTCAAATTTGACCGGCATGGATTCCTAGCCCTGCGCCGCCGCAGCTTTAAGCGCGCGTTCGACCATCACTCCGACGAGCGCTTTGCGGTAGGCACCGCTCGAGTGAATATCGTCAGGCGGATCGACTGCGGCGGACGCGGCCGCTTCCGCCTTGGCGATGACGGCGTCGTCGATTTTTTGGCCGTTCACGACCGCTTCCACGCTCGGCAGTCGCAGCGGCCGGTCGCCGACACCGATCACGCCGACATGGGCGTTGCGTGCTTTTTTCTCGCCGTCCTCGTCGTAGAACAAGGCCGCCGCCGCCATCGCAAAATCACCGCGGCGTCGGGCGAACTCCTGAAAACCGAAACGGCGCTTTGCGGGCCACAGCGGCAGGCGAATTTCCGTGATGATTTCGTCGGGCTTGAGCACGGTCATCAGCGGGCCTTGAAAGAAATCGGCCGCCGCGATGACGCGTGGCCCGGCTTTGCCGATCACGGCGATCTGCGCTTCGCAGGTCACGGCGATGCCCGGCATTTCGGCGGCCGGATCGGCATGCGCCATGCCGCCGCCGACAGTGCCGCGATTGCGAATCTGATAATGGGCGACGTGCTCGACGGCCGCCACCAAGAGCGGATGTGCGGTGCGCAAACGAGCGTCATCGAGTATTTCGCGCCAGCGCACCATGGCGCCGAGCATCACGCCGTCCTGCGTAATCTTGATTTGCCGAAGCTCCGCGAGCTTGCGCAGATCGACGAGAAGCGACGGCGAGGCGACGCGGAACGCCAGCATCGGCACCAGACTCTGGCCGCCGGCGAGCGGCTTCGCCTCGCCGCCATGCGAGGCGAGCAGCGCAACCGCTTCGGAGATGCTGGTCGGGCAGGCGTATTCGAAAGGCGGTAGTTTCATTCCGGCACGTTAACGCGATGCCGCGTCCTCTATCAACTGCCACACGCGCGGCGGCGACAGCGGCAATTCGCGCGGTTGCGCCCCAAAAGAACTCAACGCCGCGGCCACCGCATTGGCAACGACTCCGCCCACCGGAATGATGCCGCCCTCGCCGGCGCCCTTGGCGCCGAGCGGATTTAAGGGCGACGGCTTATCTTCGAGCGCAACCGCGCGAATTTGCGGAAAATCGCTCGCGGTCGGCATCAGGTAATCGGCGAAAGAACCAGTCAGCAACTGGCCGTTCTCGTCGTAGACAAAATGTTCGAGAAAGGCGCCGCCCAGCCCTTGCACGACGGCGCCGATGCATTGGCCGTGCAACGTGAGCGGATTGACGATGCGGCCGACGTCCTCCACGGCCACATAATCGATCACTTGGACGCGCCCGGTCTTTGCATCGACCGCCACATAAGCGGCATGCGCGCCATAGGAGTAGGTCCTTTTGTTGCTGGCGAAAGTGCCGTCGGCCGAAAGGCCGGCGAATTCCTGCAGTGCGATCGTCGCACGGCCGGGGCCGATCGCCATGCCCTGATCGACGGCGATGTCATTCGGCTCACAGCGCAGACGCTGCGCCGCGGCCTCGCGAACGAGCGCACGCAGCTTGCCCGCCGCGTCGACGATGGCGTTGCCGCCCATCACGATGGAGCGCGAGGAAAACGAACCAAAACCTTCGGCGACGCAGTCGGTCGAGCCGTGCAGCACCTGATTGATGCGCTGCATCGGCATTTCCAGCGCGTCGGCGGCGATTTGGGCAAAGACCGTCTCGACGCCCTGGCCGACCGAAGAAGAACCGACGAACAGCGAGATCGACCCGTCGGCTTCGACGGCAAGGCGCACATTCTCTCTCGGGCCGGTGCCGCCGCCTTCGAGATAGCAGCCGACGGCGATACCATGATAGCGCCCGTCAATGAGCTTGCCGTTCACCTTGGAGCGCTCGGCCCATTTGAACTCGTCAAGACAGCGATCGAGCGTTTTTTGATAATCGCCGCTGTCGCATTCGGTCTCGATATCGAGCACCTGCACGGTCGCCAGCCGATACGGCATATCCTCTTCGCGGATCAGATTGCGCCGGCGAAAGTCGAGGCGATCGATGCCAAGATCGGCCGCCGCCATATCGAACAGCCGCTCGCGGCAGAAATCGGACTCGAAGCGGCCTGGTCCGCGATATGTGCCCGATGGCGTCTTGTTGGTCACCACAAGCGTCACGTCGACGCGCACATGCGGGATGCGATAGGGCCCGGACATGACTTGCGAGATGTTGCGTGCCGCCGTGGCGCCGTTGGTGCGTACATAGGCCCCGATATCGGTGAAGGCCTGGCAGCGCAACGCGACGATCGTGCCGTCGTGCTCGCAGGCGATTTCCAGTTCGCATTCCATATCGCGCGCATGATTGAGCGCGGTGAGATTCTCGCGCCGATCCTCGGTCCATTTGATCGGGCGGCGCAAGAGGCGCGCCGCAAACGGAATGAGAAAATCTTCGGGATAAAATTCGCCGCGGGCACCGAAGCCGCCGCCGACATCGTACTCCACCATGCGCACCGATTTTTCCGGCAAGCCCATCATCTGCGCCAGCGTGCGCCGGTTGGTGAACGGCACCTTGCAGACGCCTTTCACCGTAATGCGCTCTTGCCCGGCGTCCCACTCGGCCATGAGCCCGCGCGGCTCCATCGGCACCGCGGCATGCCGCTGCACGCGGAAATGCTCTCGCCGCGTGTACGGCGCGCCCTTGAACGCCGCGTCGGCGTCGCCGCGCACGGCCCTGATCGTGTCGGGGAGATTGGTCCCGACAGACTCGAACAAAATGACATCCTCCCTGCGGGCTTTGTCGCGATCGGCTACTACCGGCAGCGGCTCGATATCGGCGACGATCGCTTCCAACGCGTCTTCTGCGAGGGCGGGACTGTCGGCGATAACCACGGCAAGCGGCTCGCCGACATAACGAACCTTGCCGTTAGCGATGACCGGCTGTTCGAAGCGCCTGATCGCGGGCGTCGGATCGTGGCGCAATGGAATCGTCGGCACGTTGCCGATATCGGCCGCGGTGATCACCGCATGGACGCCCGGCCGCGCGCGGGCTGCCGCAATATCGATCGAGCGAATACGGCCGTGCGCAACGGAGCTGCGCAGGATCGCCGCATGCAGCATGCGCTCGCTAACAAGGTCGTCGACGTATTGCCCGCGCCCGGTGAGAAACCGGAAATCCTCCAGGCGCTCGATCGGGCTGCCGACGAATAAGTTGCTCGCGCGCTGTGTGGGCGTGCTCATATCACGATTGTCGCTTCCATATTGATGAGGGCGCGCGCGAGGCTGAGCGCGGCAAGCGCCGACGTTTTCGGGTTGGTGCGCGAAGGTCTTCCTTGAAGCTGGATGGCGAAGCGGCCGGCGGCGCCTTCGGCTTCGATCTCGTGCACATTGCCGGGCGCATCGGGATCGGCGACTAACTCCACTTCCGTTGCATCGAATCCGAGCCCCGCGAGCGCCACGGCGGCGGCGACGTTGGCGTTCTGCGGATAGAGCAAAGCCGCCTCTGCGGCGCTGCCGCGATAGAGCACGGTGCGGCTCGTCAGCGTGTCGAGATCGGCGACCTTTTCCGCCGGCGAGCCGCGCCACGCCGCGGGCGGCTTGCGCGAGCGGTAGCGCACCGCGTTGAGCCCGCCAAGCCGCATCGCCGCAATCGCGTCGATGCCGCCGATCGCGCCGGCCGGCAGCAAAATCCGGCTGCCGCCGCCGCGCGCCGCCTTAAGACCTTCGAGCAACTTTGGCTCGGCAAGCGCGCCGATAGAGATCACGAGCAAATCGACCCCGCGCCGTAAAATCTCGGGACCATACTCGGCCACCGCCCCTTGACCCGCAACCTCGGCAACGAGATCGGCGCCTCGCGCAAGCAAGTCGTCGAGCGATTCCACGATCGGGGTTCCAGGCAGCGCGGCCCGCGCTGTCGCCGCGCGTCCCGGCCGGCATAGCGCGCCGACGAACTTGACGCCCGCGCCGGCCTCGCGCAGCGCGGCGACAACGTCCTGGGCGATCCCGCCGTAGCCAATCAGTCCAACCGACGTCGTCACAGCCGCATGCCCGTAAATTTCCACTGCGACAGTTCTTCCATCGTGTAGCGCACGCCTTCGCGGCCGAAGCCGGACGCGCCGACGCCGCCGAACGGATAGGTGTCGAGTCGGAAGCGGCTGGCGCCGTTGATCCAGAGCGAGCCGACGCGAAGCTTGCGCGAAAACGCTGCGCCGCCCACGACATTCGCAGCGCCGCCAATCCAGGGCTGAAGACGCGGGATATCGTTCATCGGAATGCCTCCGGTACGGAACCTAAGAGCCCGCCGTTTCGATCAAAGCAAACAGCTTGGCCGGCGTCACCGGATATTCGCCGATCGTCACCCCGAACGGCGCCAGAGCGTCCTCGATCGCGGCGACGATGGCGCCGGCGGCGGGCACGCAGCCGGATTCGCCGACGCCTTTGACGCCAAGCGGATTGAGCGGCGAAGGCGATTGCAGAAAGTGCAGCTCGATGTTCGGCACCTCGGTGGAGGTAGGCAGAAGGTAATCGGCGAACGTGGTGGTCAGCGGCTGCGCGCCGTCGTCATAGCGCATCCATTCGTAGAGCGTATTGCCGATGGCATGCGCGGTGCCGCCGACGAGCTGGCCCGCGACGATCATCGGATTGATCAGCCGGCCGCTGTCGTTGACCACGACGTAACGCAAAATACGCACGCGGCCGGTCTCCACGTCCACCTCGGCCTCGACAGCGTGACAGCCCATGCCGTAGGTGAGCGCGCTCGGCAAAAAGCTCTGCAGACTTTCAAGCCCCGGCTCGAATTTTCCCGGCATCGAATAACCCGGCACGCCGGAAACCGCTTCGGCCACCTCGCGCAGCGAAAGCCCGCTGCCGGGCGCGCCGACCACCTCGACGCGGCCATCGCGCAATTCGAGATCCTCCACGCCGGTTTCGAGGAGATGCGCCGCCACGCTCAAGACCTTTTCGCGCACGGCGAGCGCGGCAAGGTGCACCGACGACCCGGCGGTGACGGTCTGCCGGCTGGCGAAGCCGCCTTGGCCGTAGGGAATAATTGCTGTGTCGCCGGCGACCACCGTTACGCAGTCGGTGGCAACCGCGAACTGCTCGGCACAGATTTGCGCCAGCGCGGTCCGAATACCCTGCCCCATCGGCATGGCGCCGGTATAGACCGAGATGCGGCCGGAGCGTCCGATGCGCACGATGCCGGATTCGAACGGCCCGCGCCCGGTGCCCTTGACGCCGTTGCCGATGCCGATGCCGAGATACCGGCCTTGTTGGCGGGCACGGCGCTGGCGCTCGGCAAAGCCGGAATAATCGATGGCCTGCATCGCCATGTCGAGACAGCGCGGAAAATCGCCGCTGTCGTAGGCGACCGGCGAACCGGCGCGGGTCTTGAGCGGCGTGACGTAGGGCATTTTTTCCGCAGGCACGAGATTGCGCCGCCGCACCTCGGCGCGATCGAGTTTTAGCTCGCGCGCTACGCGATCGAGCAGGCGCTCCATGGCGAACGCGGCTTCCGGATAGCCGGCGCCGCGCACCGGCATGGTGGCGACCTTGTTGGTCTCGGCCACTCTGACCCGCAGCTCGTAGGCCGGCAGGATGTACGGACCCGGCACGCCGGTCGCGGTGTTGTACGGCAGGTTAAGGCCCTGCGGCGTGTAGGCGCCTTGATCGTGAATGAGTTCGCCGCGCACGCCGAGCACGTGGCCTTCTCCGTCGAAGGCGACTTCAAGATCCCAATATTGGTCCCGCTCCTGCACGGCGGCGCAAAAATGCTCGCGCCGGTCTTCGATCCATTTGAGCGGACGCCGCAGGCGCAAACAGGCCGCGGCGAGCACAACTTCTTCCGGATAGAGGACGAACTTGCCGCCAAAACCGCCGCCCACGTCCGGCGCCACGACTCGGATTTGGTTCTCGTCCAGGCGCAACAGGCGCATCAAAAAAGCCCGCACCTCGTGGGCGAGCTGCGTCGACGACCACAAGGTCAGCCGGTCTTCGTTGGCGTCATAGACCGCGACGGCGCCACGGCCCTCCATCGAATGCGCCCCGCCGCGGTGCTGCTTGAGATTGACCCGCGCGCGATGCGGCGCTCGCGCAAACGCCGCGGCGACGTCGCCGTAAGCCTGGAGGAATTCGATGAGCAGGTTGCTCGCTTTGCCGCGATGAACGAGCGGCGCGCCGGGGCGCAAAGCCGCGCGGCAATCGGATATTGCCGGCAGCGGCTCGTAATCGACCTCGACCAGAGCCGCCGCATCCTCGGCCACGGCGCGCGACTGCGCGATCACGATGGCGATGGCCTCGCCGACGAAAACCACTTCATCCTTGGCGAGAACAAAGGGTGCGACGTCCGCCGGCAATTGGTCGGTGCGAAACTGCAGCGGCAGCCGCTCCTGTGTCAGCAGCGGCGCAATGTCGGCAAGCGCAAATACCGCATGGACGCCCGGGAGCCGCCGCGCCGCATCGGCGTCGATGCCGCGGATACCGGCGTGCGCGTGCGGGCTGCGCACGAATGCCGCCTCCAGCATGCCTGAGAACTTCAGATCGTCGACGAAGCGGCCTTGTCCTCGGATCAGCGGCCCGTCTTCGAGCCGTAATACGCTTTTGCCAATAGTGCGGGTTTGCGTGGTCTGCATAATCTTTCAGGATTCGTAGATTCAGGAATTCTTGGACCGCGGCTTCGAACGCGGCCCCATGGGCTCGGGCTGGAACGGGCCGTCGCGCATTTCCAGGTAGGCTTTGAGCCCGTGCTGGCGCTGCGCCTCGAACAGCCGCTCGCGGTCCTCGTTATGCGACGAATGAGCGAGTGCGCTCAAGGCACCTTCGAGCAGCAGCGCGGAATTCACGCCCGAGGCCTGCATGCCGAGCATGGCGATCGCTTTGTTGAGCCGGATCGAAGGCTCGGGCACGAGCGCGATGCGCATGGCCAGCGCTCGGGCGCGCGGCATCAGTGCGTCGTGCGGCACCACCTCGTTGATCATGCCGATGCGCAGCGCCTCCTGCGCGTCGAAATGGTCGCCGGTGAGTGCCCAGCGGTTGGCCGCCTTCCATCCGCACAACGCCGTGAACAGATAGGTCGTGTTGGAGACGTGGCGGACCTCCGGCTGCGCGAACACCGCCTTGTCGGAAGCGATCGTAATATCGGCGGCGAGCTGGTACCAAAATCCGCCGCCCATGGCCCAGCCATTGACCGCCGCGATCACCGGTTTGCCGAGGCTCCACATATGCGTCCAATTATTGACGCGGGCGCCGTCCTGACGCTGCCAATGTTCGATGTACTCGGCGTGGGTCTTTCCTTGCGGATCGGAGTTGCGGACGCCGGAAGGCGCCGTCGCCGCCTGATCGTAGCCGGCGGAAAACGCCGATCCGTTGCCGGTGAGGATGATGGCGCGGACCTCGCGGTCGGCATCGGCCTCGTCGAGCGCCCGGTGAATTTCGGCTTCGAGATTGCGCGACAGCACATTCATGCGCTCGGGCCGGTTGAGCGCGATCGTCGCCACCTGGCCTTCGACGCTGTAGATCAAGTCCTGGTAGCTCATCCTTTGTCCCCTTTGCCGAGCGCGAAAGAGCGGCTCTGTCCATTGCACACGATTACTGGTAAGTTTCCAAGCACGGTGCCCAGGCCGCGATTACGCGCCCGTTTCATGGTGGAGGAAGCCGATGCTCACGAAGACCCCGCGCAATGGCAAGAACGGAAAAACCAGCCCGCGCGTCACCGAACTGCCGAAGATCGGCACCACGACCGATACCCGCGAAATCCTGGCGCACGCCGCCAAGGAGGCACGGCAAGACGATTATTTCATCGTCGACGTCGACGCCCATGTCACCGAGACGGCGTTCTGGCCGGATGTCATCGACCGCATGGAAAGCGACGTCTACAAGCAGATGGCGCGCGCGTTCAAGGACCGCGGCGCCGCGCCCGGATTGCTCAATTCAACGCCCGGCATGCTCTACCAGGACGTGTTCGGCCGCATCCCGCATCAGCAGCGTCTTGCCGAGGCGGTGCCGGGCGGCCACACCCACGCCCAAGTGACGCTGGTCCAGCGCGCCATGGATTCCCTGGGCATCGACTACATGGTGGTGTTTCCCACCCCGATGCTGGTGCTCGGCATGCATCCGCAGCCCGAGGTCGAGGTCGTCGTCGGCAACGCCTTCAATAAATGGCTGACCGAGGAAGTGCTGCCGCAAGAACCGCGCATGAAGGCCATGCTCTACCTGCCGTTCAACCATCCCGAGGCCTGCGTGAAGGCGGTCGAGATGTACGCCGACAACCCGAGCGTCATCGGCTATTCGGTCACTTCGACGCGCTTCCGCGCCGTCAATCACGACAGCTACATGCCGCTCTACTCGGCGATCCAGGCGACCGGCAAGCCGCTGGCGTTCCACTCCGGCTTCCACTGGGGCGACCAGTCGATGCAGCAGTGCAACCGCTTCATCTCCATGCACGCCATCTCGTTCGTGTATTACAACATCATTCATCTGACGAACTGGATCATCAACGGACTGCCGGAGCGCTTCCCGAAGCTCAAGGTGATATGGATCGAAAGCGGACTGGCCTGGCTTCCGTTCCTGATGCAGCGGCTCGATTCCGAATACATGATGCGATCTTCGGAGGCGCCGCTGTTGAAGCGGCGGCCGAGCGAATACATCCAAGACATGTATTTCTCGAGCCAGCCACTCGAGCGCTCGAACATGGAGCTGACGGAGGCAACCTTCAAGGCGATCAAGGCCGAGACGCAGCTTCTGTTCGCCTCCGACTGGCCGCATTGGGACTTCGACCTGCCGAACTCGATCACCACGCTGCCGTTCCTCGACGAAAAGACCAAGCGCAATATCCTGGGCTTCAACGCGGCGCGGCTGTTCAATCTCGAAGTGCCGAAGCACAAGATGCTCAAGCCCAAGCCAAAGAAGGCGCCGGCGGTGCGCGAGCCGGTCACCGCCTGAGCCGGAATGTCGAAAGCTCTCCAACGCAAAGCGGTCAAGCGCGCCGGCAAGCCAGGCCGCAAACCTGGGCGCAACGGCGCGAAAATGGCGGATTTCTGCGTGGCCGCGCGCGATGCGCTCAAGCGCGGCGAGCCCGACGCGATTCCAGACAAAACGCTGCAGCAGGTGCTCACCGCCGCGGTGAAGGTTTATGCCGCGAAGGTGGAGCGGCGCGGGCATGACGTGGCGCCATTCGCGCAAGGCACGGTGACGGCAACCGAGACCGTCGTCGCCGCCTGCGGCATGATCCGCGCCGCCGACCTCAACATGTTCGACGTGGCGATCTGGTTTCATCGCCCGCCGGGGATCGAATGATGGATACTGCTCGCATAGGACGCTTTTCCCGGGCGCAGCGCAGCACCATAAGCGCGTTCACGCGCGTCTTGCGCGCGCTATGGTGATGCGCTGCAGACCCGGGATCGTTACGGACGCTGAGTCTGCGAAGGTCCCGGATCAGCGGTGCACCGCTTCGCGCTGCACCGCGTCCGGGAAACAGTAGTTAAGGAAGTGGAGGGTGCGATGGATGAAATCGCGGTCGGCAAGCTCGCCGATATCCCGGACGGGGATTATCGGGTCTTCGCCGTGGAACAGCTCGAAGTCGGCATCTTCCGCACCGGCAGCAAGGTGCTGGCCTACGAGAACGTCTGCCCGCATGCCGGCGGTCCGGTCTGCCAGGGCAAGATTTTCAACCAGGTCGAAGAGCTGCTCACCCCCGACAAGAAGAGCGCCGGCTTGCGCTTCGGCAAAGCGCGCCACATCGTCTGCCCGTGGCACGGCTACGAGTACGATCTCGCCACCGGCTGCCATCCCGGCGACCCATCGCTGCGGCTGACACCGGTGAAAGTCGCGGTGCGCGACGGGCAGATTTTTGTGAGCGTGCCGGAGTGAATTTTTCGCGTCGTGAACTTTTGAGCGAGATTATCTTGCTTTCAATCCAAGCTTTAGATGCCCTATGAAGTGGGAGAAACCAGCCGGCCGAAGGGTTCAGGAGTACTTCGAATGGTCGCGCCCCTTGATCTGGTCGCCGCCTGTCCGGGCTGCGGCCGCACCACTTCGACGACATTCCAGGAACTGGCGCAGAGCATCCAAAAATTCATCCACGAGTCGATGCCGGAGTGGAAGGCGCGCTATCCCGGCGTCGAAGGCCTCAACGTCGCGATGATGGGCTGCATCGTCAACGGCCCCGGCGAATCCAAGCACGCCGATATCGGCATCTCGCTGCCCGGCACCGGCGAACAGCCGACGGCGCCGGTCTTCATCGACGGCAAGAGGCCGTGACGCTGCGCGGCCCGACGGTCTCGGCGGATTTCCAGAAGCTCGTCGTCGATTACATCGAGCGACGATTTGGGTCGGGCACAAGGACCGCGGCGGAGTAGAGATACCGATCCCGCTGGGTCTCTCTTGGAAGCTCGCTATTTCGAATTGCCTGCGGGATAAGCCCGATTCGCATGCACGTATTCATACAGCAATGCTCGCTCCAACAATCGGATTTGTGAGGACCTGAACGACCGGGCTTCGTCCTCTGAACCAGATCCAAGCGGGAAGCTCCTGACCGAAAGCCATAATGTTCGAGGCTTGTATCCTTTCTTTTTCAAGGTTGTGCCACCGGAACTGCCTGGCCTTCCTTTGAGAGAGCAATCGAGTTGATAAAGACGCTTTCCGAGATTCTGCTCGACAGTTTCTCCTATATATACGACTGCCGGATCAATGACCTTCATCTTCTTCGGTTGTGAGGCGCACTTGGCGATCACGTACACGCCCGGGAGCCATTTGGTCTTAAGACTCCCATAGCGCTGGAATGGAACCCAATTCGAAAAGCCCAGCTTCCGCAACTCGGATTGTGCGCCCGGTAAACGGTCGAATTCGCCGGAGAGATTGCTTAGTTCGCCCAGCGTGTCCTCAAAGACCTCGTAAGTGCTGAAGCGCGCGTCCTCCTTTTCGATCCTTCGAAACACGGCGTTGGTTTGCGCCCCGCCACCAAACATATTGTTCGCAAGCCTTCTCCCTGTCGCGTGACGATAAGCCGCTCCAACGAGTGCTTTGACGTCATAAAGGCGTTTGTTGTAATGGAGATAGAATTTTGAAGAACGAGAGAATCCGTATTGCTTAAGAAACTTCTCGCGGCCCAGTTGATCGTACTCCTCAATCGCCTTCTTCATTGCTTTGGTGTCTATCACTGAAAGTTTGACGGGCATATCACTCGTCCTACCATTGTGCTCACCGAGTGCAACTAGCCTTTTCGCGCTTGAAACGGTTGGTGTACCTAACCGTCCTCATTCAGGCTCGCCAAGAGTTCGTCTGGTGAGCCGGCGGTAACGACTTCACCGCGCCGGGCGGCCTTCATCGCTTCGATGGTCTCGGCATTGGGGACGAGCGGCTCAAAGGGCAGTGCCTTCTCCTTGGCAATGCGCACCATCATGAGGCGAAACGCGTCCGACACGGTGAGACCCATGGCGCTAAGCACGGCCGCGGCTTCGTTCTTGATGCGCTGATCGATGCGGGCGCGAACGACGGCATTCTCGGTCATGGCCTTCTCCTGGGCTACAATGTAGCCCAACTCGTGTAGATTTCAAGTGAATGGACATGGACAACGGCGTCGGTGGCTGTCCCGCTCAGCCATGGCGGCAAATCCACCCGCAAGATGTCGAGATTGCCGCGTAGCGGCGAGAAGCGGCCGAGATTGTCGCCAGACGCATGTCAATGTACGCGCCAGGAGAGCCCATCGCTCGCGCGGATTGACCAATCCCGCGTCCAAGCTACCCTTGCAGGTTCTGCCGCGGATAGGAGTTTGCAAATGGATGCGCGTGCGCAAGATGTCGATGCCGGCGCACGCGAGCTTCACGGCGGCGCTATTATCGCCGCCATCAAGGCGAGCGGGATCGAGTACGTGCTGGCGGTGCCCGACATCGTCACCAGCTCCGGCTTGCTGGCGCCGATCGCGCGCGACAAGGATTTTCGGCTCATTCGCGTCTGCAAGGAGGACGAGTGCATCGGCATCGCCTCCGGGCTGTCCTATTGCGACAAGCGCGCGCTGATTCTGATCCAATACACCGGCTTTCTCGATTCGCTCAACGCCATCCGCGGCGTCGCCGTCGAGTACAAGCAGCCGATCTGCATGATGGTCGGATTGCTCGGCCACGATCCGGAAAAGGAGCCGCGGGCCTCGCCGCGCTACGGCGTGCGCATCATCGAGCCGATTCTCGATGATATGGGCATCGCGCATCATCTCATCGGCCTCGATGCCGACATCGGAAAAATTCAGCCGGCAATCGAGCAGGCGTATCGCGACTCGCAACCGGTTGCGCTGTTGATCGGGCGAAGGCCCAAGCCTTCATCGAGAATATCATCATGATGAAACGGGACGAGTGCTTTCGCATTCTGGCGCGCCACATCAAAGACGAGGCGGTGGTTGCGACTTACAGTTCGGCGGTGGATTGGGTGGAGATCAATCCGCGCCCGCTCAATTATCTGTCGATCGGCGCCATGGGTCTGGACTCTTCGCACGGACTTGGCCTCGCGCTCGGCCGGCCGGACAAACGCGTGATCGTTCTGCAAGGCGACGGCAGCCTCCTTATGAATCTCGGCAGCTTGGTCACGATCGCAGCGGTGGCACCGAAGAATCTCGTGCACTTGGTCGCGCAGAACGACAGCTATGAAGCCAACGGCAGCCAACCGATTCCAAATCCGAAAGTGGATTTCACCGGCATCGCGCGGGCGTCTGGCTACGCGGCCTGCTTTGACTTTTCCGACCTTCGCATCTTCGAGCAACAAGTCGCGCACATGCTCGAACAAGAAGGGCCGGTGTTCGCCACGCTGCACATCGAACCGACCAAGCCGCTCAAATACGATTACCCGAGCCTGTACGATCCGGAAAAGCGCAAGGCATTCAAAGCGCAGTGGCGGGAGCGAAGTCAATAAATTGTTTTGTTACCCGTCATCCCCAAATGCGAGCGAAGCGAGCGCCTCGGGGTGACGGGACAGTGCTCAGTGCTTTACTTCCAACCTGCGCACCACTTCGTCGAGCTGATCGAGGCTACGGTAGCGAATGCTGAGAATGCCGCCGCGCTCGCCATGATCGATGCTCACGGCAAGACCCAGCGCATCGGCCAAACGCTTCTCGAGCGCCAGCGTATTGGCATTTTTTGCCGTGCGCTCGTGTGCCTTGCGGCCGTTTGTTTGTTCTTTGCCGCTCCTTTTTACCGCCTCGCGCGCCATCGCTTCGACCTGGCGCACGTTGAGACCGCGGGCGACGATTTGTGCGGCAAGCTCGTCCGCATCGGGCTGCCCGACCAGCATGCGGGCGTGGCCGGCGGACAGCTTGCCGCTGTGAATGTAGGCCTTCACCTGATCGGAGAGCTTCAACAGCCGCAGCGTGTTGGCGACGTGGCTGCGGCTCTTGCCGATGATTTTGGCGATCTCGTCCTGGCTGTTGCCGAATTCCTCCATCAGCGCGCGATAGCCTTCCGCTTCCTCGAGCGGATTGAGATCGGCGCGCTGCACGTTCTCGATGATCGCAAGCTGCAGCGCTTCGGCGTCGGTCGCCTCGACGATGACGACGGGCACCTCGTGCAGCCCGGCGCGTTGCGCCGCGCGCCAGCGGCGCTCGCCGGCGATGATCTCGTACGAGTCGGAGACGCCGCGCACCGCCCGCGCGATGATCGGCTGGATGATGCCGCGCTCGCGCAGCGAAGCGGTCAGTTCATCGAGCTCGGTGTCGGAAAAAACTCGCCGCGGATTGCGCGCGTTCGGCCGCAGCGAACCGATCGGCAATCGCCGCTGGCCGCGCGGACGTTCGATCGAAGTCTCGGCGCCGACATCGCCGATCAACGCGGCAAGTCCGCGTCCCAGTCGCGATCGCGCCGCCTCCTCCGCCAAAACAAATTCTCCCGAACGTTCGCTCACGCGCGCATTCCCGTCATCCGACGCACAATTCTTTTTCGCGCTGGATGATCTCGGTCGCGAGCCGCAAATAGGCTTCGCTGCCGCTGCACTTGAGATCGTAGACCAGCACCGGCTTGCCGTAGGACGGCGCTTCCGACACGCGCACGTTGCGCGGGATGACGGTGTCGTAGACTTTGCGGCCCATGAATTCGCGCACGTCGGCGACAACTTGGCCCGCCAGATTGTTGCGCGAGTCGTACATCGTCAGCACGATGCCGTGGATGGTGAGACCGGGATTGAGCTGTTCGCGCACCTGCTCGACGGTCTTTAGCAGCTGCGAGAGGCCTTCGAGCGCGAAGAACTCGCACTGCAGCGGCACCAGAATGGCGTGCGCCGCCGCCATCGCATTGACGGTCAGCAAGTTGAGCGATGGCGGACAGTCCACCAGCACGTAGCTGAAGCTTGTCGCGCCCGGCATCGCCGTATTCAGCGGCGCGAGCGCGCTGCGCAGGCGGAACGCGCGATCGCGCGCTTGGCCGATCTCAAGCTCGAGCCCGGAAAGGTCGAGGGTCGATGGGGCCAGATGCAGACGCGGCACAGCCGTCGCCACAATGGCGTCGCGCAGCGTCGCCTCGCCGATCAGAACGTCGTACGTCGAGTAACGCCTGCTGCGGCGGTCGATGCCGAGGCCGGTCGAGGCGTTGCCCTGCGGATCGAGATCGACGACAAGCACCTGCTCGCCGATGGCCGCAAGCGCGGTGCCGAGATTGATCGCGGTGGTCGTCTTGCCGACGCCGCCCTTCTGGTTGGCGACGGCGAGCACGCGCTGCGCACGCGCCGGCTGGATCGGCAGCTCCCGATCCGGTGCCGATGAAGGCGTTGCTGCCGCGGAGGACTGCTCCGAAGGGGACACGTCACTCATTGAGGCGACCCACCTCTCCTTGCTCCTCGCTTCGTCGAATCCCTCGCCGCGTGCGGGCCGGATATCGGTTCGAGACCACGCACCATTACGATTCGGGCTTTCGGATCGGTCCGACTCAGCGCCAAAGTCGCCTGAATCTTCCAACATTTAGCGGCCTCGGTCAATTCAGCATCTACAGCTTGCCCCTTCGGAAACAGACCGACGGCGCCGCTTATCAACTGCGGATGTGCCGCCGCCAGTAAGCCGGACAAAGGAGCCAGCGCCCGAGCGGTCACAACATCGATCCGCTCCGGCGGCTTTTTGATGAAATCCGCAATTTTCATCGCATGGATGACCGCCGGAGCGCCTGCGGCTCGTGCCGCCTCGCGCAAGAAGCCAGCTTTGTTCGTATTGCCTTCCACCAGATGAACGCGCGCTCCGGGGGTATCCGCGAGCGCGCAGGCAATTGCCAGACCCGGGAATCCGGCGCCGGAGCCAAGATCGGCCCAAATCCGGGAGTGGGGGGCCAACGCGAGCAGCTGCAACGAATCGGCGATGTGGCGCGTCCACAGCATTGGCTCGGTGGATGGCGCCATCAGGTTGATGCGCCGCTGCCAGTCGAGGAGCAGGGCGACGAAGCGATCTAGGCGAGCTACCGTTTCACGTGAAACAGGGGTGAGGGCCAGCGCGCGGTCACGGTCTTGCGCGAGGTCGGCTGGCCGCACGGCAGGCGTCCGCTGGAGAGCGGGGCGCACGCCGTGCCGGCCTTGCCGGCCGCCCGGCATCATGCCGCCCCGCGGACCGGATTGCGGTTTTTTTGCCGGCGCAGATGCGCAACAAGCAGCGTCAACGCGGCCGGCGTGATGCCATCGATGCGTCCCGCCTGCCCGACCGTCCGCGGCCGATGCGCCTGCAGCTTATGCCGGACCTCGTTGGATAGGCCCGGGAGCGTCGCATAGTCGATATCGTCGGGCAGGACCAGGCTTTCGTCGCGCCGGTACGATTCCACGTCGGCCGCCTGGCGGCTGAGATAGACGTCGTACTTGGCGTCGATTTCGATCTGCTCCGCGATTTTGCGGTCAATTTCGCCGAAGTCCGGCCAGATCCGCGCGAGCTCGGCGATGCCGATGTGCGGATAGGACAAAAGCTCGAACGCGGAGCGGCGCTGGCCGTCCTTGCGTAGCGCCAGCTCATGGCGATCGGCTTCGCTCGGCGTCAGACTCAGCGCCCGCGCCATCGTTCGCGCCCGATCGAGCGCATCCATCTTGGCCCGGTGCGCCCGCGCACGCTCGGGACCGACGCAGCCGAGCGCAATGCCCTTGTCGGTTAGCCGCCGATCGGCATTGTCGGCGCGTAGCGTAAGCCGGTATTCGGCGCGCGAGGTGAACATGCGATAGGGCTCGGTAACGCCGCGGGTGACCAGATCGTCGATCATTACGCCCAGATAGGCTTCGGCGCGGTCGAACACGATCGGCGCCCCGCCCCCGGCCCGCGCCGCAGCATTGAGACCGGCGACCAGCCCCTGCGCAGCGGCTTCCTCATAGCCGGTGGTGCCATTGATCTGGCCGGCGAGAAAAAGCCCCGGCAAGCGCTTGGTTTCCAGGGAGGACTTAAGCTCGCGCGGGTCGACGTGGTCGTACTCGATCGCATAGCCCGGCCGGATGACGCGCGCGCGTTCAAGGCCGGGAATAGAGGCCACTACAGCGGCCTGCACGTCTTCGGGCAACGAGGTCGAAATGCCGTTCGGATAGACCGTTGTGTCGTCGAGGCCCTCGGGCTCGAGGAAAATCTGGTGTCCGTCGCGTTCGCCGAAGCGCACGATCTTGTCTTCGATCGAGGGGCAATAGCGCGGACCCCGGCTCTTGATCTGGCCGGAATACATCGGCGAGCGGTGCACGTTGGCGCGTATGATCTCGTGGGTCGCCGGCATGGTCCGCGTGATGCCGCATTGGACCTGGGGGTTGGCGATGCGGCCCGTGAGCGCCGAGAAAGGCTCGGGCGGATCGTCGCCGGGCTGCAACTCCAACCCGGCCCAGTCGACGGTGGTGCCGTCAAGCCGGGGCGGAGTGCCGGTCTTTAGGCGGCCAAGTGCGAAGCCCGCCCGCTCCAGCGTGCGTGAAAGGCCTATAGCCGGCCCCTCGCCGACGCGGCCGGCCGGAATTTGTCTTTCGCCAATGTGGATGAGGCCACGTAGGAACGTGCCCGTCGTCAGCACGACGGCGCCTGTGCCGAAAGTGCGGCCGTCCGTCAACCGCACGCCCGTTACATGCGTCTCAGCCAGGAGGTCATCGACCTCGCCTTCGATGACGGTGATATTCGCGGTGAGCCGGATGGCCTCCTGCATCGCCGCGGCATAGAGCTTGCGGTCGGCCTGGGCGCGCGGGCCGCGCACCGCCGGTCCCTTGCGGCGGTTGAGCACGCGGAACTGAATACCGCCGGCATCCGCCACGCGGCCCATGAGCCCATCCAGCGCGTCGATCTCGCGGACGAGATGACCCTTGCCGAGCCCGCCGATGGACGGGTTGCAGGACATCGCGCCTATAGTCGCGAAGCGATGGGTAACGAGCGCCGTTCGCGCGCCCATGCGGGCGGCCGCAGCCACGGCCTCGCAGCCGGCATGGCCGCCACCGACAACGATCACATCGAAGCGGGCACCCATTGAGGACATCACGTAATCGGCGCCTTGAACGGCGCTAGGAAAGGTCCCACCGCATATAGACCCGATTGAATCCGTACTCCATCGCTCGATGGGTTTCGACAAATCCAATATGGCGGTACATCGCCAAATTTTCGGTCATGGCGACGTTGCTGTAGAGACGCACGGTTGAGAGGTTATGGCGGCGGGCCTCATTGGCGGCGTGGCCGATGAGTTTTCGCCCAAGTCCCTGGCCCTGCGAGGCGGGAGCAACGGCGATATTATCGACGAAGTACGCGTCCGCTCCTGGCCAGGCCATCATGAAGCCGCGAACCTCGCTGTCCGTCTCAATCACAACCGCAACATTGCGCGCAATATGGGCGGCGAAGTCAGCCACCATCGGCGCCGGCTCCCGGCCGATCCTGGGCACGTATGTTGAGTAGGCGGCCCTCGCGATGGCGCCGATCTTTTCCGTGTCGGCCGCGGTGGCCGGTCGGATCAAGGACGGATGTTTCACGTGAAACAGCCCTCACTGCGGACTTATTAACTAGTCATTAACCACGTTTATTAAGCAATCATTTACCAATACAGAAATCGCGGAAAATCACGTCGAGAATATCCTCCACATCGACCCGGCCGGTGAGGCGGCCGAGCGTTGTGGCCGCTGAACGCAACTCCTCGGCGATCAGCTCTTCGCGCCCACTATCGCTCTGACCTGAAGCTCGATCGAGAGCGGCGACCGTCTCCTCCAGCGCCTGGCGATGGCGCGCGCGAGTGACTACGGCCGATTCCGTCGCGGAAAAGTACTCCTTTGCGTACGCCCCCAGTGCGGCGAGAAGCGCCTCCATCCCCGTGCCCGTGCTCGCCGAAATCGTAAACGAATAGTTAACGACTTCGTTGGATTGAGATTCATTGCTAGTGTGCTCGCTTTGCGCCACCAGATCGATCTTGTTTCGCAGCAACCAGACTTCCGCGCCGGAAAGCTTTTCAGTCGGATCGTAAATGACTCCGCCAGCGGCCGATGCGTCAGTGACCCACAGCACGAGATCGGCCGCTGCCGCCCGTTCGCGGGCGCGGCGCACGCCTTCCTGTTCCACCGGATCGTCGCTCTCTCGCATTCCGGCGGTGTCGAGCAGCGTCACCGGATAGCCTGCGAGGTCGAGATGCACCTCGATGACATCGCGCGTTGTGCCGGGATAGGGCGACACGATCGCTGCCTCGCGCCGCGCCAGCCGGTTGAGCAGCGTCGATTTCCCGGCATTGGGCGGCCCCGCAATGGCGACGACCAGGCCCTCGCGTAATCGCTCGCCGCGTCCGCCATCGGCCAGGCTTGCCGCGATCTCATCGCGCAATTGCTGCGCAGCCTGAAGCGCCGGCTCGATAAGGTTTTCCGGCACATCGGCCTCATCGGAAAAATCGATGCGCGCCTCAATCAACGCCAGCGCTTCGATCAGCCGACGCCGCCAATCCTCGGCACGGTTGCCGATCAAGCCTTTGAGCTGGCGGAACGCCTGCCGCCGCTGCGCCGGCGTCTCCGCGGCGATGAGGTCGGCGAGACCTTCCACTTCCGTCAGATCGAGCCGTCCGTTCTCGAACGCGCGACGCGTGAATTCCCCGGGCTCGGCAAGCCGGCAGCCTGGGATCCTGCCTAGCGCATTGAGCGCGCCGGCGATAACCGCTTGGCCGCCATGCAGCTGCAACTCGGCCACGTCCTCGCCGGTCTCGCTATGTGGTGCCGGAAACCACAGCGCAAGCGCTTCGTCGATGACCTCGCCGCTCGCCGGATCGCGCACGCGCGCAAGCGCCGCGTTGCGCGGCTCAGGAATGCGGCCGATCAGGGCTTTCAAGGCCGCGCCCGAGTGCGGTCCGGAAACCCGCACTACCGCGATTGCCGCCGGCGGGCGGCCGGACGAAAGAGCGAAGATGGTGGATCGATCTGACATGCCGGATGGTTGAATCTCACAGCAGACGCTTCGCTCAGGGCGGGCTACTTGCTACGGTGCAATTATGTCAATGACCTCGCAAAGCTTATCGACGCATCAAAACCACCTCGCCCACGAAACGAGCCCTTACCTTCTGCAGCACAAGGACAACCCGGTCGAGTGGTGGGCCTGGGGCCCGGAGGCTTTGGCGGAAGCTAAGCGCGCGAATAAGCCTATCCTCCTCTCTGTCGGCTATGCGGCCTGTCACTGGTGCCACGTCATGGCGCACGAGAGTTTCGAGGACGCCGACACCGCGCGGGTGATGAACGAGCTGTTCGTCAACATCAAAGTGGACCGCGAGGAGCGGCCCGACATCGACCAAATCTACATGGCGGCGCTGCACCATTTGGGCGAGCACGGCGGCTGGCCGCTGACCATGTTCCTCACGCCCGACGGCGAGCCGATCTGGGGCGGCACCTATTTTCCTAAAACCTCGCGCTACGGCAAACCGGCTTTCGTCGACGTGCTGCGCGAGATCGCGCGGCTGTTCTGCGAGGAGCCGCAGAAGGTCGAGCATAACCGCTCGGCTCTGATGGAGCGCCTTGCGGCCAGCGCGCGGCCGGCCGGCACCGTCACGATCGGGACGGCCGAGCTCGACAACGCCGCGCGTCAGCTCGGCGGCCTCATCGATCCGGTCAACGGCGGCACGCGCGGTGCGCCGAAATTTCCGCAAAGCTCTTTGTTCGAATTGTTGTGGCGCGCCGGGCAGCGCACCGGCGAGGCGCGCTATTTCGCCGCCGTCGAGATTACGCTCGACCGCATCTGCGCGGGCGGCATCTACGATCACCTCGGCGGCGGTTTCTCCCGTTATTCGGTCGACGAGCGCTGGCTTGTGCCGCACTTCGAGAAAATGCTCTACGACAATGCGCAGCTCCTCGAGCTTCTGGCCATCGCGTACAAGCGCAATGGCAAAACACTCTATCGCCAGCGCGCGCAAGAGACGGTCGAATGGCTCGAGCGCGAGATGACCATCCAAGAGGGGGCGTTCTCGGCTTCGCTTGATGCCGACTCGGAAGGCGAAGAGGGGAAGTTTTACGTTTGGTCATATGACGCAGTACTGCGCGCGCTCGGCATCGAGGACGGCGAGTTTTTCGCCCGGCACTACGACGTGACGCCGGCCGGCAATTTCGAAGGCCACAACATCCTCAATCGGCTCAAGCCGCTGCCGCGCAGCGAAGCGGACGACACGCGCCTCGCCGCTTTGCGCGCAAAGCTTCTCGCGGTGCGCGACACCCGCGTCCGCCCCGGACTCGACGACAAGGTGCTGGCCGACTGGAACGGTCTGATGATCGCCGCGCTGACCCATGCGGGTCTCATGTTCGACGAGGCGCAATGGATTGAAATGGCCGCGCGCGCTTTCAAGTTCATCGCACAGGCAATGACTCGCGGCGACCGCCTGGGCCACTCCTGGCGCGAAGGGCAACTCAAATTTCCCGGCCTTGCCTCCGACTTCGCCGCAATGATCCGCGCCGCCATCGCGCTCTATGAAGCCACCGGGCGGCAGAGTTACCTCGATCGGGCGCTCGCCTGGCAACGCGCGCTCGATCGCGATTACGCGGACACCGAGACCGGCATGTACTATCTCACTGCCGCCGACGCCGAGGGTCTCGTCATCCGCCCGGCGGCAACGACCGACGAAGCGACGCCCAATCACAATGCGGTCGCGGCGGATAATCTCATCCGCTTGGCACTGCTGGCGGGCAACGATTCCTGGCGCGAGAAGGCCGATCGGCTCATTGCCGCCATCGCGCCGCAGGCGGTCGAGAACCTCTATATGCACATGGCGCTCCTTAATGCCGTCGACCTGCGGCTCCGCGCCGCGGAAATTGTGGTGACGGGAGAGGGCGAGCGCGCCCAGGCGCTGCTTCACGCCGCGCGTGCGTTGCCGCCGCTCGACCGCATCGTGCTGCATGCGGCTTCGGCCGCCGCGTTGCCGTCCACGCATCCGGCGCGCGAGAAGCTCACCGGGGCGAGCGAGTCCCAGGCCTTCGTCTGCATCGGCGAAGCGTGCTCGCTGCCGGTCACCGATCCGGCCGGCCTCATTGGCGCCATGGATGCGGTGCGACATACTTGACGCGGCGCTTCATTCGGCGACGATTCGTGGCTATTCAAGCGCTGCCGGGGCGGAGCAAGGGAGACCACAACATGCGATGCGGAATCGTCTTAGCGGCAGCTTTCATGGCCATGCCTCTCACGGCCATGTCGGCCGCTGGTGCGCATGCCCAAGAATATTGCGGATTTGCCGCACGCCCGGGCTCCATCGTGCAATGCGGCTATTCGAGCCTGCCGGGTTGCGAGAACGCCATCGGCAAGGGCGCGATGTGTTTCGTCAATCCATATGTCGTCTTCAACACGCCAAGCGCGCTGCCGGCGAATTTCACCAAGCGGGTTTCAGGCCGCGGTTGACAACCGACCAGGCCGCCGTTCGCGGCGGCCGGTCATCCCTTATGTATTCATCGAGTCGAAGAACTCGCCGTTGTTCTTGGTATTGCGCAGCTTGTCGAGCAGGAAGTCGATGGCGTCCATGGTCCCCATCGGATTGAGGATGCGGCGCAGCACGTACATTTTCTTCAGCTGATCCGGCGGCACCAGCAGCTCCTCCTTGCGCGTGCCGGAGCGGGTGATGTCCATCGCCGGGAAGGTGCGCTTGTCGGCGACCTTGCGGTCGAGAATAAGCTCCGAATTGCCGGTGCCCTTGAACTCTTCGAAAATCACCTCGTCCATACGGCTGCCGGTGTCGATCAGCGCCGTTGCGATGATGGTGAGCGAGCCGCCTTCCTCGATGTTGCGCGCGGCGCCGAAAAACCGCTTCGGACGCTGCAGCGCGTTGGCGTCAACGCCGCCGGTCAGCACCTTGCCCGACGACGGCACCACCGTGTTGTAGGCGCGGCCGAGCCGGGTGATCGAGTCGAGCAGGATAACCACGTCGCGGCCATGCTCGACCAGACGCTTGGCCTTCTCGATCACCATTTCGGCAACTTGCACGTGGCGCACCGCCGGCTCATCGAAGGTCGAGGAAATCACCTCGCCCTTCACCGAGCGCTGCATGTCGGTGACTTCTTCCGGCCGCTCGTCGATCAACAGCACGATCAGATAGCATTCGGGATGATTGTGCGTGATCGAATGGGCGATGTTCTGCAACAGCACGGTCTTGCCGGTGCGCGGCGGCGACACGATCAGCGCGCGCTGGCCCTTGCCGACCGGCGCCACGATGTCGATGACGCGCGCGGAGAGATCCTTCTTGGTCGGATCCTCGTATTCCATCTTCAGCCACTCGTCGGGATAGAGCGGCGTCAGGTTGTCGAAATTGACCTTGTGGCGCGCTTTCTCGGGGTCCTCGAAATTGAGCGAGTTGACCTTGAGCAGCGCGAAGTAACGCTCGCCTTCCTTGGGGCTGCGGATGTGCCCGTCGATGGTGTCGCCGGTGCGCAGGCCAAAGCGGCGGATTTGCGAGGGCGAGACGTAAATATCGTCCGGCCCCGGCAGATAGTTCGCCTCCGGCGAGCGCAGAAAGCCAAAACCGTCAGGCAGAACCTCGACAACGCCCTCGCCAACAATATCGGTTTCGCGGACCGAGAGCTGCTTGAGGATGCCGAACATCAGCTCCTGTTTGCGCATGGTCGAGGCGTTCTCGACCTCAAGCTCCTCGGCGAACGAGACAAGCTCGGCCGGAGTCTTGGCCTTAAGTTCTTGGAGTTTCATTTCCCGCATAGAATGTCCTGTGGAAATTGCGCCAGCGGCGGAATTGGGTCGCGGCGTCGCTGACGGAAAGAGGGTCGCAGGTCGTGAGTTGCGGGAAGCTTGGCCCCGAAACCCGATGCATCAATCGGCTCCAGTCCACTGGAGCCCGGACTCAACTGCATCCGCCTACGTTCGGTGGGATGTCCCAAAGATAAGAAAAGACCGCACTTCAGGCAAGAGCCGAAACAGACTTTGCACTGGCAACGCATCTGGCTCAGAACGGTTTCACCACCGCGAGAATCACGATCGCGATCATCAGAAGCGTCGGTATCTCATTGACAATTCTATAGAATTTCTGCGAATGCCGGTTCGAATCGGCGGCAAAAGCCTTAACCCAGCGGGCCAGTAATCCGTGCAAAGCCGAGAGCACCAAAACCAAGGCGACCTTGGTCTGCAACCATCCCGAATCAAACCAATGGCCCATCCAGGCAAGCGCAAGCCCGAGCACCCAGGTAGCAACCATCGCCGGATTGATGATGGCGCGTAACAGCCGGCGTTCCATGACCTTGAAGGTTTCCGACTGGTCCGAACCCTTCTCGGCCGCACAATGATAGACGAACAACCGCGGCAGGTAGAGCATCCCCGCCATCCAGGCGATGACGGCGATGATGTGGAAGGCCTTGAGCCAGGGGTAGATCGTCGCCATCGCTTGCTATCCTGGACCCGAAACGCGTCAGCCGCCGCCCGAACCGCCGCGTACACGCCCAATCAACCGCTCCACATGCGCGATTGGCGTCTCCGGCAACACACCATGACCGAGATTGAAGATGAATGGTCCGTCTGTGAAGGCTTCCAGAATGGCGTCGATGGCGCGATCCAGACTCTGCCCTCCCACCAATAGCGCAAGCGGATCGAGATTCCCCTGAATTGGCCGCAGCGTCTGGACATACTCGCGCACGAACGCAAGCTCGCTCATCCAGTCGAGTCCGACCGCGTCAACTGGAACATCCGCAAGATAGCGCCTTAGCTCGGTGCCGGCGCCCCTCGGGAAGCCGATCACTTTTGCCCCCGGTATGCGCTTGCGCAACGCCGCCACGATCCGCGCCGACGGTTCGATACACCATTTGCGAAATTCGTCGGCCGGCAATACTCCCGCCCAGGTATCGAAAATCTGCACCGCTTCAACGCCTGCCTCGAACTGCCGAATGAGATACTCGACCGAGGCTTCAACCAACAGCGCGATAAGCTCTCCAAAAGCTTGCGGGTATCGGTAAGCGAAAAGCCGCGCCGGAAGCTGGTCTGCGGTGCCGCAGCCCGCAATCATGTAGGTTGCTACCGTCCACGGCGCGCCGCAAAAGCCGAGAAACGCGACCTCGGGCGGGAGTTCCTTCGTCACCTGCGCGATCGTTTGGTAAATCGGGGCAAGCATTTCATGATCGATATTCCCCGCTAGCCGCCGAAGCGCTGCAGGATCGGCAAGCGCATCGAGCCGCGGCCCCTCGCGAGCTTCGAATGTCACGTGCTGACCGAGCGCATGAGGTACGACCAGAATGTCGGAAAAAAGAATTGCGGCGTCGAAACCAAAGCGCCGGATCGGCTGCAATGTCACTTCGGCCGCGAGTTTGGGATTAAAGCAGAGAGCGAGGAAACTCTCGGCCTTTTCGCGAATGATCCGATATTCCGGCAGGTATCTGCCTGCCTGCCGCATCAGCCAGATGGGCGGAACGGAAAGGCATTCGCCTGCCAATACGCGGAGAAGGGGTTTAGTCTCTAAGGTGTCCGCCACACTCCAATCCTAAACTAAATTATATCTAAAGAGAGTCTGTTGTAGTGCTTGGACGGTTGATTAGACTCATACCTAAGTCCTCACTCGACATCCACGCGCTAACTACATGTCCCCGCGATTCATCGCCGTCGGAATTGTGACGTGTGGATAGATTCAGCAGCTATATACCGTCATTCTTGCTGCGCGTGCGGACTCTATCCACATTTCACCACTAGCAGCGACAATCGTCCAATCCGTACGGCGGGGCAACACGGGTGTGGACGGTCTTGCCGCCAAGCCGGCTATGGCGCTTGCGCGCAGGCGCAAGCCATGGCCTTCTCCCTACTTATCGACAGCTTATCCGATCCATCCCATGGCGCAGGCGGCAGGTTACTTCCATCTGCATCTTATCTCCGATGCGACCGGCGAGACCTTGATCACGGTCGCGCGGGCCGCGGCTGCCCAGTACACGAAGGTCATGCCGGTCGAGCATGTGCATCCGCTGGTGCGCACGCAGAAGCAGCTCGACCGGGTGCTGGACGATATCGAGGAATCGCCGGGAATCGTGCTGTACACGCTGCTTGAGGAAAATCTGGTCGAACGGCTGGAGAGAAAGTGCCGCGAACTCGGTCTGCCCTGTCTTTCAATTCTCGGCCCCGTCCTACACCTGTTCCAAGCCTATCTGGGCGCCGAATCCACCCACAAAGTCGGGGCTCAGCATACGCTTAACGCAGAATATTTCCGCCGCATCGACGCGCTCAACTACACGATGCTGCACGATGACGGTCAGCAGACGGGGGATCTCGAAGAGGCGGACGTCGTGCTGATCGGGGTTTCCCGGACTTCGAAAACCCCGACCTCGATCTATCTCGCCAATCGCGGCGTGAAGACGGCGAATGTGCCGCTGGTGCCGGGCCTGCCGCTGCCGGCCGAGGTGGAGCGGCTGACACGCCCTTTGATTGTCGGTCTCTATGCCACGCCCGAGCGGATCGTGCAGATCCGGCAAAATCGATTGCTCGGGCTCAAGGCGCATCGCGATGACGACCAATATATCGACCGTGCGGCCGTGGCCGAGGAGATCGCTGCTTCGCGCCGGCTGTGCGCCCGGCATAACTGGCCGCTGATCGACGTCACCAGGCGCTCGATCGAGGAAACTGCGGCGGCGGTGCTGGCGCACCTCGGCGAGCGGCGCCGGCGTAAGGCGTCGTGAGCGATGCCGCGTTGGCTTGCCGCGGACCCGCTCGTGCTCGCCTCAAGGAGCAACGTGCGGCGGACATTGCTTACCGCCGCGGGCATTCCGATCGAGATGCAGGCGGCCGATCTCGATGAGCGAGAGCTGGAAGCCGGCGCGCCGTCGCTTAGTCCGGGTGCGATGGCGGCGCTGTTGGCGCGCGAGAAGGCCGCAGCGGTAGCGCGGTGTCGTCCCGGCCGCCTGGTCTTGGGCGCAGATCAGATGCTGGCGCTCGACGGCCGGCGCTTTGCAAAGCCGGCGAATCGTGCGGCGGCCCGTGCCCAGCTTGGTGCCCTGTCCGGGCGGACCCATGAACTTCATTCGGCGATCGCCATCGTGCAAAACGCGACAGTGCTGTTCGAACACGTCAGTGTGGCGCGGCTGACCATGCGCGGCGTCTCGGATCGATTCCTCGAGCTTTATCTTGATGCCGTCGGAAACGCCGCGACCGAAAGCGTCGGTGCCTATCAGATCGAGGGTCTAGGCATCCAATTGTTCGAGCGGGTGGATGGCGATTATTTTACCATACTGGGCCTGCCGCTGATCGAGCTTCTGAATTTCCTGCGGCGGTGCGGGTGTCTCGTGCCATGAATCCGGCAAGGAACCCGGCAAAACGCAGTGCGGCGAAAAGCGGCGAGCGACCCTTCGTGCTCTGCCTGACCGGCTCGCTTGGCATGGGCAAATCGACCGCGGCGCGGTTTTTTGCCGAGGCCGGCGTTCCAGTGCACGATTCGGACGCCGCAGTGCATGCGCTCTACGAGGGCGAAGCCGTAGCCGCCATCGAGCGGGCCTTTCCCGGCTCGACTTCGGGCGGCAAGGTGGACCGCACCAAGCTTGCCGGCATGGTACTCAAGGACGGCGCCGCGCTCGCCCGCCTCGAAGCCATCGTGCATCCCCTGGTTGGCAATTCGACGGAAAAATTTTTGGCCGAGGCGCAGTCGCGTGGCGCGAAAGTCGTCGTTCTCGACGTGCCGCTCCTGTTCGAAACCGGCACGGACACGCGCTGCGATGCCGTCGTCGTGGTCTCGGCGCCGCCCGAGATCCAGCGCCGCCGTGCATTCGAGCGGCCGGGCATGACTGAAGAAAAATTCGCCGCTATTGTCGCCAAGCAGATGCCGGACGCGGCAAAGCGCCGCCGCGCGGATTTCATCGTGGACAGTTCGAAGGATTTCGAGCACGCCCGCGCGCAGGTACGCGACATTTTGCGCGCCGTAGCTAAGATGAAGCGGCGGTGATTCGCCGGCTTTGCCTGTCCACACGGCCGGCCGCGCGGTGAGCTACGGAACAATAGTGCGCGAGATTGTGCTCGATACGGAAACGACGGGGCTCGATCCCTTCCAGGGTCATCGCCTGGTGGAGATCGGCTGTATCGAACTGGTCAACCGCATTCCGTCTGGTCAAACCTTTCACGCCTATCTCAATCCCGAACGCAACATGCCGGCCGAGGCATTCGCGATCCACGGGCTGAGCGATGAATTCCTAAAGGACAAGCCGCTGTTCGCGCAGGTGGCCGATACGCTGCTCGCCTTTCTCGGCGACGCGCCGCTCGTCATTCACAACGCCGCCTTCGATATCGGCTTCCTCAATGCCGAACTGGAGCGCGTGGGCCGGCCGATCATCACCCGCGAGCGGATGATCGACACGCTGCTCATCGCCCGCCGCAAGCACGCCGGAGCGTCGAACCGGCTCGACGATCTGTGCGCGCGCTATGCGATCGATAATTCCCATCGGACTAAGCATGGCGCACTTCTCGATGCCGAGCTCTTGGCCGAGGTCTATGTCGAATTGATCGGGGCCCGGCAGGCGCAGCTCGTTCTTTCGCAATCGGCGTCGCCCGCTCATGCGCTCGGGGCGCCCATCGTTATTCGCGAGCGGCCGCTGCCGCTTGCCGCCGGGGTCTCGGCAGAGGAACGCGCGGCGCACCGGCGATTTGTCGGGACTCTGGGCGAAAGCCCAATTTGGCTCGACTATTTCAGCTCGGATTGAGCGGTTGCGACGCCGGCGAGGTTTGCGCCGCAGCAATGCGCTGACGATAAAGCGCGACGAAATCGATCGGATTAAGCAAGAGCGGCGCAAAGCCGCCGTTGCGTGTCGCCGTGGCGATGATCTCGCGTGCGAACGGAAACAACAGCCGCGGACACTCGATCAGCACGACCGGCTGCATAGAGTCGGCGGGCACGTTTTGAATGCGAAAAACTCCCGCAAAGACCAATTCGAAGCCGAATAACAGCATGCCCTGGGATTCCGCGTTGCCTTCGATCCTGAGCGTCACCTCGAAGTCGGTTTCGCCGATCGGCGCGGCGTCAACGTTGACTTGGACATTAATGGCGGGCTGCTGCGCGCTCGGCGCCATCGAGCGCGGCGCGTGCGGATTTTCAAACGACAGATCCTTCACATATTGCGCGAGGACGCCAATCTGGGGCATCCCAATTTGCGGTTGGGGGCCACCATTTGTCATCGACATGCTCGCCTCCGGCCCGCGCCTGCGGGCGTTGCGGCTTCGCTAACACAGGGGGCAGCGGCGAACAATGGCGAGCGCCCGGGCGCGCCCTTGTGCGAGCGAGGACGCCGGCGCCCGCCGAATGACGGCTTGGTGCCCAAAAGGACGCCATCGGGGCATCTATTTTGGCGAAAGCCAATCGCGGATCACACAAATTCGACCACATTCGGTAAGGATGCTTGCGCTTCGAATATTGGCCTTAAGGCCGCAATCGTTTACACTTTGGATTGGCGGCCATGGTCAGACCACCGCCCCTGGAGGGTTCCCCGCGCGTGCCTACATTAAACGGGGGAACCGGCTTGCTCTCGCGGCTTTGCTCATTCGATCGCCCCTTGGCAAGGCCGCGAAGCGCCAGTGCAACGTCGAAAGATTATGAGACGTGTTCGAGGATAATATTTACACCATCATCTTTCTGGCGCTCGCGGTGTTCATTTTCCTGCGGCTTCGCAGCGTGTTGGGCCGCCGCACCGGCCGCGAGCGACCGCCTTACGATCCATATTCGGCGCGCGACGCGGTGCGCAGTCCGGCGACCGATAAGGTGGTGACGCTGCCGGCGCGTCCGGCCGAACCGGCGCCGCGGCCGGTAGAGGTCGCGCAGCCGCCGGCAGATCGCTGGAAGGGCATCGCCGAGAGCGGCTCAGCCGTCGCCGCAGGGCTCGACGCCATCGCGGCTGCCGAACCCGGTTTCGATGTCAAGCACTTCATCGCCGGCGCGCGCGCAGCCTACGAAATGGTCGTCACCGCCTTCGCCAGCGGCGACCGCCGGCAATTGCGCGGCCTGCTGTCGCGCGAAGTGTATGACGGATTCGATGCCCACATCAGCGACCGCGAGACACGCGGCGAGACGGTCGAGACGAAATTCGTTTCTATCGATTCATCGACGATCAGCGGCGCCGAACTGCGCGGCCGCACGGCCCAGATCGCGGTCCGTTTCGTCTCGAAGCTGGTTTCGGCCACCCGCGACCGATCCGGCGCCGTGATCGATGGCAACGCCGAGAAGGTTACCGATGTCACGGATGTGTGGACCTTCGCGCGCGACATTTCCTCGCACGATCCAAACTGGAAAGTGATCGCGACCGAAGCCGGACAATGATGCCGATGACGGCGCATTGTCGGATCTTCGGCGTCTTCGTCCTGTTCGTCAGCCTCGTTGGCATGACCGGTGCCGTGCGCAGCGAGACGGCCGAACCGCTGAAATTCCCCGATACCCAGTATCAGCCGGTGAAATGGGCCGACCTTGACGGCTGGGCCAATGACGATCACGCCGCGGCGTTTGCGACCTTTCTGGACAGCTGCCGCGCGATTGGCGGTAACGGACCCGCTTCGCTTCAAATGACGCAAATCGCCGCGGCGCTGAGAGAGGTGTGCGAGCGCGCACAGGCTTCCGTTCCGCTCGATGACGACGGCGCGCGCAAGTTTTTCGAGGAGAATTTCCGGCCCCTGCAAATCTCGAAGCTGGGCGAGACCGACGGCTTTCTGACCGGGTACTACGAGCCGATTATCGACGGTTCGCGCGTGCCGACCGGCGAGTTTCACGTCCCGCTCTATCGGCGGCCGCCCAATCTCGTGGCTTCCGGCTGGCGTAAGCTCGGCGGCGCGTTCCCCTCGAAGGGCGTCAAGGTGGGCCGTCGCGTCGGCCGCCGTAAAATCGTGCCTTATTATACGCGCGCCGAGATCGAAGACGGCGCACTCGACGGCTGGCATCTGGAAATCTGCTGGCTGCGCAGCCAGCTCGATGTCTTGTTCGCGCAGATCCAAGGGTCGGCCCGCATCAGGCTGGAGGATGGTTCGGTTCTGCGCGTAAACTACGATTCCTATAACGGCTGGCCGTACACGCCCATCGGGCGCGTTCTTATCGACCGCCGGATCATGACCAAGGACGAAGTTTCCATGCAGCGGATTCGCCAATGGATGGAAGCCAATCCCGACGAGGCGAAGGAGGTGCGCCGGGAGAACAAGTCCTATGTCTTCTTCCGCATCACCGATCTTTCGAATGAAGACGAGGCGGTCGGAGCCGAGGGCGTGCCGCTGGTTTCCGGCCGTTCGATCGCCATCGATCGTGCGCTGCACGTTTACGGCACGCCATTCTTCATCGAGGCCGATTTGCCGATCGCCAATTCCAAGGCGTCGACCGAATTCCGCCGCCTCGTTGTGGCGCAGGACACCGGCTCGGCCATCGTCGGGCCGGCGCGGGCCGACATCTATTTCGGCGCCGGCGATGAAGCCGCGCGCATGGCCGGCCGAATCAAAAATCCAGGCCGCTTTTTCATGCTGCTGCCGCGCGCGCTCGATCCGGTCGAAGCGGGCCGCGATATTCCGCTGCCCCCGGAACGTCCGGACCCGAGCGGCTTTGCCGGACTGGGCTTTGGAACCGCGCACGATCCGACGGCCGACGCGCCGGCACTGCCGGAGCGGAAAACCGCGACCGACCCGACACCGGCCCCAAAATCTGCCCCCACGCCGGTGCCGAAGCCGAAACGGCGGCGGAAACGATGAGCCGCCGGCGTCAACTGAGCGACGAAGAGCGGGCATTGTGGAGCGGTTTCGCGCGCTCGATCACGCCGTTGCGCCGCGCGGCGGCGGAATCCAACAAATTACCGGCCGCCGGCGACAAACTCGCGCCTGCCCCTGCCAAACGTCATGACGCGCAACCTCAAGCGAACCCGCCTGCGCAGACACCGCCGCTCGCGCCGTTGGACCGGCGGCTCAAACAGCGTGTCGCGCGCGGCCGCGAGCCGATAGACGCGCGCATCGATTTGCATGGAATGACGCAGATGCAGGCGCATGTCGCGCTGCTCAATTTTCTGCGGCGCGCGCAAATCGACGGCGCCAGAATAGCGCTGATCGTGACCGGTAAAGGCGCAGGCAGAGGAGAGCGCGATGGCGCGAGCGAACGCGGCGTGCTCAAGCGTCAGGTGCCGCTCTGGCTTTCGTTGCCGGAGTTTCGTTCCTTTATCGTCGGATTCGAGGACGCGCACGTCGCTCACGGCGGGCAAGGCGCGCGTTACGTGCGGTTGCGGCGCGCGCGTTAGAACCGGCCGTTAAGGTTAACGATCGGAATGTCCGCCGGCATCCAAGCAATGGTCATTTTTGTCTGCGTGAATGGCGTTCTTGATCGGGACGCCAATCGGAGAACGGCTCATGTCCGAAACCGTTACTGCGCCGCCAAGGCCTAAATCGGCGCGAAGCGGCTGCGCCGACAAAGCTGCTTTCGCACAGATCGAGAAGTGGATGGCTCTCATCCGCGAGGTCAGCCGGGAGCAGGCGAAGAGCTAGTCGATCTTGAGTCCGGCGGATTTGATGATGCCGCTCCATTTCGCGGTGTCCGCTTTCAAGAACTTTCCTAGCTCCTGCGGGGAACTGGCGCCTGCCGTGTAGGCGTTCTGCGCAAGCTTGTTGACGAGCGCCGGTTCGGCGAGAGCTTTCACGATGCCGGCGTTCATTTTTTGCACGATTTCAGGCGGCGTCTTGGCCGGCGCAAACACAGCCTGCCAGGATTCGACTTCGTAGCCGGGGACGGTCTCTGCGATGGTCGGTACGTCCGGCTCAGCCGGGGCCCTTTTGGCGCCGCTCGTTCCAAGCACACGAACTTGGCCCGACCGCGAATAGGTCAGCAATTCGCCGCTGCCGAAATAGCAGTTAACGCGGCCGGGTATGAGATCGATGAATGCCGGCGCCGCGCCGCGATAAGGCGCATGCGTCATCTGGATGTGCGCCATCTGCATGAACAATACTTCGGCAAGATGCGGTCCGCTGCCGGTGCCGGGTGAGGCCATGATGAGCTTGTCCGGACGCGCCTTCGCGTAGGAGATGAACTCTGCGACCGTCTTGGCCGGCGACGAGTTCGGCACGAACATGAAAAACGGAAACTTCGCCACCAGCGAGACCGGCGCCAAATCCTTCGTTGGGCTGTAGCTGAGCGCTCGATAGAGCGCCCCGTTCGACGCCAGCGAAGAGGTGCCGTAGAGGATCGTGTAGCCGTCGGGATCGGAGTGGGCGACGAATTCGTTGCCGATATTGGTGCCGGCGCCGCCTTTGTTATCGATGACGACCTGCTGACCCCAAATCATCGATAGCTGTTGGGCGACGATCCGCGCGTTGGTGTCGGTCGGCCCTCCAGCGGCGATCGGCACAATCATGTGCACGGGCCGATCCGGCCACGCGCTCGGCTGTGTTTGCGCCCGCGCGGCGCGAGAAAACATGCTCGGCGCGGACGCCGATGCGGCGGAAAGTGCAATGAAGCGGCGACGCGTAAGCATGGCCACACCCCCGGCTGAACGAGCCCAGATTAGCGGATCATGCTCGTGCACGCTACGCGCTGGGGTGCGTCACGCTGACCATGCTGGCGATCGTTCGACATTGACCCAACCCGGTCTACGTTATAACCAAGTTATAACGCAGCCGGGAATTGCGCCATGAAAACCGCCATCCGCCGAATGGGGAACTCGCAAGGCGTCATTATTCCGAAGCCGCTATTGGCTGAAATCGGCGCCAAGGCTGGAGACATGCTCGACATGAAAGTCGAGCGCGGTAAGATCGTCATTGCGCCAATCAAGCGCAAAGTGCGGCAAGGATGGGCGGAAGCGAGTAAGGCGCGCTCGCCGAAGCGGGCGAGGGTGGACTGGTATGGCCGGAATTCGGGAACGAATCGGATAAGGACTGGACGTGGTAGCGCGCGGCGAGGTGTGGCTGGCGCGACTTGACCCAACCGAGGGCCGGGACACCAGAAAAACCCGTCCTTGCCTGATCGTCTCGCCAGCTGAATTGCACGACTACCTCGATGTCGTCATGATTGCTCCAATGACGACTGGAAGCCGTCCCGCCCCATATCGCCTTTCGATCAACTTCTCCGGGAGATCGGGCTTTGTTTTGCTTGATCAAATCAGGACTATCGATAAGCGACGATTGGGGAGACGCCTTGGCGGCATTAGCCAGCGTGAATTGCTCACGACATTGACATTGCTGCGAGAACTATTCAGCGAATAGCGCGCAGTTACAAAATAAACCGGCTCAAATCCGCGTTCTTGGCGAGATCGCCGATGTGCTTGTGCACGTAGGCGGCATCGATTTTCACCGTTTCGCCGTTGCGGTCGGAGGCGGCGAAGGAAACCTCGTCGAGCACGCGTTCCATCACCGTCTGCAAGCGCCGCGCGCCGATATTTTCCACGCTTGAATTCACCGCCACCGCAACGTCGGCGACAGCGTCGATGGCGTCCTCCGAGAACTCAAGCGTCACGCCCTCGGTCGCCATCAGCGCGATATATTGCTTGATCAGCGACGCCTCGGGTTCGGTGAGGACGCGTCGCATATCGTCGCGCGTGAGCGCCTTCAATTCGACGCGGATCGGCAGGCGGCCCTGCAGCTCGGGCAACAGGTCCGAGGGCTTGGAAATGTGAAACGCGCCGGAAGCGATGAACAGGATATGGTCGGTCTTCACCGAGCCGTGCTTGGTGGCGACCGTCGTACCCTCGATCAGCGGCAACAGGTCGCGCTGCACGCCCTCGCGCGACACGTCGGCGCCGATGCGGCCGTCGCGCGCACAGATTTTGTCGATTTCGTCGAGGAAGACGATGCCGTTGTTCTCCACCGCCCTGATGGCTTCTTGCGTCAGCTGATCGGTGTCCAACAGCTTGTCGGATTCCTCGTTGATCAGGATGTCGTGGGAATCGTGCACCGTGACGCGACGCGTCTTGTTGCGGCCGCCGCCGAGCTTGCCGAAAATGTCGCCGATCGAGACCGCTCCCATTTGCGCGCCGGGCATGCCGGGAATATCGAACAGCGGCATGCCGCCGCCGGACGACTGCACCTCGATCTCGATCTCCTTGTCGTTGAGTTCGCCGGCGCGCAGCTTTTTGCGGAAGGCTTCCTTGGTCGATGAGCCGGCATTGGTGCCGACCAGCGCATCGAGCACGCGATCCTCGGCGGCCTGCTGGGCTCTTGCCTGGACGTCTTTGCGCTTCCTCTCCCGCGTCTGCGCGATGGCGATCTCGACGAGGTCGCGCACGATCTGCTCGACATCGCGCCCGACATAGCCGACCTCGGTGAATTTCGTCGCCTCGATCTTGAGGAACGGGGCGCCGGCGAGCTTGGCGAGGCGGCGGGAAATCTCGGTCTTGCCGACGCCGGTGGGCCCGATCATCAAAATGTTCTTCGGCAGCACCTCCTCGCGCAATCGTTCGTCGAGCTGCAGCCGGCGCCAGCGGTTGCGCAGTGCGATCGCCACAGCGCGCTTGGCGTCACCCTGACCGACGATGAAGCGGTCGAGCTCGGAAACGATTTCGCGGGGAGAAAAGTCGCTCACGCTTTCAACGTTTCTATTGTCACATTGCGGTTGGTGTACACGCAGATATCGGCGGCAATATCGAGCGCGCGGCGCACAATTGCTTCGGCATCCAGCGGTCCGTCAATCAGCGCCCGCGCCGCAGCCAGTGCGTAATTACCGCCCGAGCCGATGCCGACGATGCCGGCTTCCGGCTCGAGGACGTCGCCGGTGCCGGTGAGCACCAGAGAAACGTCCTTGTCGGCGACGATCATCATCGCTTCCAGCCGGCGCAGATAGCGGTCGGTGCGCCAGTCCTTGGCGAGTTCCGCGGCGGCGCGGGTGAGCTGGCCGGGGTACTGCTCGAGCTTGGCTTCAAGCCGCTCGAACAGCGTAAAAGCGTCCGCAGTGGCGCCGGCAAATCCCCCGATCACGTCGCCCTTACCGAGGCGGCGGACCTTTTTGGCGTTGGCCTTGACGATGGTTTGGCCGATCGAAACCTGGCCGTCACCGCCCACCGCCACCGTGCCGTTCTTGCGGACGGTCAGAATGGTGGTGCCGTGCCAAAAAAAACCGGATTGGGTCGATTCGGGAGATTGCATGTGCCGGAAGGCCTTTGTCCAACGCCTGATTTAAGATTTGGCCGGCGGCAATGCAAATGCGCGGCTAACGGCCGGACATCGGTGCAATGGCGGAGCCGGCAAAGCCCTGATAAAAGGCCCGCGGCTTTAAGCTGTGGAGCAGGATATGCGCAAGGCTTCCGTCAAGCGCGCCACCAAGGAGACCGATGTCGAGGTCGCGGTCGATCTCGACGGCACGGGCGCGTCGTCGATTTCGACCGGCATCGGCTTCCTCGACCACATGCTCGACCTCTTGGCGCGGCATTCGCGCATCGACGTCGACATCAAGGCCAAGGGCGACCTGCACATCGATCATCATCACACGACCGAAGACGTGGGCATCGCGTTCGGCCAGGCGGTCAAACAGGCGCTTGGCGACATGACGGGCATCACGCGATATGCCGACGTGCACGTGCCCATGGATGAGGCGCTCACGCGCGTGACGATCGATATTTCCGGCCGGCCGTTTCTGGTCTTCAAGGTCGAGTTCGTGCGCGCCAAGGTCGGCGCGTTCGACACCGCACTGGTGCAGGAATGGTTTCAGGCTTTTGCCGTAAACGCGGCGGTGACGCTGCACGTGGCGACGCTCTATGGCAGCAACGATCATCATATCGCCGAATCCTGTTTCAAGGGTCTGGCGCGGGCGCTGCGGGCCGCGATCGCCATCGATCCGCGCGCCGCAAACGAGGTGCCATCGACGAAGGGCACATTGGGCGGCTGATTGCCGGTCATCGTCCCGCGCAAGCGGACGGTTCAGTAACCACCGTGCTTGATGATTATGTTGCAAGCCTGCGATTACTGGATGCCCCGCCCTGGCGTGGCATGACAAGAGAAAGAAGGCAGCCAATAATCGGCTGAAAGATCGAGATGTCCGTCTACACCGTCCATGAGCCGCTGGTACGGGCTGCCGTCCCATTGCCCGACGCCGAGCGCATCGTGTTCGTGCGCGACGGCTTCTCCTTCTGGGCTTTTCTGCTGGCGCCGCTGTGGATGCTGCGGCACGGGATGTGGCTGGTGCTAATCGGCTACCTCGTCGTTTCGGCGGCGGTCGAGGCGCCGCTGGTGGCGTTCGACGGATCGCGAACCGCCGTGGCGGTTGTCGGCCTGTTGATTTCGCTCCTGGTCGGGCTCGAGGCCAGCACGCTGCGCCGCTTCACGTTGCGCCGGCGCGGCTGGAACAATGTCGGCATCGTCAGCGGTGACGATGTCGAAGACGCCGAGCGGCGCTTTTTCGACGCGTGGCTGCGCGAAATTCCGCCCGGTCGCGGCGACGCTGCCGGCGCAGCGTCGACCATGACGGGCGGCGGCGCGTCGATCGCGCCGCGCGCCGTGCAATCGCCCGGCGTCATCGGTCTCTTTCCCGAGCCGGGAGCGCGCCGGTGAGCGTCGCCATTGTCGACTACGGCTCCGGCAATCTGCACTCGGCGGCGAAGGCGTTCGAGCGCGCGTCGCGGGATTCTGGCCACGATCAGCCGATCGTCGTGACCAAGGATCCGGCCTTGGTGGCGAGCGCCGATCGCGTCGTGCTGCCCGGCGTCGGCGCCTTTGCCGATTGCCGCCGCGGTCTCGATGCCGTGGCTGGAATGGTGGGCGCGCTTGAGGAGGCCGTGCACCGGAAGGGCCGGCCCTTCTTCGGGATCTGCGTGGGCATGCAATTATTGGCCGAGCGCGGACGCGAATATGAGGTGACGGATGGGCTGGGCTGGATTGCAGGCGAGGTCGACCGCATCGCGCCGAGCGACCCTAGCTTGAAAATTCCGCACATGGGCTGGAATACGCTCGATGTCGTGCGGCCGCATCCGCTGCTCGATGGGCTGACGCTGGGGCCGCAGGGCCGGCACGCCTATTTCGTGCACTCCTATCAGCTCAAGCCTTCGCGGCGCGCCGATCTCGTCGCCGAGGCCGATTACGGCGGCGCCGTCACCGCCATCGTCGCCCGCGACAATATTTTCGGCACGCAATTTCATCCCGAGAAGAGCCAACGGTTCGGCCTCGCGCTGATCGCGAATTTCTTGAAGTGGAAGCCGTGATCCTGTTTCCCGCCATCGACCTCAAGAACGGCGAAGCCGTGCGCCTGCAACAGGGCGACATGGCGCGGGCCACGGTATTCAACCGCGATCCGGCCGAGCAGGCGCGCGCCTTCGCGGCGCAGGGTTTCGATTACCTGCACATTGTCGATCTCGACGGCGCCTTCGCCGGCAAGCCGATGAACGCCGCTGCCGTGGCGCGCATCCTCGCGGCGGTCGAAATCCCGGTGCAGCTCGGCGGCGGCATTCGCGACCGGGCGACGGTCGAAGCGTGGCTCGGCAAGGGCGTCGCGCGGGTCATCATCGGCACCGCCGCGGTGCGCAACCCGCCGCTGGTGAAAGAGGCGGCGCGCGTCCATCCGGGTCACGTGGCCGTCGGGCTCGATGCGCGCGACGGCAAGGTGGCGGTCGAAGGCTGGGCCGAGACATCGGAGCTTTCGGCGCTCGATATCGCCAGGCGCTTCGAGGATGCCGGCGTCGCCGCTATCGTCTACACCGACATCGCCCGCGACGGCCTGCTCAAGGGCCTCAACCTCGAAGCGACGATCGCGCTCGCCGACGCCATTTCCATTCCCGTCATCGCCTCAGGCGGTTTTGCTTCGATCGACGACGTACGCGCTTTGCTTGCGCCGCGGGCGAAAAAACTCGCCGGCGCCATCGTTGGGCGCGCATTGTATGACGGCAGGTTCGATGCGGCGGCGGCCTTGAAGCTCATTCATGCGGCGCGGGCGGCCTGAAAATGTTCAAGGTCCGTGTCATCCCGTGCCTCGACGTCAAGGACGGCCGCGTCGTCAAGGGCATCAATTTCGTCGATCTGCGCGACGCCGGCGATCCGGTCGAGGCGGCGATCGCCTATGACGAAGCCGGCGCCGACGAGCTCACCTTCCTCGACATCACGGCGAGCCACGAAAATCGCGGCATCATGCTCGACGTGGTGCGGCGCACCGCGGAAGCCTGCTTCATGCCGCTCACGGTTGGCGGCGGCGTTCGCACGATCGACGATATCCGCGCGCTGCTCACCTCCGGCGCCGACAAGGTTTCGATCAATACCGCGGCGGTGGCGCGCCGCGCCTTCGTCAAGGAAGCGGCGGAAAAATTCGGCGATCAGTGCATCGTGGTCGCGATCGACGCCAAGAAAGTGTCGAAGACCGGCGAGGCCGAAAGCTGGGAGATTTTCACCCATGGCGGCCGCAATCCGACCGGAATCGACGCGCTCGCCTATGCGCGCGACCTGGTCGCGCTCGGCGCCGGCGAGATTTTGCTCACTTCGATGGACCGCGACGGCACCCGGCAAGGTTTCGATATTGCCCTCACGCGCGCAGTCGCCGACGGGGTGTCCGTGCCGGTGATCGCCTCGGGCGGGGTCGGTACTCTCGATCACTTGGTCGAGGGCATCCGCGACGGACACGCCAACGCCGTGCTGGCCGCGTCGATCTTCCATTTCGGCGAGTATTCGGTCCGCCAAGCGAAGGAATATATGGCTCGCGCCGGACTGCCGATGCGGCTCGATCCGTGATCTCCCTCTCGCCCGGAATGGAGATGTGATAAGGAACGGTCATGTCGACGTTCACGCTCCATGACCTGGAAAGACGCGTGCAGGACCGCGCGCAGGCAAAAGCCGACGTGTCCTACACGCGCAAACTCATCGACCGCGGCGTGGCCCATTGCGCCAAAAAGCTCGGCGAGGAGGCGGTCGAAGCGGCAATTGCCGCAATCGCCGAAGATCGCGACCGAACGATCGCCGAAGCCGCCGACGTGCTCTATCACCTGCTGGTCGTGCTCCACGTGCGCGGCATCACGCTCGGCGAAGTCGAGGCTGAGCTCGGGGCGCGAACCCGCCAGTCCGGCCTCGACGAGAAGGCTGCGCGCAAGAGCGGCTGAGGGCGATCGGCATGGAGCAGCGCACCGGAGAGGACGTGTCGCCCTATCGCGTGTTTTCACGCGCCGAATGGGCGACCCGCCGCGAAGATACCCCGATGACGCTCCAGCCGGCCGAGATTGCGCGGCTGCGTTCGCTGCATGACCGGCTCGATATTTCGGAGGTCGAGGAAATTTACCTGCCGCTGTCGCGCCTATTATCGCTTTACGTGGCGGCGACCCAGGGCCTGTTTCGCGCCCAGCAGGGCTTTCTCGGCACCGAGGATGCCAAAATGCCCTACATTATCGGGGTCGGCGGCTCGGTGGCGGCCGGCAAGTCGACCACGGCGCGCGTGCTGCAGGCGCTGCTCGCCCGCTGGCCGCACGTGCCCAAGGTCGATCTCATCACCACCGACGGATTTCTCCTTCCCAATGCCGTGCTCGACCGCGAAGGCCTGATGGAGAAAAAGGGTTTTCCGGAGAGCTATGACCTGCCGGGGCTGTTGCGCTTCCTTTCCGACATCAAAGCCGGCCGCCGGCCGGTGCGGGCACCGGTCTACTCGCATCTTGTCTACGACGTGATCCCGAACCAGCGGATCGAGATCGACCGGCCGGATATCCTCATCGTCGAGGGCCTCAACGTGCTGCAGGCCGGCCGGCTGCCCAAGGACGGCAAGGCCGTTCCCTTCGTCTCGGATTTTTTCGACTTTTCGGTCTACCTCGATGCCGACGAGGACGTGCTTCTATCGTGGTACGTCAGCCGTTTTCTCGCTTTGCGCGGCACCGCGTTTGCCGATCCCAAATCCTATTTTCATCGCTACGCAAAACTATCCGACGCGGAAGCCGTTGCCACCGCGACATCGATCTGGAACCGCATCAACCTGGTGAATCTGCGCGAAAACATTTTGCCGACGCGGCCCCGCGCCGACCTCATCCTGAAAAAAGGCGAAAGTCACCAGGTCGAGGAAGTGGCGCTGCGGAGGTTGTGAGGCCGTGCCGAAACCCAATGAGAGATAGGACGAAATACACAATGCCTTGGGGTAAATATCCGTCGATACCCCGAGATATAGTTGAAATTTGAATCGAAATGATTCAAACTGAATCATGACTCGTCGATTGCCGAAAAAGCCGAACCTCCGGCCAGCTCCTTCCCGCTTGGGAACTGCCGATTATCAGCGACTTTTGACCATAACGGACCGGCAGGACAGGCCCGTTGCCCGTATCGTGAAGCCGGCAATCGTCGAATATCTGGACCGTTACGCGCCGAACCCATTCGAAACATCAGTAAGGCCCAATCGGGGCGATCACCGGGGACTAAAGCCCATGGCGAGGAACGACGGAGACGTGATAACGTTCTCGAAGTTGAATTCCGAGACTGCTGACCATAGGTCCGTGGACGTGCGACAGGACGTGTACAAACAGACCGGCGTCGATACCGCCGAGGCCGACGCAGGACTCGATCACATAATCAAGCGTGTTCAGGGTACTTGGCCCAAGCGCGGGGTTGGCCGAGTTGTGCTCCCAATCGGCTATTTTGCCAATGTCATCGAACTGGACGGAGCCGGTATCGCGCTATGCACGGACGGCGTCGGATCCAAGACGATCATCGCGACGATGATGCAGAAGTACGACACGATCGGGATCGATTGCATTGCAATGAACGTCAATGACATGATCTGTGTCGGAGCAACGCCCCTTTCCCTCGTGGATTATATCGCCATCGAACGAGCCGACGCTTCCATGCTTGATGCCATCGGTGCCGGGCTCTGCGCGGGCGCCAAAATGGCGAACATTTCGATCTCGGGAGGCGAAACGGCTCAGCTGAAAGACATCGTGAAGGGCTTCGATCTGGTGGGAATGGCCGTCGGTCGCGTCGACGTCGACAAGGTGATTTACGGCAAGGAGGTTGCTGAGGGAGATGTGGTCATCGGAGTGCGAAGCAATGGGGTTCACAGCAACGGTCTATCGCTCGCACGGAAAGCCTTTTTTGAGAATCATTCGTACCGCGTCGATCACAAATTCGACGAACTGGATGTTACTCTCGGCGAGGAACTGCTGCGTCCGACGGACATTTATGTACCCGAAGCCATGGAAATTTTGCGGAGGGTCAAAGGCGTCAAGGCGCTTATAAATGTCACGAGTGACGGCTTACTTAATCTGGCGCGGGTCGAGGCGCAGGTAGGCTTCGAAATCGACCGGCTATTCGAACCGAATCCGATTTTCCCCCTAATTCAGCGACACGCGGATGTCGCTGATTACGAAATGTTTGAAGTATTCAACATGGGCACCGGCTTTTGTTACGTGGTCGATCCGAAAGACGAAGCGCTCACGATCTCAATCCTCAAACGCCATAGTCGTGAAGCGCAACGCATCGGCTACGCCGTTTCCGATCCCAAACGACACGTCCGAATTCACGAACGGAATCTGCTCGGATATCACAAGACGTTCAAAAATGAAGATCGATCCGTCAGAAAGTTCGGCTGACTTTTGAACGATCGTCGTGGTATTGAACCGGAGCTAAACGCGCTGCGTGACCCGATCGCTGCGCTTGCAAAAGTGCCCGTGTTGTCGCCGCAATTTACGACTTGGCTCGGCAAGCTGTTTTCGCTCGTCGAAGCTAATTTTGGCACCGATTCGGATGAAATACGTAATCTTCGCACTATCTCGCCCGTTTTACGATAACGTGACAGACAGGCTCGGCCGGCCTTGGCCTAGATGAAAAGTCGACAAGTCAACTCCTTGCCAAACTGTACAAGGATATACCCGAAGCATTTTTCAGACGTCGGCTGTACGAATACGATGAATTGATCGCAGCATTAATCCTTGGACTTCGATATAGACGCTGATACCGATTAAGAGGCAGTCACGCCGCCAGTGCTGCCGCATCGGATGCCGCGAGCGCGGCGGCGAGACGCTCGCGGTCGAGCGGCTTGATCAAAAAGCGGTCCATGCCGGCCGCCAGACAGGAGTCGCGGTCCTCGGTCGAGGCGTTCGCGGTGAGCGCGATGATCGGCGTGCGCGCGCCGTCCTGCTCGGCCTCGATGGCGCGGATACGCCGCGTCGCTTCGAGGCCGTCCATGCCAGGCATGTGCAGGTCCATGAGCACGCGGTCGTAAGGCGTGCCGGCGGCTCGTGCGGCGAGCCAGATGTCGATCGCGGCGGCGCCGTTTGCCGCCATGGTCGGGCGATGGCCGAGCCTTACCAGGAGCGCGCGTGCGAGCAGCGCATTGATCTCGTTGTCCTCCGCAACGAGGATCGAGAGCCCGTTGCCGGGGGGAGCTTCGCGCGGCGTGTCCGCTGCTTCGCCGGCCGCGCCGGAATCGAAAGCGTCATCGGCGGAAAAGCGCGCGGCAAGCGAGGCGGCGCGCACAGGCTTGATCAAATAGTCGGAGAAACCCGCTTCCTTCAGCGTCGCAAGTTCGTTGCGCATGGCGGGAGTCACCAGCACGATCCGTCGCCGCACCGTGGCGGCAAGGCGCGCGACGGCTTCGCTCGCCGGCGTGCCCAGCGCGTGATCGGCCAGCACAGCGGTCCACGGCTGCTCCGGCAACAGCGCCGTAGCGACCTTTTCGTCGGGGACGATTTTGGTGCGCGCGCCCCAGCGCTGCAGGTGCCGCGCGATCAGCGACGCTTCGATCGCCCCCGGCGCGACGATGAGGATATCCTCGCCGCCAAGATCGGGGACGATCAGAGCCGGTTCGTCCGTCTCGCCGGCGCACGGCAGCGCAACCGTCACCGTGAAAGTCGAGCCCTCGCCGGGGGCGCTCACGACGGCGATCGAGCCGCCCATGCTCTCGACGATCCGCTTGGAAATACTCAGCCCGAGGCCGGTGCCGCCGAATTTTCGCGCCGAGCCGCCGTCGGCCTGCTCGAACTCGAGGAAAATGCGCGACTGGTCTTCGGCCGAAATGCCGATCCCGGTGTCGCGCACCGAGATTGCGATCGCGTCAGGCCGCGCGGCTGGCTCGATGACGATGGAGACGCCGCCGCGTTCGGTGAACTTGATCGCGTTGCCGGCGAGATTGAACAGCACCTGCCGCAGCCGCGCCGCATCGCCCACAACGCGCGTGGGCAGCCGCTCGTCGACATAGCAGCAGATTTCGAGTCCCTTGGCTTGGGCGCGGGGCCCCAAAAGTTCGACCGCCTCCTCGACAAAGGCCGCAAGGGCAAACGGCCGTGCCGCGAAATCGAGCCGTCCCGCTTCGATTTTGGAGAAGTCGAGAATCTCGTCGATCAGCGTCAGCAGCGTCTCGCCCGACGTCTTGACTGCCTTCAGATAGGCGGTTTGTTCGGCCGATAGCGTGGTGTCGGCAAGGAGATCGGCCATGCCGAGGATGCCGTTGAGCGGCGTGCGGATCTCGTGCGAGACCATGGCCAAGAACCGGGATTTTGCACGGTTCGCCGCCTCCGCCTGATCGCGCGCCTCGGCGAGCGCCCGCTCGCCCTCGACGCGATCGGTGACGTCGCGGCCGACGCTTTGCGTCTCGCTGGCGCCTTCGGCGCGCACGGTGACTTCGCGCCAGGCGATCCAGCGTGCTGCTTCGGGGGAAGCGATTTTCTGGTCGTAGGCGCGGGTGCCGTCGGCAAGCAGCGTGGTGTCGCTCCGCTCCTCTATGGGCAGCACAAAAGTGGTCGCGAGCAGCCTGCTCCGGTCGCGTCCCGCGAGCACGCAAAATGCGTCGTTGACATAGGTGATCGCCCCGTCGCCGTCACGGCGTACGATGACGTCGTCTTGCGCCTCGAAGAAACTTTTGGCGCGTTCCTCCGCCTCCTTGATCTCCCAATTGCGGTCGGCCGCTTCATCGAGGCGCGCCTCCAGGTGGCGCAGCTCTCTCTTCATCTGCCGAATGCGGGAAATGAGGATGCCGATGGCGCCACACGAGGCTCCGAATAAAGCGGCGACGCCGATTGCGAAACTATAGGGATCGTAATACGTCGCCGGAGCGGTAGCCCCGGAGAGAAAGCCGAACGCGATACCGAACGACATCGAAGTGATGGCGCCGGCGCGGACAATAAGCGATAACAAGCGGCGGGTGACGATGGCGGGTTTCCTGAGGATGGCGCGAGGGCGCATGGTCCCAATCCCCGCTCGGCACGTTATCCATGACCGCCGATTGCAGGCCCTGTCTGTGCTCGGTTTCGTCGACTTTAGACGCGGATTTTGGCCTATGAACCTTGCGCATCCCTTGCATTTGCTACGCGTGATTGGAGGGACGGTTGCTAGTTTGTTAACATCGTCCCCGGATTATCGAGCGGTTATTTGCCCGATGCATTAGGCGCGGCCGGAGAAATCGAATGGACAAAGTAGTCAATAACAAGCGCTCGCGAGTGCGCTCGGCCGGACCGGTGCGGTCGGCGAAGCCCTCGCGCGCCGAGGCGGAGGCGGCCGTGCGCACGCTCATTCGCTGGGCCGGCGACGATCCGGATCGCGAGGGCCTTCTGGCGACGCCGGCGCGCGTCGTGCGCGCCTACGAGGAGTGGTTCGCCGGCTACAACGACGAGCCGCGCGAATATCTCAAGCGTACCTTCGAGGAGACCGGCGGTTACGACGAGGTCGTGGTGCTCCGCGACATCCGCTTCGAGTCGCATTGCGAGCACCACATCGCGCCGATTATCGGCCGCGTGCATATCGGTTACATTCCGCGCAGCCGCGTGGTCGGCATTTCCAAACTGGCGCGCTTGGTCGAGGTCTACGCGCGCCGCCTGCAGATCCAGGAGAAGCTCACGGCCGAGATCGCGGCCTGTCTCGATGCGGTACTCAAGCCGCACGGCGTCGCCGTGGTCACGGAGGCCACGCACCAATGCATGACCACCCGCGGCGTGCACAAGACCGGCGTCACCATGGTGACGAGCCGCATGCTCGGCGTCTTCCGTGACCACGCCGAGACGCGGCAGGAATTCTTGTCCGCGATCGGAATGCGCAGCGCCGGCACTGTGGTCAACGGGACGGCTTAGTTCTTATTACGCCGCCCGTCTGATTTCGTCCGCCAGCGCCCGGTACGACAAAGCCTCCGCCAAATGCACGCGGCCGACTTTGTCGGCGCCGTCGAGATCGGCGAGGGTGCGCGCCACGCGCAGCACGCGGTGATAGCCGCGCGCCGTCAGCCGCATCGCGTCGGCGGCTTCGCGCAACAGCGAAAGGCCGCTGCCGTCCGGCCGCGCCACGTCCTCCAATACCGAGCTGGACACCGCCGCGTTGCTGCGGATATGCGGCAGCCCAATCGCCGCATAGCGCGCCGCCTGCCGCTCGCGCGCGAGCGCCACGCGTTCGGCAATCTCGCGGCTGCCTTCGGCGGGCGGCGGCAGGATGAGGTCGGCGGCGGTCACCGCCGGCACCTCGATGTGCAGGTCGATGCGGTCGATCAGCGGACCGGAAATACGCGCCTGGTAATCGGCGGTGCAGCGCGCGTTGGGCTTGCGGTTACACGCATAGCCCGGCTCGTTTGCCCGCCCGCAGCGGCACGGATTCATTGCCGCCACCAGCATGAAGCGCGCCGGATAGGTGACGCGATGATTGGCGCGCGCGATCGAGACTTCGCCGCTCTCCAGCGGCTGGCGCAGCGAATCGAGCACCTGCGGCTGGAATTCCGGCAGCTCATCGAGAAACAGCACGCCCTGGTGCGCGAGCGAGACTTCTCCGGGCCGCGCATGCAGGCCGCCGCCGACCAAAGCCGGCATGCTCGCGGAGTGATGCGGCGCGCGAAATGGACGCCGGTTGGTCAGCGCGCCGCCTTTGATCTCGCCGGCGACCGAGGCGACCATCGAGACTTCAAGCAGTTCGGCCGGCGCGAGCGGCGGCAGGATCGAGGGCAACCGCGCCGCCAGCATGGACTTGCCGGCGCCGGGCGGGCCGACCATGAGCAGATTGTGTCCGCCGGCCGCCGCCACTTCGAGCGCGCGCTTGGCGCTTTCCTGGCCCTTGATATCGGCGAGATCGAGGGCTGTGCCTTCGCTTTCGAGAATTTTCGGCTGCGGCCGGGAGAGCACCTGCGTGCCCTTGAAATGATTGGCAAGCTGGATGAGCGAGGAGGCGGCGACGATTTCGATGTCGGGACTAGCCCAGGCGGCTTCCGGGCCGCATGCGGCCGGGCACATCAAACCCTCGCCGCGCGCATTGGCGCCGATGGCGGCCGGCAGCACGCCGGCGACCGCAGAAATCGAGCCATCGAGCCCGAGTTCGCCCAGAACCGTAAATCCCGCCAAGGCATCGTGCGGGATGGCGCCGATCGCCGCCATCAGCCCGAGCGCGATCGGCAAATCGTAATGGCTGCCTTCCTTGGGCAAGTCGGCGGGAGCGAGATTGATGGTGATGCGGCGCGCCGGCAGCGCCAAGCCCGAGGCGATCAGAGCCGAGCGCACGCGTTCGCGCGCTTCGGAAACCGCCTTGTCCGGGAGGCCCACAATGGCGAACGCCGGCATCCCGGGCGCCACCTGCACCTGGACGTCGACAGGACGCACCTCGATGCCTTCGAACGCCACGGTGGAGACGCGCTGGACCATTTCAGCCCTGGACGATTGCCAGCCCTATCCTGTCACCACAGTAACGGAACTTCTGCTCGCGTCAAGAACATTTAGGGAACAAACTAAGCGAAGCGGTGCTGTTTTTCGCCGTCCGCGGCAGTTCAGTGACCCGCGCCCGCCGCTAATTCGCGGCCGACCGCGTCGAGCATTTCGTCCGATAAAGCGCTGCCCTCGACGGCTCGGGCCAGCGTCAAAGCGCCGACCAGGGCCGCCATGGCGGCGACGGCCTTGCGCCGGCGCGCCGCCTTCGATCGCCCAGGGATCGATTGCGCGAGAATGTTGATGAGCGCCTCGAGGCCTTCGGCGAAGGCTTTGCGAACGACCTTGCCGCTACGCGCCGCATCGTTGCCGAGCGCCGCGAAGGCGCAGCCGCGGCCCGGATCATCGCGATGCTGCGGCGAAAGGTAGTGCTTCAACAGCGCCGCGAACGGCTGTTCCGGCTCGGCCGCCACGACCTTGGCCCAATTTGCCGCCGCGCGCGTCATCGTTCGTTTACTGGCTTGCGCGACCAGATCGTCCTTCGAGGCGAAATGGCCGTAAAAGCCGCCGTGGGTCAGGCCGGCCGCCTTCATGATATCGGCGACGCCGATGCCGCCGAATCCCTTGGCGCGGAACAGCGCGCCGGCCGCATCGATGATGCGCTCGCGGTTTGTCGCGGCCTTTTCCCGGCTCACTCGCATTTTGCACCTCAGCTATGCAGCCCGCAGCGTGACTTGACAGATTATATGACGATCGACATGAATACGCAAGACCAAGATGATGATCATCATCTAATCACGAATTGGGAACGGGAATACCACACCATGGCGTCGTCCTCGTTCGCCGCGGCGCTTGAGCGCCGCAACATCCACTACGGCTGGGTGGTCTTCGCCGTCACCTTCCTCACCATGCTGGTCACCGCCGCGGCGATGGCTACCCCCGGCGTGCTGATCGTGCCGCTCGAACACGAATTCGGTTGGAACACCGAGCAGATTTCCTCGGCGCTGGCGCTTCGCATCATGCTGTACGGCCTGTTCGGCCCTTTCGCGGCGGCGTTCATGAATCGCTTTGGCGTCCGCCGCGTCATCGTCTGCGCCGCCGCGTTGATCGTGGCGGGGATGCTCGCCTCGCTGGCGATGACACAGGTGTGGCAGCTTGTGCTGCTGTGGGGCGTTGTTGTCGGCATCGGTACCGGGCTGACCGCGATGGTCCTCGCCGCCACCGTTGCGACGCGCTGGTTCAATCTGCGTCGCGGCCTGGTCATCGGCATGCTCGGCGCTAGCTCGGCCACCGGTCAGCTGGTGTTTCTGCCGCTGATTGCGGACTTGAGCACACGATACGGCTGGCGCATGGCGCTGGTTTTTCTGTGCGGATTATTGACCGTGACCGCCATCGTCGCGTTCGCGTTCATGCGCGATCGGCCGAGCGATCTCGGCCTGCCCGTTTACGGCGAAACCGCGGTGACGCCGCCGCCCGCGGCGAGCGCCAGCCTTGTTGCCGCGCTGCTGTCGCCGCTTGTGGTGCTCAAGGATGTCGCGCGGACGCCGGTGTTCTGGGTGCTGTTCGGCACGTTCTTTGTCTGCGGCTCGAGCACCAACGGCCTGATCCAGACCCATTTCGTTGCGCTGTGTCACGACTACGGGCTGCCCGCCGTCGGCGCGGCGAGCGTGCTGGCGATGATGGGCATGTTCGACTTTGTCGGCACCATCGGCTCAGGCTACCTGTCGGACCGGTTCGACAACCGCTACCTGCTGGCCTGGTATTACGGCCTGCGCGGGCTATCGCTGCTCTATCTGCCGTTCACCGACTTCACGTTCTACGGGCTGTCGCTGTTCGCGGTGTTCTACGGTCTCGACTGGATCGCGACCGTGCCGCCGACCGTGAAGCTGACAGCCGACCGCTTCGGCCGCGAGCGTGCCGGGATGGTGTTCGGCTGGATCTTCGCCGGCCACCAGATCGGCGCCGCAAGCGCCGCGTTCGGCGCCGGTTTTACGCGCACGGTGTATGCGACCTATCTGCCGGCGTTTTTCGTCGCTGGAGCGCTTTGCATCATTGCTGCTGCGGCGATTCTCACGGTGCGCAAGTCCGCCTCGGGCTTCGGCGCGGCTGCGGCCGTGCCGGCGCGCGGCTAAAATTTACTTTCGTTTTTCCTCGATCTTGTCCCAGATCAGCGCCGCGATATCGGCGCCGCCGAGGTTTTTCACGGAACGAATCCCGGTGGGCGAGGTGACGTTGATCTCGGTGAGGAAACCGCCGATCACGTCGATGCCGACAAACAACAGGCCGCGCTGGCGCAGCGCCGGCCCAAGCCGCTTGCAGATTTCGCGCTCGCGGTCGGTGAGTTCGGTCGCCGCCGGCACGCCGCCGCGCACCATGTTGGAGCGCAAATCGTCGGGCGCCGGCACGCGGTTGACCGCGCCGGCGAATTCACCGTCGACCAGCATGATGCGCTTATCGCCCTCTCGCACCGCGGGCAGGAATTTTTGCACCACCCACGGCTCGCGGAACGTCGCGGCGAACAGATCGTAGAGCGAACCGAAATTGAGGTCGTCCGGCGCCAGCCGGAACACCGCCTCGCCGCCCTTGCCGTAGAGCGGCTTCATGACGATGTCGCCGTGCTCGGCGCGGAACGCTTTGATCGCTTCGAGATCGCGGGTCAGCACGGTCGGCGGCATCAGGTCGGGAAACTCGGTGACAAAAACCTTTTCCGGCGCGTTGCGCACATGGCTCGGATCGTTGACGACGAGCGTTTTCGGATGGATGCGGTCGAGCATGTGGGTCGAGCTGATGTAGGCAAGATCGAACGGCGGGTCCTGGCGCAGCAGCACCACGTCGAAGGAGGCCAGGTCGACGTGGCGCGGCTCGCCGAGCGTGAAATGGTCGCCGGCGATATCGCGCACCGCCAGCGGCCGCACCGAGGCCGATACTTTGCCGTCGCGCAGCACAAGCTGCTCGGGCGTGTAATAGGACAGCGCATAGGCGCGGTTTTGCGCCTCCAGCAGCAAAGCGAAGGTCGAATCGCCGCGGATATTGATCCGTTCGATCGGATCCATTTGGACGGCGACATTCAGGCGCATCGGACGATCGGTACCGGGGAAGGTGCGGGCTGGAGCATTGGCCGGCAAGGTCTACGCAATTTTTGTGCAGCCTGCTACAGCGACGCGTGCGGCGGGCGATCGTCAGCGCGTGGCATCGAACGCATTGGCGATGTGGCGGGGCATTTTTCGGGGGGCCATCAGGATCGCATCGAAACGGATCGCGCATTGCGCATCATCGGGATGGTGCGCGAGCCAGAGTTCGGCGGCGGCGAGGATTCGCCGCTTGGTGCGGTCGGTGACGGCTTCCGCCGCATCGTCAATGCGCTCGCGTGCCTTGACTTCGACGAAGACAAGATCGCAGCGGCGGCGGGCGACGATATCGATCTCGCCGAACGGCGTTTTCCAGCGCCGCGCCACGATCCGATAGCCCTTGGCGATGAGGAAAAGGGCGGCGCGGCTTTCCGCCGAAAGTCCGAGCCGAAACGCTGCGACCCGCTCCCGGCGAGGCTGCGGTTTGAGCGGCGCGGCCGGCGCTGGCGGCTTAACGCGGCGCGTCATTGCCCGATTCCTGGCTCATGCGGTTGCTCGTTCGTTTCGCAAGCGAGAGCGCGCGCTGGTACAGTTCCCGGCGCGGCAGGCCGGTCGCGTCGGCGACTTCCGCCACCGCATCCTTCAGCGAGATGCGCGATAGCGCCTCGCTTAACAGCATCTCGGCGTCCTCGGCGCTCGGCCGCTGCGCTGCCTGCGGCGGCGCGATGACAAGCACGATCTCGCCGCGCACCTCTCCAGCCGCGCAGCTTTGCGCCAGCGTCTCGAGGTCCCCGCGGCGGACTTCCTCGTGCAGCTTCGTCAGCTCGCGGCACAAAGTCCCGTCGCGCCGGCCCAATCCGGCCGCAAGGTCGGCGAGCGTCGCGGCAATCCGCGGCCCAGTCTCGAACAGCACGATCGTCGACGGGATGCGTGCAAGCTCTGCGATGCGCGCACGCCGTGCGGCTTGCTTGGGCGGCAGGAAACCTGAGAAAAAGAACCGGTCGGTCGGCAAGCCGGCGACGGTGAGGGCCGCCAGCAGCGCCGATGGCCCGGGCAGCGCCGTCACCATATGGCCCGCCTCTTGCGCGGCGCGCACCAGCTTGAATCCGGGGTCGGAGACGAGCGGGGTGCCGGCGTCGGACACCAGCGCGATCGCGGCGCCTTCGGTAAGCCGGCGCAAGAGCACAGGGCGCGCCTTTTCAGCGTTGTGGTCGTGGTAGGGCGTGAGCGCAGTTGCGATCGCGTAACGGTCCAGCAGTTTGCGGGTGACGCGCGTGTCCTCGCAGGCAATCAGATCGGCGCCGGCCAATGCTTGCAGCGCGCGCAGCGTGATGTCGCCAAGGTTGCCGATCGGGGTGGCGACAATGTGCAGGCCAGGCGCGAGATGCGGCACGTCGATCGGGTTGTTTTCGATGACGTACCGCCGCTCCTCGCGGGCGAGCGGGCGCGATTGGCTGCCAGGCGGCGGGCTCATGGCCGCCAGTCTAGCCCCATTGCCGCTCCATCGTCATGGCGGCGTAAATTCATTATCCTTTTCATTTGGTTAACTATTCGCCCCCAATATGACCAATTGCTATCGGCCTATGCCGTTGCGCAGGCAGAGGTGAGGGAACCGCAATGTCCGCGGAATTGCAGGTTCGGGGGTCCGCGGCGGCCATGCCGTCGCGGCGCCGTGCTCTCGCCGGCTTGCTCGCCACCGCGGCTGGCCTGGTTTCCGGCTGCTCCAGCAATTCCAGTTTTTTCTCCAGCAATTCCCGCTTGTTCTCGACTACTCCGCCGCCCGCAACGAATGCGCCCGGGGCTCCCGCGACGACGATCGGTACCGGTCAAGTCAAGGTCGGTCTCATCCTGCCGCTATCGGCCGGCGGAAATGCCGGCGTCGCCGGCCAAGCGATGCGCAACGCGGCGGAAATGGCGCTGGCAGAATTCAGCGCGCCCAACATTCAGCTTCTGGTGGAGGATGACGCCGGCAACGCCGACACCGCCCGGGTCGTGGCCCAGCAGGCGCTCGACCAGGGCGCTCAAATCATTCTCGGGCCGCTATTTGCGCAATCGGTCAGCGTGGTCGGCCAAGTCACGCGGGCGCGCAACGTGCCGGTTATCGCGTTTTCAACCGACGCCAATGTCGCTTCGCCCGGCGTCTATTTGCTGAGCTTTTTGCCCGAATCTGACGTCGCGCGCATCGTCCAGTACGCGAGCTCGACTCGGAAGCGCTCGTATGCCGCCCTGGTGCCCAGCAATCCCTACGGCACGGTCGTCGAAGCGGCTTTCAGGCAGGATGTCGCCCGCCACGGCGGCCAGATTATCGCCCTCGAGCACTATCCACACGACAATGCCGGCATGGCCGCGCCCGTAAGAGCGGTCGCCCAGGCGGCGGTTCGGGCCGACGCGCTGTTCATTCCCGACGGCGGCGATGCCGTGCCAGGTGTCGTGCAGATGCTCGTGGCCGACGGCATGAACGCCAAGAGAATCCAGCTGCTCGGCACCGGGCTTTGGGACGATCCGCGCATCTATGCCACGCCGGCGCTCGACGGCGGCTGGTACGCGGCGCCGGACGCCGCCGGCTACCGCGCCTTCTCGGCCCGCTACCGCGCCCGCTATCATCAGGAGCCGGTGCGCACCGCGACGCTTGCCTACGACGCAGTCGCGCTCGTCGCGGCGCTGGTGAAAACGCAGCCTGACCCGCAGCTGCGATTTTCTCCGCAGGTCCTGACCAATCCGTCGGGCTTTACCGGCATCGACGGACTATTCCGCTTCCGCGCGGACGGCACCAACGAGCGGGGGCTCGCGGTGCTGCGTGTCGCGCCGTCGGGACCGCAGACCGTTTCGCCGCCGCCGCGCAGTTTCGGAACGTCGGGAATATAGGCAGTGTCATTGCGCTCGTCGCAATGACGATCTTCGCTCACGCCGCCAAATCGGCGACAACCGCATCGAGCAGCGGAAAGCCGGGCAAGGTGACGCGCAGGCGCCCGTTTGGCATCGTCTCGACGAGACCATGTTCGCTCAGCGCGGCGATGCGTTCCGGATCGAGAGCGCGGCCGGCGAGTTTGGCGTAACGCTTGAGCTCGATGCCCTCGGCAAGGCGCAGCCCCATCAACAGGAACTCGTCGCAAATTTCCTCGCGCGTGAGCACGTCGTCGCTGACGATTCCGTCGCCGCTCGTCTCGACCCGCATGAGCCAGGTCTCGGGGCGTTTTTCGGTGGCGATGGCATGGCGGTCGCCCGCGATATCGAGTCGGCCAATGTTCAGACGACCATGGGCGCCCGGTCCGATGCCGGCATATTCATGGCCGCGCCAATAGACCAGGTTGTGGCGGCATTCGCCGCCCGGCCGCGCGTGATTGGAGATTTCGTAAGCCGGCAGGCCGTGCGCCGCGCAAATCTCCTGGGTGGTGTCGTAGAGCGTGCGGGCGACGTCCTCGCCCGGTGTTTTGAGTTTCCCCGCAGCATGCAGCGCGGCGAACGGCGTGTCCGGCTCGATGGTCAGTTGATAGAGCGAAAGATGCTCGCCGGCTTGCGTGAGCGCGCGTTTAAGCTCGCTCGCCCATTCGTCCGGCGTCTGGCCGGGCCGCGCGTAGATGAGATCGAAAGAGAAGCGGTCGAAAGTCGCGCGCGCCACCGCGACGGCTTCGAGCGCCTCGCGCGCCGAATGCATTCGCCCAAGCTCGCCAAGCGCGCGGTCGTCGAGCGCTTGCACGCCGAGCGAGACGCGGTTCACGCCGGCCGTTCGATAGCCGCGGAAGCGCGTTGCCTCGACGCTGGTCGGATTGGCTTCGAGCGTCACCTCGGCGTCGGCCGCGACGCTCCAATGCCGCGCGATCGCGTCGAGCACGGCGGCGATTGTCGCCGGCTGCATCAGCGACGGCGTGCCGCCGCCGAAGAAGACCGTGGAGACAGTCCGCCCGGGCACGCGCGTGGCCGTCGCCGCGATCTCGGCGGCGAATGCGCGGGAAAAACGCGCCTCGTCGATGGCTTCGCGCCGCACATGGCTATTGAAATCGCAATATGGACATTTCGACAGGCAGAATGGCCAGTGAATGTAGACGCCGAACTCCTTTTCTCCCTCCCCCGCTTGCCGGGGAGGGTTGGGGAGGGGCTCACCGTTTCTCAAGGCACGCCTCCGCGAGCTTGAGGAAGGCGCGAGCACGATGCGAGAGGCCTTTGCCGCGCGGCGGCAAGCCGTGTTTTTCTTCGCTTCCCATTTCGCCGAACGTGCGGGCGTGGCCGTCCGGCAAGAACATCGGGTCGTAGCCAAATCCCTGCTCTCCGCGCGGCGGCCAGACCAGCGTGCCGGCAACGTGGGCTTCGAATTCCTCGACATGCCCGTCCGGCCAGGCGATGCACAGCGCGGAGATGAAATGCGCTTTGCGACGGTCCGGCGTGTTTGCGGCGCGCTCGCGCAGTTTTTTTTCGATCGTCTCCATGGCGCGGCGGAAATTCTTGTCCGGCCCGGCCCAGCGCGCGGAATGGATTCCGGGCGCGCCGTCGAGCGCGTCGACCGCAAGGCCGGAATCGTCGGCGAAGGCCGGCAGCCCAGCCGCCATCGCGGCCGCCTCCGCCTTGATGCGCGCGTTGTCGCGGAACGTGATTCCGGTCTCTTCCGGCTCTGCAAGGCCCAGCTCACCCGCTGATGTGGCCTCTATCCTGTAAGGCGCAAGCAGCTCGCGCATCTCGGCGAGCTTGCCGGAATTGTGCGTGGCGACAACCAGACGACGGAGAACAGACGACGGATGACAGATTTTGCGGTGGGTTCGCGGCGGCTCGGTCTCGATCATCTGTCGTCTGCCGTCCGTCATCCGTCATCCGCTTCACATACACGCCATCTTCTGCAAATCGATGAGCTTCGCCACACCCTTGCGGGCGAGCGCCAGCAGCGTCGTCAATTGCTCCTCGGAAAACGGAACCTTTTCCGCGGTGGCCTGCACCTCGACGATGTGGCCGGAGCCGGTGAGCACGAAATTGGCGTCGGTCTCGGCTTGCGAATCCTCGGCGTAATCGAGGTCGAGCACCGCCACCCCGCCACAGACGCCGCAGGAGATTGCCGCGATATGGTCGCGCAAGACCTCGGTCTCGATCATCTGCCGCGCCTTCATCCATGACAGGCAGTCGTAGAGCGCGATCCAGGCGCCGGTGATCGAGGCGGTGCGGGTGCCGCCATCGGCCTGGATGACGTCGCAATCGATGGTGATCTGGCGTTCGCCCAACGCCTTGAGATCGACGACCGAACGCAAGCTACGCCCGATCAGCCGCTGGATTTCCACGGTGCGTCCGGTCTGTTTGCCGGCTGACGCTTCGCGCCGCGTGCGCTCCAGCGTGGCGCGCGGCAGCATGCCGTATTCGGCGGTGATCCAGCCGCGCGCCTGGCCCTTGAGCCACGGCGGCAGGCGATCCTCGAGCGTGGCCGTGACCAGCACGTGGGTGTCGCCGAATTTTACGAAGCAGGAGCCTTCCGCGAATTTCACCACGCCGCGTTCGAGCGAAACCGGGCGCAATTCGTCGGGCTGTCGGCGGCTCGGCCGCATGCTTAACTCCTCGCTGCGCCGCTACCCTGGCACAGCCTGCGTGGGAGGGAAGGGCGGGGCGCACGC
>Ga0207416_1000428_pt1 | contig 74535 bp, 62 predicted proteins | sample PaiPotPPM11metaG_FD_184107 | JGI IMG/M metagenome (GOLD analysis project Ga0207416, IMG submission 184107) | Iron sulfur acid spring bacterial and archeal communities from Banff, Canada, to study Microbial Dark Matter (Phase II) - Paint Pots PPM... ... | reverse complement strand
ACCGCGCGTTCGCGGCTTGCGCGAGCGGCGTGCACAGAAGGGCCGCCCCTAAAGCCAGTGCCGTGATGGAAAGTTTTCGCATCTATACTCCAACGGTGAAGCAGCGGCTTCCAACGCGAGCCTCTGCTATCCTAGAATACCCGCCCCGGGCTAAGCGCCTTTTAAGGGCGGGTTACTCGATTCTTAAGCTCTACTCTGTGATAATAACCTGAGTCACCTTTTTAGCTCAGCCAAATAGCAGGTTTGGCCTGTCGGTACTCCAAGAGGGCGGACGCTCCCGCATCGATGTGTAAAATCGACCTATGACCACAATTGCGATCGCCTCGCTCGACGAGCGAGAACTCCTGGGCGTCTGCGACGATCTCACCCCGCTTCGGCCGGTGACCTTCTCCAGCTCGAAGGATACCAGCTGGCTGCGCGAGGTTCTTGAGGCTCGGCGTCCCGGCTCGTTCATGGTTACGCTCAAAAAATGGTCGGACGACCAGTGGTTTGCCGAGGTCACGCGCGTGCTCCCGATGCCGCACGACGACGCGATCGTTGCAACGTTGCGCAGCGTCCCCGCATTCCGCTCTTTAGCCGAGAGTTCGCTTCACACGATCGCGCAGGCGTCGAAAGTGCAGATTGCACGCCGCGGTAAAACCGTTATTCGCAAAAATGCTGCGTGGCCGTACATCGGACTCGTCATCGAAGGCACCCTTGCGAACGCTGCGGGAGATACTGGCCGCGACCGCTTCTTCTACAGCATCGCTCCGCGCGAACTCTTCGCGCTGGTTCCATTTCTAGACGACGGCGCGACGATGGGGCGTACGATCGTCTTGTCGAAGAGCGCCAAGTTTCTTGCGATACCCCGCGAGGTACTGCGCGAGCAGGCACGGCAGCATCCCGAACTACTCTTCTCGCTCGCCGCACTCTGCGCGCAACGGCTGCGCATCGTCACCGATGCGCTCTTCGCCCAGGCAACCGAGCCCGTTACCAACCGCATCGCTTCGTTTTTCTTGCAGCACGCAACGCCCACCGCGGGGATGGCGCTCGCACTACCGCCGCTGCAAACGATGACGCAATCGCAAATCGCCGCAGCGGTTGGAACGGTAAAGGAAGTCGCGGCCAGAGCTATCGCGCGTCTCGAACAAGCCGGCGGTGTCCGCCGCGAACGCGGCCACGTGCGCTACCTCGATCGCTCGATCCTCGAAACCTTTGCCCTCGCGCGCGACGAACAACGGGCGTACGCGTCGACGGTTTAGCCCAAAATCTTCACGAACGTATCGGTGAGCCGCGCGACCTCTTTTTGGTCGAACTCGCCGTCTTTGTTCGGCCGAATACATTGAACTAAGCTCGAAGCCATCAACTGCACGGTCGCGCGCTCCAGCGCCGACTTTGCGGCGCCCATTTGTTGCGCGATCGAGTGGCAATCGCGCCCTTGCTCGATCATGCGGGCGATCGCCCGCACTTGGCCCTCGACGCGCCGTAAACGCGCCAAAATCGCCCGGGTCGTCTCGGGGTCGATGTCGAGCCTTCCCTCACTCTGCACAATCGGTTCCCGGCTTTTTCTTGCCATACCGTTACTCTACTCGGTATCGGGCTACGCTTGCAATACCCTAGGGGGTATGGTATATTCGGCGAGGTTACCCGCTTGCAAGGAGTTCACATTCAATGAGTGCCGTTAATCCATTACTCTGCCCGGCCAAAGACCGCGGGTGGAAAGTCGAAGCCGCGGTTCGCGGCGTTGCCGGAACCATCGTGCTCGCCAGCGCCGCACTGGCGCTCCTCGATCGGCGCTGGCTGTGGCTCACGGCGTTCGTGGGAGTCAACTTGCTGCAGTCGTCCTTGACCGGCTGGTGTTTGATGTCCAATTTTCTGGCGATGTTCGGCGTGGAGGGCACCAAGCGCGATGCGTAATAGCGTGATCGCCGCAGCCTTGGCAGGCGGGATGTTGATGTCCGGCTGCGCGTCTGGTGGCTCCGACACTTCAGCCGAACAGAGCATTCCGGTTTCCGTCGCGGTCGCTCGCACGGCGTCTTTTTCATCGCCGATCGAACTGTCGGGGACGCTCAGCGCCGTCCGCAACGCCACGGTCGGCGCGGCATCGGCCGGGCGCATCGTCTCGGTCTCCGTTCGCGTGGGCGATCGCGTTAGCGCCGGAACGGTGCTGGCGCAGGTCGATACTTCACAATACGGCGCGCAATTGGTCGGCGCGCGTGCCGGAGCCGCGGCCGCCTCGGATAGCCAACGGGCCGCGCAAGCCCAGGTAGCGCAGGCGCAAAGCCGCCTCCAGCTCGCCCAGACGACGGCCGGCCGTATGTCTTCGCTCTACGCGCAGGGCGCCATTTCCAAGCAACAGCAGGACGAAACGCAGGCGAGCTTGGCAGCCGCGCGCGCCGGAGTCGCGCAGGCCCAAGCCGGCCTCGGCGCAGCCGCGAGCATGACGGCCCAAGCGCAGGCCGGCGTCACGGCCGCGAACGTGCCGCTACAAAACGCTACGATTACCGCCCCGTTTTCAGGCGTCGTCACTTCCAAATTCGTCGAGCCCGGCTCGGTAGTCGGGCCCGGTAGCCCGGTTGCGACCGTGCAAGACACGCACGATCTGGAGTTGGACGTCGCCGTTCCCGAGGACAATGCGGCATCGCTCGTGCCCGGAGCAAGCGTCGCCGTGCACGTTGACGCATTAGGCGGGGCGCAAGTCCCCGCAACGGTGCGCGCCGTCGTCCCGTCCGATAACGCAGCATTGCGCTCTGCGACGGTGCGCATCGCCGTCGCACCGCGCGCGGGCCTGTTGCCCGGAATGTTCGCCAGGGTCTCGGTTTCCGGTAGCACTCACAGCGGCGTGAGTGTGCCGTTCGCGGCCATGGTGACGCGTGCCGGGCAATCCGGGGTCTTCGCGATTGTATCGAACCAGGCCACGTTCATGCCGGTACAGCCCGGGGTCGTGAACGGTACGACCGTAGAAGTGACCGGGCTCCGCGCCGGCACGCGCGTCGCCGTCACCAATATCGCGCAACTCACCGATCACGCGCGCGTTACGGTGTCGCATTAATGAGCAAACAAGGTATGGCCGGACGTATCGCCCGGTATTTTCTCCATTCGAAACTCACGCCGGCAATCGTCATCGCGATTTGCGTCTGGGGATTGATGGCGATTTTCCAGACCCCGCGTCAGGAAAATCCGCAAATCACGATGCCCGCCGCGACGATCGTCACGCAGTACCCCGGCGGTTCGTCGCAAGAAGTTCAAAAGCTCGTCACGGAACGCGGCGAACGCGTTCTTCAAGAAGTCCCCGGCATCGAGCACATCTATTCGACGTCGACGCAGGACGTCTCGATCATGACGGTGCTGTTCCACGTCGGCGACGACCCGACCAAATCATTCGTTGGCCTGTACGACCAAGTCTTCGCACATCTCAACGAACTACCGCCCGGGGCATCGCAGCCACAGATCACGCCGCTTTCCGTCGACGATATTCCGATCGTCGTCCTAACCTTGCACGGCGCGAACTACAACCGCGGCCAGCTCGATGCAGCGGCGGAACATCTGATCGACGCTCTTCGACCGATCGACGGCGTTTCGACGATCGATACCTACGGCGGTCGCCCGCGCGAAGTAAACGTCACCATCGATCCGGTCAAGCTAGCGGCATACGGCCTCTCGCCCGGGCAAATCGCACAGGCGCTTGGCGTGACGAACCTTACGCGTCCGGTCGGCACGGTGCGCGACGCTCGCAGCGAACTAACGATTCACGTCGGCACCGCCTTTTCCAACGTCGACCAGGTGCGCTCGCAGATCGTCAGCGTCAGCAAAGGGCAGCCGGTCACGCTCGGCCAGGTGGCCGACGTCCAGCTCGGTTATATCCCCGAAGAAGCTCGCACGCAATTCGCGTACGGTGGAGCCGAGAAGAACGCGGCCAAAGCTCCGCAGCCCGCGGTCAGCATCGCTATCGCAAAAAAAGCCGGCAGCAACGCCGTCTCGGTCGCACAAAGCATTTTAGCGACAACGAAAGCCACCGAACTCCCACCCGGCGTGGACGTCACGGTTACGCGCAACGACGGCGCCAAAGCCAACTTAGCCGTCAACGAACTCATCGAACGTTTGGTCGAGGCGATCGTCATTGTCGTGCTCTTGCTCTTGGTCCTGGGCTGGCGCGAAGCCCTGGTCGTGGCCACGGCCATCCCACTCACGCTGTTTATCACGCTCGGCGTAGGGATGATGACCGGGCAGTCGATCAACCGCATCACGTTGTTCGCCCTGATCTTAGGCCTGGGTCTACTCGTCGATCAGGCGATCGTCATCGTTGAAAATATTCACCGGCACTATGAAGTGCATCCCGATCGTTCGAAAGCAGAATCGACGGTTCGCGCCGTCGCCGAAATCGGCAGCCCGACGACCCTGGCGACCGTCAGCGTCGTGCTCTCCTTCCTTCCCATGCTCTTCGTAACGGGCATGATGGGGCCGTATATGCGGCCGATCCCGATCAACGTCCCGGTTGCAATGGTCGCTTCGCTGCTCATCGCATTCGCGATCACCCCATGGGCAACGTACGCGCTTCTGCGCAATCAAAAGCCGAAGCCTTCCCACGGTACGCCGGGGTGGATCAAGCCGTTTCGCCGCTGGTTAACAACCTTGGTCGATAAGCGTCGTGCCGCCAACGCCTTCCTGGTTATCGTCTTGTTGGCGTTTATCGCAAGCGCGCTGCTGCCGGTCTTCACCCTGGTGAAGTTCCGGATGTTGCCGGATGCAAACCAAACCTCGTTCCTGCTCTCCATCGACGCTCCGCCGTCGAACACGGTTGAGAACACGACGATCGTGGCCGATGCCATCGGCGCCTCGCTCGCAAAAATGCCGGAGGTCGCGAATTATCAAACGTTCGTCGGCGTCAACGCCGTGCCGGACCTAGCCGCGCTTTTGCAGGGAACGGTATTTCGCAACGCGCCGAACGAAGCCGATATCCGCGTAAACCTCCTACCGAAGGATCAACGTAAGATCCAATCGGCGGCGCTGGTCTCCAAGATTCGGCCCGATCTCCAACGCCTTGCGGCACAATATGGAGCGACGGTTCGCATCCTGCAGGTCCCACCGGGTCCGCCGGTTCGCGATACGATTCTCGCGAAGATTTACGGCCCCGATCCCGAGGTTCGCCGCGCGATCGCATCTCGCGTCACCTCGATGATGCAGCACGAGAGCGGTGTCGTGGACATCGACTCGAGCTACAAGGGGCTGCCCTCGGCGCTCCAATTGCAGATCGATCAACGTAAGGCCGCCCTCTCGGGCGTCGATACCGAAACGATCGCCCAAACGCTCGGCATGGCGCTGCACGGTGCCTCGGTTTCCACGTTGCACACGCGCGACGCCTCCCGCCCCGTCGGGATCTTCGTGCGGTTCGCTCCGCAGTTCCGCAGCAACGCCGCGGCGCTCGGATCGATCATGATTCCCTCGCGCATGGGCGGTATGGTTCCACTTGGATCCGTCACCGATGTAGTCGCAACGGAAGTCTCGCAACCGCTCTATCGTGACGATTACGAAAACGTCTCGTACGTGGGTGCCGATATGTCGGGCCGTAGCTCGACCTACGCGGTCATCGACATGTCGCTAGCGCTCATGCGTCATCCGCTCCCGGCCGGATATCGGATCGATTGGGGCGGCGAATGGAGTCTGACCAATACGGTTTTCGCCGACCTTGGACGCGCGATGCTGATCGCGTTCATCTTGATCTACTTCTTGCTGGTCGCGCGGTTCCGCTCGTTCACCATCCCGCTCGTCGTGTTGGCGGCCGTGCCGCTCGCCGTGATCGGCGTGCTGCCGGGCTTCGCCCTTCTGGCGCCGTTCGGCGTCTATTTCTCCGCAACCGCGATGATTGGGCTCATCGCACTCATCGGTATCGTCGTGCGCAACTCGATCATTCTGATCGAATTCATCGAAGACAAACTCAAAGAGGGGTTGCCCATGCGCGAAGCGCTGATCGAGGCGACCACCGCGCGTACCCGCCCGATCTTCTTGACGGCGGCCGCCGGCGTCCTTTCGTCGATCGTCATCGCCGCCGATCCGGTGTGGAGCGGCCTAGCCTGGGCACTCGTTTTCGGGATGTCCGCCTCGGCCGTGCTCTCCGTGCTCGCCATTCCAGTGCTCTACCAGCGCGTGGCATCCGGCAAGCAACACGCGCCGCGGCCCGAGCCGAGCGACGTCTTACCGGAGGACCAAGGATCCCTCCAGAGTTTCGTCACGTTCCCCGAACTCGACGGATTCGTGATGGAGTCGACCACGCTGCCACGCGTGATCGAAGGCGAGACCATCGGGCTCGATGCTGAAATATTCCGCGGTGAGGGCGACGCAACGGACGCGGTCGCGAAATTATTCGGACCCTTCCGAGTCGAGCATACCCAGATCGTCTTCACCAGCTCCTACGGCGATTTGCAAGGCAAGCAATACGTCACGCTGCGCTCGGCGCAGCCTCCCGCACCCGCTTGGAAAGTCATCGAAAATGTTTAAGCGTACACACGTCGTCCGCGCCGCTACCGCGGCGCTGATCTTCGCCTTCTGCGGCGGCGCAGCGTTCGCACAGACACCCGCACCACCCGCTGCCATCCCGCTCACGTTGAACGATGCGATCGCGATCGCACTGCGCCAGAATCTCCAGTATGCATCAGCGCGTACGTCCGTCGATGCGTCCGTGGCGCAGTTGCGCCAAGCACGTGCCCCGGAGCTGCCGGGGTTGGCTCTCCAAGACAACTATCTCTACGTCAATAACATCGCCAAATTGAGCACCCCTTTGGGTGCGATCCCATTCAGCGCGGTCAACGCCACGAACGTGCCGGTGTTGGCCCTCCAATACACGCTCTTCGACGGCGGATTGACGGCGGCGCGCGTCGGCCAAACGGTGGCCGGGCTCGCCGCGGCGGAGGCGAACGAGCGCGAGGCGCGCGGCGCCGTCATCGCGCAGGTCTCGGCCGTCTACTACGGGCTGCTGACGGCCATGCAGATGAGGGACGTCGCAGACCGCGCGGTCAGCGTGGCGCTTGGGCACACTAAAGAAGCACAGCAGTTTCTCGCGAGCGGCATGATCCCGCGTGCCGATGTGCTGCGTGCGCAGGCCGAACTGGCGAACGAACAAGTAAATCAATTGAGCGCCGCCAACGCCGTCAATTTGGCGCAAACGCAACTCGATAGCGTCCTCGATGTGCCGCTGACGCGCCTCTATCAGCCGACCGATCCGCTTGCCGGCCCGGCCCCGGCCTTCAATCTCGATTCGCTGCTCGCCTCGGCGTACACGCAGCGTGGAGAACTCGCCGCGGCCCAGGCCGCGGTGACGGCCGCGCAACACGCCGTGAGCGCGGCTCGCTCTGGCTCGCTGCCGCACGTTACCGCGATGGTGGCCGACGGCAATACGCAGCCGGCCGTAGTCGGCGGCTTCCACAACCAATTCTCCGTCGGCCTATCGGCCGTGTGGTCGCTATTCGACAACGGGTACACCGCGGGGCGCGTGGCGGAGGCGCGCGCGGGCGTACGCCAAGCCGAGATTGGCGTCGAGCAGATGAAAAACGGTATCGAGCTGCAGGTACGGCAGGCCTATCTGAACGTGAACGAAGCATCGGCCCGCGTGAGTGCGGCCGAGCATCTCGTCAAACTGGCCGACGAAAACTTGCGGCTCGCGCAGGTTCGCTATCGGGGCGGCGTCAGCACCGCGCTCGAGTTGCAAGATGCCGAATTGCGCGATAGCTCCGCCCGCCAAACGCTGGCGGGGGCACAAGCGGCCCTGCGCCAAGGGGTGGTGCAAGTGCGCTTTTCCGCCGGGCTCCTGTAACCGGAAGCATCCACACGACGCAAAACACAACAGCCATCCGCTCGCGCGGATGGCTGTTGTGTTTTGAGGTGCGCCCACCGGGGCAGCCTCGCGACTAGAGCGCGTTGGCCAGAGCCCAGCCCTTGGGAGCACCGATACCGGTTACCAAGTCATAACCGCTTACGGCAGAGTAAGCGCCGTTGCTGCCCGACGTAACGTCGGTGTAATCGGTGTAACCACTGGAGCTGAACACGTTGTACAGTTTCGGATTGATGAAACCGAAATGCGTGTTGTGCAGTTCGTTGACTTCAGCCATGAAGGCCACGAACTCGGGCGACGACCACGACGTGCCGTCGACCTGCTGCTGCGTACCGTTGGCGTACACCATGACGCCGACGCCCGGTAGCGAGATATCCGGGTTATTGCGGCCGGACGTAGTCACCCCGGCGATGCCTTGCTGGTATGATGGAAGGGCGAAGATCGTCGAGACGCCGCCGCCGGACGAGAAGCCGTTCGCCGAATCGACCCCGGCGGTGATGCTCGAGAGCGTTCCGCTCGAGCTTTCGGTAAAATTCACCGCTCCGACCGCAACGAAGTACGGATCGGAAGCCGGCGAACTCGGTGCCGGCGGGTTGTTTCCGGTACCGCATTCATCGCTTCCCGAATCGCCCGAGGATGCCGCGAAGGTAATGCCCTTGGCCGCGGCCTGTTCGGCAATCGAGTTGGTCGTGTTGGTGAATGCCGTGTCGCCGGTCTCGCAACCGCCGAACGAGGAGTTGATCACCGAGGCGATGCCGTCGGAGACCGCGAGGTTGTATCCGTCTTCGATCGATTGCGAACTGAGGCTCGGGAAGTTGTAGACGCGAATATTCGCGCCCGGCGCAAGGCCGCTGATCGTTTCGACATCCAGAGCCGTTTCGATGTAATCGCTGCTCGATGCGCTACCGCCGCCGTCGACGGCGACGTTGGTGATGGTGCCGGTTTGCGTGACGCCGGCTGCATTGAGGTAGCCGGTGACGTCGCTCTGATTGATCGGCGTATCGATTTCGACGGCTACGGTTTGGCCCGCACCGTTGCATCCGTGTTGAACCGGCAAATCGAAGGCCTTGGCAACGCCGGTCGCCAGGAAGCCGTTTGCGCCGCTCAAGGGGCCGTTATCGGACGCTGCGTTCGTGCAATTCGCCGCAATCGGCGTCGATGTCGGCGCGGCCGTCGGCGTGGGCGTGCTCACCGGCGTTGCCGTTGGTGCAGGGGTCGGTGTGGGGGTATGTACCGGCGTCGCGGTGGGAGCCGGCGTCGGCGTTGCGGTGTGGATCGGCGTCGGCGTCGGGGCCGGAGTTGCCGTCGGCGCCGGGGTCGACGTACTGCCGTTTGTGAGCGACACGTCGTCGAGATACTGCGCGTCGTACATCCCCGGATATGGCGACCCGTGAACGCCGAAGTACAGGTAGTACGAGCCGCCCGCATAGGCGCTCAGGTTGACGCTCTGCTGCACCCAGCCCGCATTGTTGTTCGCCGAGGTGTAGAAGTTCTGGACGACGTTGCCGCTGGAATCGAGCAGATCGGCTTCCTGCCACGAGTAGGACGTATCCACTTCGTCGGTTTGCTGATAGACCCAGAACGTCAACGTCCCATTCGTGGGGACGGTGACGGCTTGGCAGACGCCGGCATCGCCGTTCGGCTCGTTGTTCGTCATGCCGCTGAGTTGATCGTACCTGCCGGCATGCGGATGCAGCGTCGAGATCGACGCGCTCGCGTTCCCGCACTGGAACCAGCCACTATTGATCGCGCCGGTTTCAAACCCGGGGTTCGAAATCACGTTCGTGGCGTACGCGGAGAAGGCGCTGCGCATCATCGGATGCGGAGCGCCGAGGGCGCGCAGTTGGCGCGGCGCCGTCCGGCGTCCCGGCGTAACCACGCGCGCGCGGGTGTGCGCGACCACGAGATCGTTCATCGTGACGTCCTTGACCAACGGCGCGATCGTGGCAGGCAGGGTCGCAACTTGTGTATTCAAGTAGCGCTGACCGTACTTGCCCTGCGTGACGGTATGAATGTGCGTTTTAAAGAGGCTCTCCACCGCCGAGGTTGGGGCGATCGCATCGATGACCGTGCGGTTCGCATATTCTTGGGTGATCGTGAAACCGGCGCTCCGCAGCGATTGCGCCACGGCTTGCTCTTGCTGCGCCGTTGGAGCAAACATGCTGTTGAAAGCCTCGTTGCTCAAATATTGATGGTACTGCCCGGAGGCGGGATTGCTCTGCGCAGCGACGAGCTGATCGAGCTGTGCCTGGTTGTTGTACTTGAGCAGAATGGCGACTTTGACCGGAGCGGACGGCGCGCGCCGCCCCATGTCCGAAAATGCGAAGATTCCGGCCGCGTGCGGTACGCCGCCGGGAACGAAGTGGACGCTGTCGACAGTAGCTCCAGGTGCCGCGCCGCCCGCGGCTGCCGGCATCGCACCGGTAGGTGCCGACGGTATGGCAGAATGGCCCCCGCAAGCAGCCAGCGCCATGCTCAATACGAGCAACGACGCCGCGACTCTGACTGATCTATGCATGTAACTCCTAGCGATAAATAGCAAGCAGAACGCGGCCCATCGGGAGCCGCAGGTTCACGTAAACTTGACACTACGCCAAAAGCCACACTGCGAATAGCGACACTCGCCAGTCAGGACGATTCGCACATAGGTGCGAATTGCCGGATTCAGTTGATCGAGCCGCTTTTCGCGCGGATCGTTCGTTTAGCGGGCCACAGATAGAGAAACGGTGCGAGGACGAAGATGACGATGCTCGCCGTCGTGTTAACGAATGAAATTGCAACGGCCAGCGCACAGATCGCCGGCAGAATCATCATTCGCACGGCCTCCAAACGGATCAGAGGCTTCGGAAGTTTTGCATCGACCAATCGCCGGTCGTGCGTCGCATACCACCAAATTGCGAGTAGTGAGAAGCCTAGGAGCGCGATGTTTGCGCCGTAAACGGCGATCGCCGTTCGACTGTCGTCGAACGCGCCGAGCAGGCCTGCCGAAAACGGCGTGACGACGACGAACATCATGAAGAGCAGATTCAGCCAGAGCACGGTGCGATCGGAACGCCGGATAAAGACGAAGACGTGGTGGTGGAGCACCCAATAGAGCCCAACGATGAAAAAACTGACGGCAAAGGTGCGCATGTGATGCCAGAGGGTCGCAAGATACGGCCAGACGCTTGCATCGGGCGGGTGCGCAGGAATGCGCAAGTCGAGCACGAGCAAGGTCATCGCGACGGCAAAGATGTTATCGCTGAGCGCCTCGAGGCGAGCGGTGCTCGCCGACTCGGGCAGAGTGTGCGTGCTAAAAATATTCATCGTTCCCTCTCTCTACGAGAACCGCCGGGCAGAAAGTTCGCGGAACGGGGAGCCGCCAAGCGTGCAGCCGAGCGGAGAGCCGCAATACAGCGATTCTGTTTCCGGCGTCAGGCGCAATACTTCTCGAATGAGACCGCAAGTTTCGGGACGACGCTTGTTGCACAGTGCGCTATGCTCGACCCATGAATTTTCGCATTTCCGGGCTTCCAGTTGAGCCTTTTGTGTCTCTCTACGGCCTTAACGGAGAGGCTCTCATCCAATACGGAGCACGCCGCTACATTGCCGACTCGATGCCGGGGTTCCCGTGCCGGGTGACGCTCGAGGACGCCGAACCAGGCGAGCGCGTTCTGCTGATCAACTACGTCCACCAGCCCGCCGATACACCGTACCGCGCCTCGCATGCAATTTATGTTCGCGAGGGCGCGCTCCAGACGGCCTCGTTCGTTAATGAAGTACCAGCCTCGCTGAGTGGGAGACAACTATCGGTCCGCGCCTTTGATGCGAGCGCTATGATGATCGACGCCGGCCTCGTTGACGGCACGGAACTCGAAGCGCTCATCGCTCTCCTTCTCGCAAACGATGCGGCCGCATACTTACAGGTGCACTACGCAAAGCGCGGGTGTTATGCGGCTCGCGTCGACCGAGCCGGTGGCTGAACAATATCCGGTGGTAGCGAACCTCTGGTGCGCATGCAGGCAATAGGCAGAGCTAATCGGCCCCGTTGTGTCGCGGCGGGAATTGGACAGCCACAACCCGCGCCGCCACTAGAACCGCCAACAGGGCGGAGATGGCCAAGAGTTCCGGCCAATCCATGCGGTGAGCATACAAGCCGATGAATATCTCCCGTACGACGAAGACGATGCCGACCTCGGCCAGTTCCCGCAAGCGAATGCGACGGAATTCCAAATAATCCGTGAAGGTGCGGAAGAGCTCCATCAGGACGAACGTTGAGAGGACATCGATGACGAGATGCTGGCCCACGCCGTCCGCGAGGCGGTGGATATGGGCGAGACCGTGGATCGCAATGTCGTCGCGCAGGGTGCTCATAGACGCTACGAAATTAAGGGCCAGGCCGGCCACCGCGCCCAGCAGGGTGAGCAGCGTGACAAAGATCAAGGCAATCACGATGAGATCGAGACTCTTGCCATAGAATCTCAGAATCTTGCCCCTGGTCCCAGTCAACGGCTCTCCCCGCAGAACGTCGCTCTCTTCCTGTTGTTCCGGCATGGTTCGATCGCTTCCGTCGCGATATCGCGCGAACATGATGAACTCAGCGGCGCAGCCCTGGGCTCGGGAGCCGTCTTTGCGCCTAATGAGTCGAGGCGAGTTCCTTCTTCAGGCGAACGAGCAGCGTGACCATCATGTGCGACGCGCGATTTAAGCCGCTCCTTGTGCTTTGGAGCGTTGCGCGCGCTTCATCGTACCGGCCGGCATTGATCGCCCGCGCAATCGCCCCCGATTGCTCGTGAAAGGCAACGTGCGCTGCGGCAAGCTCCTGCACGGTCTTCATTTCGTCGCGCGCACGACCGGGGCCCAGCAACCATTTCCCCAGAGGGCAGAGGTCGGTTCTCGCCGCGCGTTCGGCGTCGAGTTGCGAGCGCTCTCGTAACGTGAGGATATAGGAGCTGCGCCTGCGGACGTGCGCTTGGAGCGCTTCGTCTAGCGTTTGTATATCCGCAGCGTTTCCATCGTCACCCTCGCTTAGGAGCGTGCGAGCAAGTTCGAGTACTTCGTCGGCCCGGACAGTAGCTGTATTCACGATCGTATCCTCCATGGGTTGCACGATACCCCAACCGGATTAAGAATAGGGAGCCCATGGGATTAAGGACCGCAAGGGACATCGTGTTCATGCCTCTCCGCAAGCGCACGGCTACGAGTGTGTGGCGCGTCCTGAAGTGCCGTGCGAAAAACTGCGAACGGTCCTAATCGCCTCGGATTAGCACCGCCGCATGACCGGCCGAGCCAACGGCGCGTTTAGGGGATAGATGCTTGCCTGCGCATTATTTCCGCGGTCTGATAAAACCGATAGTTAGTGTAATCGACTTCGGCGCGCTCCCGTGCCCAAAACAGCCAACCATGCCCAACGGCGTGCGCGCGAATGCTGGAAGGAACGGTATATTGGTCAACCGTGCGGTAGCGCACTTCAAGCGCGGTAGTCATCGCGGTAGTCATATTGGAGTCACCGCTATTGTCCTTCACCGTGCCGACAGCCGCGATCGGCCGGAGCGTATTCGGATCCACGTAGAGTTCGTTGATACCGGTTGCCTTCGCGCATACGGCTTGTAAGTCGAATCGCAACGCCTGTCGGGCACCCCAGCGCGTCGGCTCCTCAGTCTTAGGCACGTAGCAGTCCGGTTCGAACACTCCGTGATCGCGAAAAGGATTGTCGCTATCCCCATTGGTTGTGTCGATCACATGAACGTTCGCTGAAGGGACACCGCTGACGATCGCGCCGTCCGACATTCGGACATAGATCCGGCGTGGAGCCTCCCGACTGCCTCCGACGCCGTGTGCTGACGCCTGCTCGACGAACGACACATATGCGGGAAGGCGTCGTCGATCAAGGTATGCCACGGCTCGGGCATAATCGGCAGCTATGCTGATCATGCTTGTCCTACGATCTAGGCCTTCGCATTGTTTCGTCGCGTCGTCACACAAACAAAGGCGCTTTTCCCTACTGGCCGGGCGAACGAGCCAGGATTGGGCAACGTCAACACCTGAGTCACATAAAAGAAGCGCAACCCGCGTGGGTTGCGCTTCTTTTATCCGGCGTTCCGGGACGCGTTTTACGGCGTTGCGGTCGGTGCGGGCGAGGCGCTCGGTGAGCCCGATGCGCTCGGCGACGACGTCGCGTTGGGTGATGGGGTTACGATCGGCGTGAGCGTCGGGCAACTCGCCGGCGAGGGTGAGGACGAAGGCGAAGCGCCGCCGCCTCCGGTAACCGCTCCGATCGGAGCCTCGATCGATACGAGTTCCTGGCCGTTCTGCGTCACCGTCAGGTCGATGCGCGCGGCGCTCGAGAGATACGGGAACGTTAGTGGGCCGGTGAATGCGGCAGTCTTGTACTCGAATTGCGGCGAGGAATCCGAATCGCTGACTTTTTCCTCGAATGTCAAGCCGTAGCCGCCGCCGGTCGGTCCGCCCGCGACCGGCGCAACCGTGATGGTGGAGGTTCCGCACGCGGTAATCGTGATCGGGAGATTCGCCGGCAGCGCTCCGTCGCTGCTGTCGACGTTTTGGTCTTGCCCGTCGGACGGATTCTCCGTCGCGGTCTGCTGCTCCGGATCGCTGGGTTCGACCGTACCGGTTCCGCTCTGGTCGGCGGCGCTCTGGACGGTGATGACGGGCGGCGGGCCGGCGCTATAGACGATATCCGACGCCGTTGCCGCGATGGCCGTTGCGAGCGTTACGGTCGCGACGATCGCGGTCGATCCGCTGCCGACCGTGACCGTCACGGTTGCGCCGGCGGGAAGCGCTTGCGAAAAGGTCAGTTCGCTGAAATTATTTCCGTCGAGCGTTCCGGTCGCGACGGTCGCGCCGTTGTACGTGACCGTAACCGGCGTCGCGGTGCTCGAACCGGTAGACATGGTTTTGCGCCGCGCGGCGAACGGCAGAACGCTGCCGCTGGCTGCGGCGACGGTGACACCGATCTTTGTCGCGCCGGTGGCGCCCTGGATGGTCGGCGGCGTCAGCGAGCCTCCGGCCGTGCTGCCGCCCCCGCCCCCTCCGCAAGCTGCGAGGACCAACGCGAGGCCTGCCGCGGCTCCGAAAAGGGTGAGGGTTTTGTGCTTGATCATGAATTGGGAACCTCCGTGAAGATACCCTCACGATACGCCCCGGGCGATGCGCGCGCCGTTGCGCCCCGTTTCGCCCGTTAGCGATCTTTCATCAAAGCACGAATCCAAGCGCTCCGAAGAGCGTCCCCGCTTGCGAGTCGCCTTCGGAGGTATTCAGAAGGCTCAAACCGACCGCTTGGGACGCCGAAACGGTATACGCGCCGATCTGCGTCTGCCCGTCGGAGTCGAACAGCGCTCCAAGTTTCGAACTGCAGACGATGCACGAACCCTGCGCGCGCGCGAGCGCCGAGGCGACCGGGATGGTCACGTAACTCGCGTCGCCGCCGGTCGCGCTCGTGACGGTATGCATCTCCGAGCCGTCACCGTAGATGACGTCCTGGGTATTATAGCTGCGCGTAGCCGCCGTCCCGACGATCGCGTAATTTCGCACGAGCGAAGCCGTGCCGGCGTAACAGCTCGCCGAACCGGCTCCCACGCACGAGGATGTTGCGCCCGAACGCGTCAAGGCAGCGGAGCCGGTTGCCAAATTCAAGCCCGTTATCGGGTCGCTGAAAGCGACGCTCCCGAGTTGCACGCTCGCGCTATTGCCGGATGACGAGTAGGTGTATTGAAACGCGAGTTGCCCGACGGGCGAGCCGAGCGTTTGACTCACCGGGCCGTAGAAGGCGATCTGCACGCTCGCGAGATCGCCCGCCGGCGCTCCCCCGGAGCTGGTGAGATTTTGCTGCCACGAGCCGCTCGCGACCAAGAGCGCGTTCGACGAAGCCGCAACGGTGCCGGAGAGCGAGTAGCCGCCCGAGAGCGCGCGATACTCCGTAAATGCGTAGGTACCGGACGTCGCTAGCGGCGTAATATCGAACGCATCGTTGCCGGGCGCGGTACACGAACCGTCCGCGTTCTCGACGACCGCCAGAACGTTCGTGCCGTTGTTATTCTGCCACTGATAGCACCACTGCGCGAAGAGCCCGCTGCCGATTGGCTTCATCGAGCCGCTCGTAGGCCCCGCGTTCAAGACGCCGAGTACTCCGGCATCGGCCCAAAACGGATACGGCCGCGTGACTTCGCGCGCAAGCCACGCATCGCGCACGCTTACGACCGGATCCGGGTACGCATTTTTCGCATCGTCCTTGCTATCGTCGAGTTCACCCGAACTACCCAGGAGTAGATTCGCCACGCCGCTCGTGCCTGCGGCACCGCTCGTGAACGACGACCCGCCGCCCGGCGTAAGCGTCGCCGGTGCAATGTTCGCCGCGCTACCCGGCGTCCCGATGCCGAGGTTGAAATCCATGTCCGGCGGCAGCAGCACGGAATACGCGCCTTTCGCATCGGCGAGGGCAAAGAAGTTAAACGATGGGAACAAGCGCGGCCTATCGCTCGCGATGAAAGCCGCGGTGCCGCCGCCCAACAATCCGTACGGCGCCCCGATTGTGCCCGCGGCGATGAACGCGCCGCCGGTGGCGATCGTTTGAACCTGCGTCGTCGCCGTATAGGGCACGGCGATGCCGGGGGCGTTGACCGTTACGGTCACCGTATCGATGCTCGGTTGCGAACCGGCCGGCAAGGCCGGCGCGAGATACGTTGCTTGGTTCGTCCCCGGCAGCGGCACGATGGTCGCGCCGTTCGCGCTTTGCCACGAGACCTGCGCGTTACCGAGCGAAGCCACGAGATCGTCGACATCGGTACCGGCGGCAACCAGCGTCAGCGTACTACCCGAGAACAGGAGCGCGGCGGTCGGAAGCAGTGCGACCCCGCCTAAACGCGGCATCGCGTTGCCGGCCGCATAGACCAGAACGTTAGCGCCGCCTGCGACAACCCCGCCTTGCGGATCGGAGACTTTCACGAACGGTTGTGCCGCCGCGCTGGTTTGTAACGTTGCGGCGTATTTGGCAGCATAGCTCGAAGCCGCCGCGCGAAAGACGCCCGACCCGTCCGCGTACTGCACGCTGCCGTCGGGATAGGTGACGGCGGCGTTTGCGACCGGCGAGCCGGCGTGGAAGCCGGGCGGCAGCACCAGCGACGTGCCGCTGGGCGCAAGGCCGACCGTGCTCATGCCCGAGGACTCAATGACAATATGAAATGCCTGCGTTCCCACCGCCGTGGGCGTGGCCGTGACGGCGGGCGAAGCCGATGGTTGAGCCGGGCCAACCGCAGAGCCGGAGGCTCCGCCACCGCCGCTACACGCGCCCAGCGGCACGATCGCGGCAAGCGCGAAGGCCGCTATCAAAGCTCGGATGGGATGGATCATCGCGCAAAGTCCTCATTTGTATGTAAGTAGGCGACGGCGGCCGCACGGCTCTCGACACCGAGTTTCTTTAGTATTCGTCCGACGTGGTTGTTAATCGTAAAGGCGCTCAATGCTAGGGCGTGCGCGATCTCTTTACTCGTCTGCCCCCGCGCCACCAGCCGCAGAATTTCGATCTCGCGGCTCGAAAGCTCGGTGCGCTTATGCTCCGAGCGGCCGGACAAGAGACGCGAGTAGCGTTCGACCACTTCCGCTCCGGGCACCGCTCCGAGCGCGTCGGCAAGCCGTCGTTTGTAAGCGGCATAAAGCGCGTTTCCTTCGGCGAAGGAACCATTTTTCGCGAGGAGTTCCAAGGCTAGGCATACGGTCGCTTCGTCGAGCGCATCGAGCGAGAGCGCGCGGCGAACCGTGGCAAGTGCATCGTCGTAGCGCTGTTGGGCGGCGTACACCGATGCAAGCGAATGCAAACCGTCGAGCCTCGCCACGCGCCACCGCCGCACGTGGGGCTGTAGCCACACCGGCGCGGCCTCTTCTTTCGGCGCCTCGCCCAGCCGTTCGCAGGCGTCTTCAAGTAACGGCGCCGCGGCATCGAAGGCGCCTACCGACGCGAGATGTTTCCCGCGCTGGAGATCGCCGAGCGCGGATTCGCTATCGATCCACTCGACGTTGCTACGGCGCAGGGCAATCGTCGTACCGTCGTACGCGACGTACTCCGAGGAGTTGTCGCTCGCGGGCTGGAGCGCTCTGCGCAACGCATGGATCACGACGCGCAGCGTGACGTCACGCCCCTTGTCCGCATCCGGCCAAAGTGCGCCGAGCACGGCGCCCTTCGTGAGCGGCGCTCCCGCAATGGCGAGCAGGCGCAGCAATTCTGCCGCCTTGCGGCGCCCCCAACGCGCGTCGCCTTCCTGAATCTCTCCGTCCCGCGACGAAACGCTCGATCCGGCGATCGCCGAGATACGAAGCGGCGAGATGACGTGTTCGGGAAGCGTCTCAAGCAGATTCGCGGCCGCAGCGGCAACTTGGGCTTGAGGATCGGTTGACAACTCGCGCAGCAGCGGGCGGCTATCGGCACCCACGCCTTCGCGCGCAGCGAGCAAACGCAACGCGCCCGCGCGGCCGGACGGCGCGGATCGAGCGTCCCTTGCGATCGCGACGAGCTCCTCGGTATCGATCGTATCCAACCGCTCGTAGAGCGACTGCGCCGCGCGCACGTCGATGCCGCGACGCAAACACCAATGAAAGACCTCGCGCGCCGGCGGAGCGTAGCGCAATACCGCATACGCCGCGCCCTGCGAGGTGAGTTCCTCCAACAGCGCGCGCGCTTCTGCTTCATCGAGCGTTCTCGCGCGCGCCGATAGCGCGTTCCGCCCGACGCGCGCGATCGCATGATGGTAACGGTCTTGCATCTCGCCGAAACTTGCCAGCGCGCGGTCGAATCCCTCAAGGGCCTTTCGATCCTCTCCCTGCACGTGCGCGAACCACGCTCGCTCGAGATCGATACGTGCCGTCAACCAGCGGTCGCCTTGCGCGAGCCGCGTCGCGCGCCGGATCGCATCGGCCCACCCGGGCTCGTCGCCGCCGCGGAACGCCACCTTCGCCCGCAGCAACGCGATTTCGCAGCGACTCGGCGCATTCCGAACGTCGACGAAACGCTCCGCAGCATCGCATGCTTCGATGACTTCCGCGAAATCCGGGTCGGCGGAAGCGAGCAGCGCTTCCGCCAACACCGTATATGCGACGCCGAGTTCCTCATCTTCATATGAAGATCGCAGCGCCTCAACGGCCTCGCGGCAACTCGCGACGGCGCGCTCGCCGTCCTCGCCGAGCATGATGAGGGCCTTCGACACGACGAGAAGCGCATAGCCGACGTGAAACGGATAATCGGCGCGGAAGAATTCTTCGGCGAGCTCCGCATACTCGAGCGAACGCCGCCAATCGCCGATCCATCCGTAGACGCGCGCGATCTCCACGAAGAGCAGTTCCGCATGCGAGGATGCGGCAAGTTCCAGGCGTTCGGCCTGCGCGAACCACCGGAACGCCTCCTCGTACTCGAAGCGCAGCGCGTGTACCAATCCCAGCACCTCGTACGAAAGCTGGCGGAAGTTCGGACGACTGCGCAACGACGGGCCGTCGGCAAGGGTTAAGGCCTCGCGAAAACAGGCTTCACTTTCGGAATGATCGCCGTGCATACGGAATCGAAACGTGCCGAGCGCAACGCCCCGTTCGAGGAGTGCGACGCAAGCCGTACGATCGTCCCCATTATGCCGCGCGGATTCGTAACCGGCGCGCAATTGCGCGTCGGCATCCTCCCAGCGCCCGGCCCGCTGGAGGGCGCTCGCGCGCAGGCGGTACAGCATCGGTTTACGCCGGTAGGCCTCATCCGGGACTAATGCGAGCAGCTCCAGCAACCGTCGATAGCGATCGGTGAAGCGAATCGCCACGATCGCCTCTTGCACGTACTCGACGATCTCCACGAGGTCCCCGGCTTCGATCACTTGCTCCAACGCGCCGAGTTTGTCGCCACGTTCGCGCAGCAGGGCCGCATAGCGTCGACGAACCTCCCGTTCGCGTTCGGGCTGCTCGCGCTTCATCCGCGCGAGTAAGAAGTCGCGAAAGAGTTGGTGCAGATGCCAGTCCCCGTCGTCGGCTTGACGCAGATAGAGCGCGCGCTCCGCAAGCCGTGCAAGAATCGCGAGGCCGTCGCTGCGCTCCAAGACATAATTGACGGTCGTCTCGTCAAGCATCGCGGGGACCGCGAGGGCGCCGAGCATTTCGCGCACGTCCGGGTCGAGCGCCGCGACCACCTCTTCAGCCAGAAATGGAAACACCGCTTCGCCCGCTGCCGGAAACGCACCGTTCAATGCGAAGACGCGCTCTTTTGCAAGCGTGGCGGTGAGGTGCACCGCAATCGCCCAGCCTTCCGTGCGGGCAATCAGGACGTCGGCGAGCGCGCGATCCGCGACCATCTGCTCGGCTTCCTCCGGCCGGAACCGCAGATCGTCCTCGCCGATTTCGAGCAGGCGCCCCACATTGCGCAGCTTCGCGAGCGGCGCGAAGCTCAGCCGCCGGCGCGAACCAAACGCGATGTGAACGCGCGGCGGCAACGACTGCAATAGCGCTGTGAGAAACGCCACCGCGCCTTCGTCGTCGATCGCCGCATCTGCATCGTCGACGAACAACACGAGTTGGACGCCGGACTCCTCGGTGAGAACGTAGAGTTCGTTGGAGACGGCCCGCGCGTAGGCCCGCGCGTCTTCAATACGTTCGTTCAGGAGCCCGCGAACGGTGCCGCCGAAATCCGGGAAGGCTCGAGCGCATGCAAGCACGACGCCTTCGACCAGTTCAGTGAGCGTCGCTTCGTGGGCGACCAACGTAAGCCAGGCGGTGTGTGCCTCGCCGGCCAGCGCGTCGAGCCACGCGAGGAGCAGCGTCGTCTTGCCGTAACCACCCGCGCCCGTTACCGTTGCGACCGGAACCTGCAGCAGCCGGTTCCACTGCGAATTCAAACGCTCTCGTCGCACCGTCCCGACCCCACCCTGCGGCGGCATCGAGCGAGCGAGCGGTACCGGTAGCCGATCGGTGCCCCGTTGTCCTCGGGTCATGAGCGAGAGTGCCAGAACGCTCGTCGTAGCGTACCTCCGTACTTCAGAGGTTACACGAGCAAGCGCGCGAGCGGCGTTCCTCCGTGAATCCAGACGGATGACTATTCATCAATAGCCGGCCGCGACCGGCTAGATTGGCACGGGAAAGCTTCTCGTTCCCTCCGCGCGAGGCCTCGCCATCGCCTTCCGTTGCCCGGCCAGATACCGGGACGGTCGATCATCCTAACGAAAACCGAAAACACGGGCGATCGTTGAAGGAATCACTTCATACTTTTGGGAGAGAAAGCTGTGAGATATACGATGATTTTGGGCCTCGTTTCCATGCTGTGCGCGTCCTGCATCGGCTACAGCCCGGCAGCGACCTCAACGGCGGCGCCGACCTATCTTGCCCTTGGCGACTCACTCGCCTACGGCATGCAGATCGGCCATCTCAAACAAGAAATTGCCGCAGGCGACGTAACGGCCTCGAGCTTCAACACCGGCTATGTCAATCTCATAGCCGAGAGGCTCGAGGGCGCGACCCCGGGGCTGCGCGTCGTCGATTTGGGTTGTCCCGCGGAAACGTCTTCTTCATTCATTCAAGGGCCTTGCGGTTTTGCAACCACCGGCAAACCCTTCGGCCACACGCATCTGCCCATGCACGTTCGGTACGAAGGGGCTCAGCTTGCAGAAGCGCTCGGCTATCTGCGCAACAAGCATGACGACGTGCGGCTCATTACGCTCGATTTAGGGATAAACGATCTGCGTGCGATCGAACTGAAATGCACGGACGAATCAACGTTTGAAACCTGCTTGCAGAAGGATTGGCCGGCGGCTTCGAAAACGCTGCAGAGTAATCTTCATTCGATTTTGAGCCAATTGCGTTCCGCGGCGCCGAAGACGAAAATACTCGTGATGACCTATTATAATTGGCTCGCCGTGGCCCACCCGCGTTCCAACCAACAAGTCAAAGAGCTTAATAGCATTATCACCAAAGAGGCGAGCGCGTTCAACGCCGGCACAGTTCATGTCTTCTCGTCATTCAATGCCGCACCGGGCGGAAACGCCACGTTGTGTAGGTTGTCGCTCATCTGCGGCCCCGCCAAGGACCTGCATCCGACGAACGCCGGTTACGCACTTATCGCGCAACTCTTCGAACGGCAGTTGTAAAAAAAAAGCGGGCCGGCGGAGAATTCTCGCCGGCCCGCGTTTTTTTGTTTTAGGCGATTTCGAATAGGCCCGCCGCACCCATGCCGCCGCCGATGCACATCGTGACGACGACGTATTTGACGCCGCGACGCTTGCCTTCGATCAACGCGTGCATCGTCATGCGCGCGCCGCTCATGCCGTAGGGGTGGCCGATCGAAATCGCGCCGCCGTCCACGTTAAAGCGATCGTTGGGGATCCCTAACGTATCGCGACAGTAGACCGTCTGTACCGCGAACGCTTCGTTCAGCTCCCACAAACCGATGTCGTCGATCTTCAAGCCGTTCCGCTTGAGCAGTTCCGGTACGGCAAAAACCGGGCCGATGCCCATTTCCCCCGGTTCGCATCCGGCGACGACGAAACCGCGGTAGATGCCGAGCGGTTCGAGGCCGCGTTGCTCCGCAAGCTTGCGATCCATGATAACCATGGCCGCGCCGCCGTCGGAGAGCTGCGAGGAGTTGCCGGCCGTGATCGTCGTCTCTTTCACGCCGGGAACGGCGCCTTTGAGCGAAGAGAGGCCTTCGAGCGTGGTATCCGCCCGATTGCCCTCGTCCTTCTTCAAGATGACATGCTCTTCGGTAACGACGCCGGTTTCTTTATCCTGGTTGTACTTCCAGGATGGAAGCGCGACGATCTCCGCGTCGAAGCGTCCGGCGGCCTGCGCCGCGGCGGTACGCTGCTGGCTTTGAAACGCGTACTCATCCTGGCGTTCGCGCGAGACTTTGTACTTCTTCGCCACGTCGTCGGCGGTGTACAGCATCGGCATGTAGATATCGGGCGTATGACGCAGCAGCCATTCGTCCGTGTAGTGCGTCATGTTGATATTGTTCTGCACCAGCGAGATCGATTCGACGCCGCCCGCAACCACGACGTTCGAACCGTCAACGATAACGCGTTTGGCGGCAGATGCTACGGCATCCAACCCCGACGCGCAGAAGCGGCTCACGGTCTGTCCCGAAACGCTGACCGGGCAGCCGGCGCGCAGGGCGGCCGTTCGCCCGATGTTGTTACCGGTCGATCCCTCGGGGAGTCCCGATCCGACGACGACGTCGTCGATCTCGGCCGGATCGATGCCCGCCCGTTCGATCGCGTGCCGTACGGCGTGGCCCGCGAGCGTGGCTCCGGACGTCTGATTGAATGCGCCGCGAAATGCCTTACCGATGGGCGTCCGCGCCGCCGAGACGATAACCGCCTCACGCATTGACTAACTCCTTTTTATACGTAGCGAACGTGCCGTTGTGCTTGGCGATCTGTTCCAGCAACGGCGCGGGCTTCCAACCGAATTTCACGATCGTATCGTAGACGTGTTTGACTCCAACCTCATCGGCATACCACATCGGGCCGCCGTGATGCGGCGGGAAGCCGTATCCGTACACGTAGACGATGTCGATGTCGCCCGGGCGCAGCGCGACGCCCTCTTCGAGCAGATACGCGCCGCGGTTGACGAGAGCAAACGTTAAGCGCTGTAAGATCTCTTCATCGCTCACTTCGCGCGGTTTGATTCCGGCTTTCGCCGCTTCGTCCGCAAAGAGCGCTTCGATCTTGGGATCGGGGATCGGCTCGCGGCCTTTGCCGACGGCTTTATCGTACTTGAAGTATCCGGCCATCGTTTTCTGGCCCAAACGCTTCATCTCGACCAGGCGATCGATCACTTTTGTGCGGCCGCTCGCAATGTCCGGGCGCGCCTTACCGATATGCCAAGCGACGTCGATGCCCGAGAGATCGCCCATCGCGAACGGTCCCATCGGGAAGCCGAACGCCTTCGCGACGCGGTCGATGCGCGCGGGTGAGACGCCTTCCTCTGCAAGCGCTCCCGCAGCCCCGGCATAATCGAACACCATGCGGTTGCCGATGAAGCCGAACGCGTTCGTCGAGAGCACGGCCGTTTTGCGCAGCGTTTTGCCGAGTTTGAACGCCGTTGCCAGCGTCTGCGGCGAAGTCGCCTTGCCGCGGACGATTTCGAGCAGCGGCATGATGTTGGCCGGAACGAAGAAATGCAACCCGACGAACTTATCGGGACGCTTGGTCACCGAAGCCATCTCGTCGATATCCAGCGTGGACGTATTGGATGCCAAGAGTCCTTCGGGTTTCACGATCGCGTCGAGCTTCTTGAAGACGTCCTTCTTGACGTCCATGTTTTCGAACACGGCCTCGATCACGACGTCGGCATCCGCAAGCTCATCCCACTCGTGCGTAAAGACGATCGACTGACCGCGCTTCCACGCTTCTTCTTGGGACATCTTCCCTTTTTGCACTTGGTACATGAACATGCCGAAGACGGTCTGCTTGGCCTTATCGACCGCTTCTTCGTTCGAATCGACCACGACGCAAGGAATGCCCGCGTTGGCAAACGTGATGGCAATGCCGGATCCCATCGTGCCCGCGCCGATGACGCCCGCTTTTTTGATCTCCAGCGGCTCGGCCGCGGGTAGGCCGGGAATCTTGTTCAGTTCGCGCTCGGCGAAGAAGACGTGGCGAAGCGCGGCGGACGGCGCTGAGCGCACGAGTTCTTCGAATAGCCGCGCTTCCCGCGCGATACCGAACTCGAACGGCAGCGTGACCGCGGCTTCGACGGCGTCGATCAGTTTGTGCGCCGCAAAACCGCCGTTGTTCCCCGGCGGCACCATTTTGTGCGCTTGTGAGACGATAAACGGCGCGGCTTGCATGCTGATGCCCTTGCCGATGATCGCTTTGCGTTGCGAGAGACGACGCTTGGGCTCGGAGGCGACGACGCGCCGGGCGAGTGCGACGGCCGCGTCGACGGCGTCCGACTCCACGACTTCGTCGAGGATGCCGCTCTCTTTGGCCTTGGGCGCGGGGTGCGTCGAGCCTTTGAGCATCACTTCCAGGGCCGCTTGCGCGCCGATCAGGCGCGGCAGACGCTGCGTGCCGCCGGCCCCCGGCAAAAGGCCGAGTTTAATTTCGGGTAGTCCGACCTTCGATTTTGCGGTCGCAACGCGATAGTCGCAGGCCAGCGAGAGCTCGAGCCCGCCTCCCAACGCATTGCCGTCGATCGCAGCAACGTATGTTTTTGAACTGCGTTCAACCGCGGCAATGACGTCGCGAACCGTTTTCGTTTCGGGTGTCGGCTCGGTCGAGAAATCGTTGACGTCCGCGCCGCCGGAGAAATTCTTGTTGACGCCGGTGATGACGATTGCCTTGACCGCGGCGTCGCTCTCGGCCGTTTCTACGGCCGAGAGCAGTTGGGCCGAGAACGCGAACGAGAGCGCGTTCACCGGCGGATTATCGAGGGTGAGGATGCGAATGCCGTCGCGATCCTCCACGTGTACCTGTGCCATGTTACGCGGTGACCGCCGATTTGCGGTCGAGTTCGAAGCCCGATTCCGGCAGCGTCATGACGTCGCCGGAGCCGTCGATGACCTGACGTTTGAGCCATGCCGCCTGCGTCATCACGTGCGAAGCGTAGAACTTGGCCGTGGTGATCTTGGAGCTGTAGAACGGGTCGGTGTCACCGGCGGCGATCTTTTCCGCCGCTACCTTGGCCGCGCGCGTCATCTGCCAGCCACCGGCAACGACTCCCCACAGCTTGAGATACGGCACCGAACACGCGAAGGCCTTATGCAGGTCGCCCATCGCATTCATACCGATCCATTGCGAGACTTCACCGAGCGTCGCGATGCCCTTGAGCAGCGCCTCGCCCAGCGCCTTCACGTCGGCATTGTCGTGCGCGGCGGCTTCTTTGGCGAACTTCTCCATTTGCTTGATCACCGCGGTTGCGGTAGCGCCCATGTCGCGAATGAGCTTGCGGCCGACCAAATCGAGCGCCTGGATGCCGGTCGTGCCTTCGTAGATCGTGGTAATGCGCACGTCGCGATACTGCTGCGCGATACCGGTCTCTTCAACGTAGCCCATGCCGCCGAAGATCTGGAGCGCGGTCGAAACCAAGTCTTGCGAGACTTCCGTCGACCAGCCCTTGACCACCGGAATCATCAACTCGACGAACGCCTTGTGCTCCTTGCGCACTTTCTCGTCGGGATGCTTGTGCGCGAGATCGAGCGAGGCTGCCGTGACGTACGCTAGCGCGCGCATCGCTTCGATTTGCGATTTCTGCCACATCAGCATGCGGCGCACGTCGGGGTGCTCGATGATGCGCACCGACTGCGGATTGCGCGAAGCGGCGTCGCGGCTCTGCACGCGCTCCTTCGCATATTCGAGCGAGTGCTGATAGGCCCGGTCTGCGACCGCATAGCCCTGCACGCCGACCGAAAACCGGGCCGCGTTCATCATGATGAACATATATTCGAGGCCGCGATTGGGCTCTCCGACGAGATAGCCGACGGCGCCCTCGCCCTTCTCCCCGTACGCCATCGTACAGGTCGGGTTACCGTTGATGCCGAGCTTGTGCTCGATGCCGACGCACACGACGTCGTTCTTTTCGCCGAGCGTACCGTTTGCGTTCACCAAGAACTTCGGAACGATGAACAGCGAGATGCCTTTGGTGCCGGGCGGAGCGTCGGGAAGGCGCGCCAGCACCAAATGAATGATGTTCTCGGCTAAGTCGTGCTCGCCGAAGGTAATGAAAATCTTCTGGCCTTTAAGCAGGTAGTGGTCGCCTTGCGGCACGGCTTTCGCCGTCGTAGCAGCCAGATCGGAGCCGGCCTGCGGTTCGGTCAAGTTCATCGTGCCGGTCCATTTACCGGAGACCAAATTCGGAATGTATGTCTTCTTCTGTTCGTCCGAACCCACCAGTTCGATTGCTTCGATCGCTCCCTGGTTCAACAGCGGACCGTTGGCAAAACCGATGTTGGAACCGTTCCACATTTCGAGCGTCGGGCCGAGCAAGAGTTGCGGCAGGCCTTGGCCGCCGTATTCGGCCGGCACCGGCAAGCCGATCCATCCGGCGTCGGCGAATTTTTTATAGGCTTCTTTGAAACCCTTGGGCGTGCTGACCTCGCCGTCTTTCCACGTGCAGCCCTCTTTGTCGGCGGTACGGTTGAGCGGGTCGAGCACGCCGGTCGCAAATGCGCCGGCCTCTTCGAGAATCGAATCGAGAACGTCGGTCGTGTCCTCGAATCCGGGGAGCTTCGCGATGTCATCGATACCGGCGAGTTCGCGCAAAACGAATTGCATATCGCGCAGGGGGGCTTGATACGTACTCATGGCAGTGGTGATTCTTTCCGCTAGGCTAGCGCAGACGTTGCAGTGGAGGTGACGCCGGTGGCGCGCAGCGTTCCGCTCGTGCGCGGTTGTGCTGTCGCGTCGGCGTCGTAGAGCTCGCCGCGAAGCCGAGCGATCGATCCGGCGAGCATGTCAAGGTAGGGCAACATTCCAGTTTTGATGCGGTCGAGGCGAGCGCGTCCGTCGTCGGTGATGCGGTAATACCGCCGGGAGCGTTTGGTCGGATGCTCCCACTCGCCGACGATAAACCCGCGTTCCTCTAATCGCCGCAACAGCGGGTAGATCGTGTTGGTATTCACGGCCAATAGCCCGTGGCATAGAGACTCGATGCGTTGCATCAAGCCCGAACCATGGTCGGGTTCCGCGGCCAGCAGGTGGAGAATAAGGACAGGGAAGACCGTCTTGGACTTGATCGGTCCCCGAATGACCTCTTCGGCTGGTCTCTTACTACGAGCGCTCATGATATATGGTGCATTATTATTTTTAATAAAGACCCGATTCCTGCACCTTTGGAAGAAAGGGCGGAAGGACCGTTCCGCGTGAAAACGACTTCCGCTTTCGACAAGGCCTCGCACGTCGTGGTAGGATAGCGCCATGAATCCCTCCGCTCCGCACGCCCCCCTCTCCAAAAGCCACCGCCTGGTCTATGAAATCGTTCAGGAGCAGGGGATCGGGCGGCACCTCGCCATGGCCGATCTCTTCGCGCTAGCCCAATCCAGGCAGCCCCGGATAGGATTTACAACCGTTTATCGGGCCGTTACCAAGCTTCGTGACCTGGGGCTGGTCTCGGAGATTACGCCACACGGAGCGGAGCGTGCCTATTACGAGCCGGCGGGACCCGCGCACGCACACTTCCGCTGCGACCGATGCGGCGACGTACAGGACGTCGATTTCTCGATTCCGGCCACCGTCACCACCGCACTCGCGGCACAGATCGGCGGCGCGATCGCGAACGCTACCGTGCACTTCCGCGGACGCTGCGCTGCGTGTTCGCGCCTGGAAGATTCGGCCTAAGGCCGCCTGACGCAGTAGCCGACTCCGTACACCGTTTGCACGTACTGCGGCTCGCGGGGATTCGGTTCGATTTTTTTGCGCAAGTTATTGATGTGCCGGTCCAGCGTTCGCTCGTAAATGGATCCGCCGTCACTTAACCGGTCGAGCAACTGCGAGCGCGTAAAGACTTGCCCGGGACTCTCGCAAAGCACGGCGAGAATCCGAAACTCCGCCGGCGTTAGCGGGACCGTAACGCCGTCGACACATACGCGATGCGCGGTGGCATCGAGAACGAGATCGCCGATTTGCGTCATATGACACGATAGGATTCGCGCGCGGCGGGGCGACTCCCGGAGCTTCAGGGAAAGTGGGAGTAATGGACTACGCTCTATGCGATCCATTTGGCGAGCGCGTACGCCGCAATCGCCGCAGCGCCGCCGATGGCGAGCGTCTGGAAGCCCGCTTTAAGCGGAGCGACTCCCGTAAAGCGCCCTTTTACCACGCCGAAAATTGCTAACGCTAGCATCGTGACGATCGCCGACACGACGAACGCGCGACCGGTATTGCCGATCAACATATACGGGAGCAGTGGAACCAGGCCGCCGATAACGTAGGATCCGCCGATGATCGCCGCCGCGCTTCGCGCGCGCTTCGGATCGGGCGCCTCCAATCCAAGTTCGAAGCGCATCATAAAATCGATCCATCGCTCCGGGTCGGCCGTGATCGCATCGACCACGCGTTCGAGCGCGTCGCCGCGCAGCCCGTACCCTTCGAAGATTTCGATCACTTCGCCGCGTTCGTGATCGGGAATGCGCTCGACTTCGTCGCGTTCTCGCCGCAGCTCGTTCTGATAGTGCTCGCGCTCGGTGCGAGCCGCGAGATAGCCGCCCAGGCCCATTGCGATTCCGCCCGCGGCCAATTCCGCCACGCCCGCCGTAACGACGAAATGCGATTGCGCAAAAGCACCCGAGATGCCGGCCGCCAGTGCGAAGGGAACGGTCAATCCATCCGACATACCGATGACGACGTCGCGAACGGCTTCCGAGGCGGTGAAGTGCCGCTCGATGTGAGGGTGTAGGGCGCGCATAACCTCAAAACCATACACGACCGCGCGGTGTTAGGCCAGCACTAGTCCGACAGGCTCCTAGCATCGCACGAGTCACGCCGCGTTCATATGCCGGCTCGTTTTCGGCAACCGCGATGCTCGATGCTCGTGTGGATGTCCGCTACTCCCACGGCAGTCGCCCACCGTTTACTCGCGCCGGAACGGAGCCTTCTGGGCCACTCCGCGATCTGCGAAACGCTCCAGCGTTTCGGCATCGGCGCGCTGCACTACGCATTCGAGCGCGGGATCCGCGTCGCGCCGCTACGCCGATCCGAGCGATACGCCCAGGCTTCGCCGGCCTTGCAGCGGCTTGGAATCGACGTCGATAGCTGGCCCGCCCCGCCCGCCGGGCTCTTCGTCGTGGAAGAGCGCACCGTCTATCTTCGTTCGCGCAGCCCGATGACGGTGGCTCACGAATTCGGGCACGCGCTGGATTGCGCTCTGGGCGCGGGCATCTATCGCTCGGGCATCGATCCGCGGATCCGCCGCTGCTTCTCGAACGCGCGAGCCTTCGTGACGCCGTACGCAGCGACCGGCATCGACGAATACTTTGCGGAGTCGTTGAGAGCGTTTATCGAAGCGAACGATCCGGCATCCGCGTGGCCGCGAGCCACGCGCAGCCGCCTAGCCCACCTCGACCCGGCGATGTTCGCCTACGTCTGCGAGCTGTTCGATACCGAATTCCGCTCGGTTGCATAGCGCAAACGTGGATCGAGTCGAACGATTGCACATCGCATTGGCTGCGTGCGGCGAAGGCGCTACTGCGCAACGTCGATCCGGGGTTGAATGAGTATGTGGAGCATAGTCTTACGGACCAACGTCGATGTGGAAGAGATACTTTCCGCCCGATACCGCCTTGCAGTTTCGCATTTCGGGCTTGTACGTCGAATGCGCCGCGGCGTCAAGTGCCGCCTTGCCTATAACGGGACTACTCGCGTTCACGATCTTCAGGTAAGAGGCTCTGCCATCGGCCGCCACGGTGACCATGACGCTCGCCTGAGAGTTTGGATGCGTTTTCCCGTACCCATCGGGGATCTGCGGTGGGACGGGATTCAGGACCATCACATCCGCCGTGCAATTTTTTGAATTGCTCGCCGCGACCGTGCTACCACCTGATGCGAGCCCGTTCGGCGTATTGAATGCGAACCCAAGAGCGGCGAATATTACGACGGCGCCTGTAACGACGAGGTAGTTTGTTTTCACTTGACCGGCCTTTCCGTTGAGAAGACGCGCGATTCGGCCAACCAACATTTGCCGTGAACCAATCGCGCTTGGAGTAAGGAGTGGGCTAGGATAGCGCGTCTTGCGCCGCGCGAGATTCGCAAGGCAAGACGCATAGCGATCGGGATCGATCGAGGATAGAACGGCCCAGTCGTCGCACGCCGCCTCGCGCTCTCTTACGAGTTGACGCCCGATGACGTACACCCATGGATTGAAGAACAATAGGGATTCCACGAGACGCTGGATGAGATTGCCGAGAATGTCTCGCCGGCGAATGTGGGCGCGCTCGTGCGCCACTATACACTCAAGATCCGCACGATCGAGTGCGCCCGGCATCTCGTCCGGAACGATCACGATCGGATGGATAAATCCGGCGGCCACGGGGACCGCGATCGACGCTGAGGTAAAGACACCCTCACCAAGGTGCGGCGCAGGAACCGAAGACCGCATGATCCCGGCGATACGAACGTAGCTTAGAGCGAGCCGCGTGGTGCAGACACCGACGCCCGCTAACCACAGCGCTGCAATCCACAAGCCGGTGGCGTTCACGGCCTGCGAGGTCAGTTGCGATACGACGGTGGTCGTGCGTATCACGGCACCTGGAATCGCGGACGAATCGGCAAAAGACACGATCCCGCTCAGGGGAAGCACCACGAGTGCCACAAGCGCGACGAACCACACGGTATAACGCGTTGCAGCGTGGCGCTGCGGCACGAGCGCGGTCAGGCCGGCGGCAATCAAGACGACGAACCCGCCTTGCCAGAGGCTATTCATTAAGGCCTGGATCATCGATCGACCTTTCGTCGCTGGAGGATGCTCTCGATCTTCGAAACGTCGGCATAGCTCAATGGCGCCTCATCGAGAAGCGCTACGGCGAGATCGCCGGCGGAGCTTCCGAAGAAACGATCCAGGAGATGCTGCATCGCCGATTTAGCCGCAGTCCCACGCGCAACAAGCGAATGATAGACGTACGCACGGCCGTCCTCCTCGTGCGCGATATAGCCCTTCTGTTCAAGGGTTCGCAGCGTCGTAAGCACGGTGCTATATGCCAGTGGGGGAGGTGGCAGCGAACTCACGACGTCTGCGACGGTCGCTCGCTCGCGGCTCCAGAGAATCTCCATGAGCCGCAACTCGTGGTCGGTCAGGATAAGAGACTTCTTTCGGGACATGCACGCCTCAGAACTATTACAAATGTAATGGTAGCCTACCACCCAACGAGCTGCGCGTCAACTACATTCCTAATGGTTCATTTTGGCGCAGCCCCGCGCGGCGCGCAACCGTCAGCCAAAGGCGCGGTTCGGGATGAGTATGACGGAACGCATGCCGGTCGTCTTTTTCGGCCACGGAAACCCGCTCAACGCATTGGACGACAACGCCTATACGCGCGGTTGGCGAGCGATCGGGCAGAGCACCCCGCGACCTCGTGCGATCCTGGCAGTCTCCGCCCATTGGTACCTCGCGGGAACGCACGTTACCGCGATGGATACTCCGCGCACGATTCACGATTTCGGCGGCTTTCCGCCCGAACTCTATCGCGTGCAATATCCGGCGCCGGGCTCGCCCGCGCTTGCGGAGCGCGTGCGCGGTCTCGTGGCTCCGACGCAGGCCGGGCTGGATTTCGCATGGGGTCTCGATCACGGGACGTGGTCGGTACTCGTGCACGCGTTCCCGAACGCCGATATCCCCGTCGTGCAACTGAGCCTCGACGAAACGCTCGACGCGCGAGCCCATTATCGGCTGGCGCAACGCCTTGCGCCGCTACGCGACGAGGACGTACTCGTGGTGGGAAGCGGAAATCTGGTCCACAACCTTCACACGTTCGCGTGGGGTCGCCACAGCGTCGCACCCTTCGACTGGGCGGTACGTTTCGAAGCCTATGCCCGCGAAGCGATGCTGCTTGGTAACGACGAACCGCTCGTCGACTACGAGTCCCTCGGAGAGGACGCACTCCTGTGCGCGCCCACACCCGAGCACTATCTCCCGCTGCTCTACGTCCTGGCGATGCGCGCGCCGAACGACCCGATTGCGTTCCCGGTCGAGGGCGTCGACGGCGGATCGATCTCGATGCTCAGCGTGAAAATCGGCTGATCGCGGTCGCACGCGACTACTGCGCGACCGCCTTCACCTGGGCCGTGGTCACGGCGCCCGCTTTGTTGCCCCAAGCGGAGCGGATATATGTGACCGCCGCGGCGATATCGGCATCGGAGAGCTGCGTTCCCCAAGCAGGCATCTGGCCGTTATAGGTCACGCCCTTCACGACGATCTTGCCCGTCAGGCCATACTTCACAATGTGCATCACCTTCGTTGCGTCACCGACCACGGTTGCGTTTCCGGCCAGCGGAGGAAATGTCGAGGGAACGCCCTCGCCGGTAGCCTGATGACAACTCGAACAGTTCGTCTGGTACACCTTGGCTCCGTCGCTCGCCATAGCGCCGTTGGCTGCCGTCATGGCACCGGCACTCGCCGAGGCCATCGGCACCGCGGTGGTCGCGGCAGAGCTAGACGTTTCGGAAGTCGATGATTTGGCGCACGCAGCAAGCGTCAACGTGAGCGCAGCAGCCACAAGGCCCAGCTTATAGTATTGGTTCACTTCGGTCACCCTCCATACGGACATCGCTATTCATCAGTACGCGGTTATCGCCGAGGCCGCCTGCGCGTTGGGCCATCGATGCGTGGCGTTGCTTCTGCTCGTACATCGAGCGATCGGCCGCATCGATCACCTCATCTACGCTGGCGCCATCCTTCGGATACACGCCGATACCGACGCTCATCGATACCCGTAAGCTCCGAGTATCAATCACGATAGGTTCCAGAAAAGCGGCGAAGACGCGTTCGCGCGCATGCTCTAGCTCGTTGACGTCCGCAACCGATCGCACGAGCACTGCGAATTCATCGCCGCCGATCCGCGCTGCCATATCGGACTCGCGAATGACCGTCGTCAATCGCCGAGCGACGATGCGCAGCAGTTCGTCACCGGTCGAATGCCCGTACGCATCGTTGACGTGCTTGAATCCATCCACGTCGACGAACAGCACCCCGACCATCTCGCCGGTGCCGTTTGCGCGCTCGATTGCCTCGCGAATGCCGTCGTAGAATGCAAGCCGGTTCGGGATACCGGAAAGCGGATCGGTGAGCGCGATTTCTCGCAACTCCTTGTTCCGCAGCGCTTGGTTCGAGAGCGCGAGTTCGACGGCGTGGCGTTGGCGATCGAGCGTCTGGATGCGATCGAGCACGCTAAAGGTCACGATGACACATTGGAGGGTTGCCCCTATTTCGATTCCGTAAGCGGCCCAAGCCCACAGACCTCCGACGGGCAGGTAGGCGTCGTAATACAGATTCGCAAGCACGCCGATCAGCATCGGCGCGAACGCGATCGAAAAGAACCGCGCCGCTTCGAAGCCCTGCCTCCAGCGGACGATGCCGACCGCGGCAACGCTCAACATCAACGCGGCTTGCGCGATCAGTGACGGCGCGACCAGCACCCTTCCCGCCGCAAGCGCGTACTGCGCGGTTGCAACGAGCGTCTGCACAATGAAAAGCCCAACGATGATCCTATCCATCCATGGAAGGTTGCGGCGCAGGAGCAGGAAGGCGCGCGCAAACAGCAGGTACGTAGCAAATGCGAGCGTGCCGGTGAGTAACACCGCCAATCGTGCGTTGCCGCCGCGATCCGGCCATATGTATTCGCTGCCGACGCCGGTGGTGACGATTTCGTACAGCGCGAGCGCGAGAATAAAACTCGAATACCACAAGGCCGTTACGGCTCTTAGGGCGACGAAAACGTAGAGATTAAAAAGCAACACCGCCAAGAGAACGCCGAGAAACATCCCTTGCATGAAGCGGCGTCGCAGCGAGGCACGATAAAAACGGGGCGCGTCCTGCAGCGTCAGCGCCAACTGCTGGTCGGGGTGAAAGCGCAGGTGCAGATAGACCGGCAGGCGACTCGAATCGGAGGGCGTGATGACGAATGTCGGCAGCGTGTACGGAACCGTGCGCGCGACAAACGGGATGTCGACGCCGCTGCGTTGGCGTACGTAGACGCCGTTGCCGAGCGGAACGTAGGCATCGGCGCGATCGACCACGGAAAGCCGCAGAAACCAGCGCGACCCCGGCGGAACCGGGCCGACGCGCACCCGCATCCAAACATCGACGGGCCAGCCGCGCAATGCGCCGGCCCGATAGGGCTTAAAAGGCGCACGGCCGGACAGCACGGCGGCCTCCGGCAAAGCGCCGCTCGCGACCGATGTCTGCGAGAGGATCGAAATCGCCGGGCGATCGGCGGGCAATGCTATCGCCGCCGCTTCGGCATGAGCCGAGGTCGCGAGCACGCAGCACAGCAGCATCAACGCGCGCCAGGACACCGATAGGCGCCTTTCCGCAAGGCCGTTCGGACGAAATGCGCGCACCCCGTTCGCTAGGTTGTCTATTCTAGCGCGCGGCGACGATGTCCGTGTGGCTATCGCGCAAAAACCCTACCAGTGCGGCAAGTGAGGTGGGCGTCGGACGCATCAACGTCACTGACGCGCCTTCGTATTCGGAGCGCTCGGCGGCCCGGCGCAGCATATAGGTGATATACGAGCGCTGCGCCCGGTCGTCGACGGTCATATCCCGCTGCACGAAACGGACCCCGCTGCGTCGAAACGGGAGCGCGTCGGCATCGCCGCGTTCGTCGAAGAAACCCAGCGCCTGCCCTGCTAGGGCCGCGGCCATCCCCGCGGACCGGCGCGACGCGACGCCGTCGAACGGTCCTAGTTGCGCCCGCAACGACGCCAGTTCGCTCGCGCTCGGCGGACGCTCCAGGTGAACGTACAGCCGGTCTCCGGCCGAGCGGACGTCGGCGGCGAAAGCGGCGGCTTGCGCCGCATGGGGATCGAGATCGAAGGTCAACGGCACGCCCAAGCCTAGGAAGCCCGACTCGACCGCAACCGACTGCCCGCACAGGCCGACCACGATGCTCAACCGTTGCGGCCGCCGGCCCACCCGCGCCATCAGCGGATGGCCGATCTCGACGGCGTCTTGCGAAAACAGATCGCGAACCGCAACCTCGCGGATGTGGGGAGGCCGTGCCGGCGCCACGCGGCTCGCACCGCGGGCCACCGTCGGCGGCGGATGAGCGGTGCCGCTACCGCTTACGTAGCCCGCAACGATCGCTACGAGTGCGAGAACGATCAGGGTGCTCCAGAACCAATTACGCATTCCTGCGTGCCGCGACGCGGCCGCTCATCGCCCACACCAGCGAAACCAAGAGGAAGTTCGCGACCAGCGAACTTCCTCCGTACGAAATAAACGGCAACGTGATGCCGGTGAGCGGAAACACGCCGATAACGCCGCCGACGATGATGAAGACTTGAAATCCCAGCGTCGCGCCGAGCCCCGTCGCGAGCAGCTTCGCGTACAGATCGGGTTGCTCCATCGCGACCGCAAGCATCCTGCGAACCATGCCGAGGAACGTGGTGAGGACGATGATGGCGCCGATCCAACCGAACTCTTCGGAGAACGCCGCGTAGATATAGTCGGTCGCAACGTCCGGAATAAACCCGGGGTGGCCGAGCCGATAGCCGGTGCCGAATAAGCCTCCGGCCGACAGCGCGTAATAGCCCTGCGACGATTGATACCCCGCGCCCAGCGGCGACGAAAACGGATCTAGCCACACCGCCACGCGCGTCTGGACGTACGGGAAGTGATGCATCGCCCAGAACGCGGCAACCGCGAAGATCGCCATCCCGAACACGACGATGTCGATGCGCCGCGTCGCAACGTAGAGCAGCGTTGCAAACGTCGCGAGCAGCAGGGCGGCCATCCCGAGATCGCGCTGCAGGATCAGAATGGCCATCGAGGCGCCCCACCCGATGAAGAGCGGGCCGAGATATTTGAGATTGGCGCGCAACGACCACGGCCGAGCGGCGGCAATCACGTCCGCCGTCTCCGCCAAGTATGCCGCCAAGAAAAACACGATAAAGAGTTTAATGAGTTCGATCGGCTCGTAGTGCACCGGTCCGATGGCAATCCAGAGCTTAGCGCCGTTGACCTCTTGCCCGAAGACCGCCAGCAGCACGAAGAGAATCAGCGAACCCAATACCCAGAGATACTTGTACGAAGCTAGGCGACGCACGTTCGCGCACGCGGGTCCCACCGCTATGGCGATGGCGAGCGACACGAGCAGCCACCATTGCTGCTTGAGCGCCAGTTGCGGTGAAACGCGCGCAACGAGCGTCAAACCGAGCGCGCAAAGCACGATCGCCAGGGCCGGCAGCATATCGTCCCGCTTGGCCTGCATCGGCGCCAGCACGACCCACGCGAGGGCCAGCACCGCGAGCGCTCCGAGCAGCCATGGCGATCCGAGCGTCTGCGACGGAGCGAAATGCAACATCGCCGCGCTCACGAGGAGCGCGACGACCATCGGCAGGACGCGTCGCAGAACGAGCGTCAGCGCAGCCACCCCGTGCTTGCCAGGGCCAGCGTCGCAAGCATCGCGGCGCACCGTATCAACCACCGCGTGGCACCCAGCCGAGCGCGGCTTTGGAGGATCGCGGGCGCGGCGCGTTCTTCACGGTCGGTATCGTCGAATCGCACCACTAGCAGGTGTTCGTTCGCAGCGGCTCGTTCGACGTGCGCGATTAATCGCTCGCGATCGATGTCGCCTTGCACCCGGTGCGCCACCAGCACGACGACGTCGCCGGGTTGCAACGCGAAATTCGATACGCAGACGTCGAGGTTCGGGCTAATTCCTAGCGCCCGTGCCAGCAGCGGGCGCGGAACGTCCTCAAACGAATCGTCTGCGGTTAACGCGCGGACGCTGCCGCCGTGCGCGAGATACGCGGCGGTCCCTCCGGCGTGAACGACGTAGCCGCGTCCACGCACCACGAGTACGGCCGTCATCGAGCATCCGGCCGTAATGTAGTCGGCGTGCGCCGCGCTACGCACGAAAAGATCGGCATTGACCCGAGCTAGAATGCTCAGCAACGCATTGGACGCGGCCGCGGGGCGATCGATAGCGCGACGGAAACGCTCGCCGCGCACGCGTCGCTCTCCCTCCGATCGCACGCGTGCGAGCGCTGCGGGTGCGCTGGGCTGTCCGTCGATACTACCGAAACCGGCCGCGACGGCGAACAACCACGTGTGTTCCGCGAGTTGCATCGTCAAGCACCCCGCACGATCCCCGCGTATCGCTACGTCCACGGCGCAATATCCTCTACGACCAAGCGCGTCGTGCCGACGTCGATTGCGTCGCCGACGCGCACTTCGATCGCATCGTTCAATCGGCGCCCGTTAAGAAACGTTCCGTTGCGGCTCTGCAGATCGCGCACGAAGACTGCTCCCCGTTCGGTTTCGAAACGCGCGTGTCGCCGGCTCACCTCAGAATCCGCGAGGACGAGTCCGGCCTCCGGGCTACGTCCAACCACGATCGGACACACGGCCTCGAGCGAGCGCGGCATACCAAATTCGATGGCGCGAAAGCGTACCCGCATCGGCGCGATAGCGCCGATCTCCGAAGCGATCCGCCGGCGTGGAATCACCGCAATTGCGGCGACCGCCATCAACGCGGCAGAGATCTCAAGCGATCCGATCCGCATCTGCGCCGCGAAGTTCACTCGCCCAACGTCTCCAAGCGCATCTGCGTGTTGCCGAAGCCGAGGACGTCGCCCGGCATCAAGCGACGTTTGCCCACGCGCTCGCCGTTCACAAAGGTTCCGTTCGTCGATTCGAGATCGCGAACGATCGGCGTGTCGCCCTCCATCTCTACGATCGCATGCGTTCGAGAGACGCTCGGATCGACCAAGAAGATATCGCTCTCGTCGCTTCTTCCCACGTTCGCCCTCCCCTCGATCAAATAGACGCCGTACGCCGGAACACCTTTGAGCATCCGAAGGTGGAAGCGCCGGGATTCTCCTCGGGGTGACGATTGCTTGATCGCGGTCGTCACGTCGCTCGCAACCATAACGTCAACCGAACCCATCGGGACGCTCGCGCGCCCTTCCATCGATACCTTTGGGCCGCCGTCGTAGAAATAGACGCCTACCCTCGCGGCCATGTCGCGCAGCAATTCGGCCCATTCCCGCTCGAGATAGGCCTGATGGTCGGCCAGTCGCTCGAAATCTTCCGGGTGCACGTATACGATGTACGACCCGGGGGCGAGCAAGTGCCCTTCGTCGCCGCGCGTACGCGCCTCCATTGTCGATACCAGCTTCCGAGCCACTTGTGCCGGATCGAGATCGCTCGGGAAGGACTTCGCAAACGTGCGCTCGATGAAGGCGGCGCACGCCTGCTCGATCCGCGCAAACCAACTCATGCTCTGTTGCCTATGACGCTCGCTCCAAACGTGCGATGTAGAATCCGTCGCGGCCGCCTAGGCCGGGCGGAACGACAACGTCGCCCAGGCCCGACAGAAACGGTTCGAAAACACCCGGAATCAGCCCGCGCTCGAAGTGGTGACGCTCCAGAAATGCGTTCACCACCTCGGTGGTTTCACGCGGATCCGTGGAGCAGACCGCATAGACCAATGCGCCTCCCTCGAACGCATGCGACGAGCAGGCATCGAGGAGGGCGCGCTGGGTATGGGCTAGCCGTTCGCCATCGCCGAGCTGCTTCTTCCAACGCGCCTCGGGGTGGCGTCCGATCACGCCGGTCCCGGAGCACGGCGCGTCCAAAAGGATGCGGTCGAAGCGCTGGCTCGCACCCAGGATCGGCCCGGTCGCATCACCGACGACGATGCCGGCCGCAATCCCGGCGGTCTCAAGCCGGCGCTCCAGCACGGCGGCCTTGCGCTGGTCGCGCTCCACGCAGAGCAGCGTGCCGTCCCCGGCAAGCCGGCTGCCGAGCTGCAGGGCCTTGTTGCCGCGGCCGCTACACACGTCGAGTACCGCTTCCGCCGGGTGCGGATGGAGAATTGCCGCCGGCATGGCGGAGCTCTCGGACTGCGTCCACCAGCGGCCCTGGGCCTGCGCCTCGTTGCGCGTCGCATACGACGCATCGCTGAGTAGCACGGATTCCTCGACGTAGGGTGAAGGCTCGGCCGCAACCCCGCTTTCGATCAGACGCGCCACCAGTGCATCGCGCGCGATCAGCAGCGGATTCGCCGTGATCGCGCTGCGAGCCGGATCGTTCACGGCCGCGCAAATCGATTCGAGCATCGCATCACCGAAGACCGCTCGCCACTGTTTGACGAGCCACGTCGGTAGCGAATACGCGACGCCGAAATACTCATCCTCGGATTCGAACGACGCGCGCGTGGGCGCGGGCGGCCTGTCGCGCAGGAATCCGCGCAGCACCGCGTTGACGAGATTTGCCACCCCGCGATGCCCGTATTTTTTGGCGAGGTTGACGAATTCAAAAACCGTCGCATGCTCGTCGGCGCGGGTAAAGACCAACTCGTAGAGGGCCAAGCGCAGAATCTCGTGGATCGCCGGCGGCGGCGGCTGCGATCGCTCGCCGATAAAGGGTTCCAAGTAGAAATCGAGCGTTCGCCGCATTTTGATGGCACCGTATGCAAGCTCGGTGGCAAACGCACGATCGCGCGCGTCGAGTTGCGCCTTGCGCGCGCGATACTCCATCGCATCCTGGGCTCCGCGCTCGCTTCCGGCAACCGCCGGAAAGACGTCGCGGACGACGTGCAGGGCCGTTTCGCGCGCATTCACCGGATCACCGCGCGATCGCGATGCCGTGCGAGAAACACGGCCCCCGGTTCGCGTCCGCGATTCGGCGCAACCACCTCGTCGATCGCAACCGCGCCGTCGGCGCAAGCGACGACAAAGGCGTCGGCTTCATCGCCCTTCGCAACGTGCGCGCGCAGCACTTTGACCGCTTCTCCCAGCAGCAGCGCGCGCGCCGCAGGTTGCGGGGCGTACGCGCGCACCGCGTCGACGATGCGCCGCGCGTTCCAGGCCCAATCGAGGGCTAGATCGCTCTTCTGAATGGGGGAGGTCACGCTGGGCTCTCCGATCTGCGGGTAGCGTTGCAAAGTATGGGACTGTAGGCGTTCCAGCGCCTCGCCCAGCAGACGCGCCCCGATCTGCGCAAGCCGATCGTGCAGTTCGCCGTATGTTTCGTCCGGGCCGATCTCCACGGCCTGTTGCAGCGCGAGATCGCCGGTATCCATGCCCGCGTCCATGAACATGATGCTCACGCCGGTTAGCCGCTCGCCGTTCCGTAGGGCGGTTTGGATCGGGGTCGCGCCGCGGTAGGCCGGCAGCAGCGACGGATGCACGTTCAACGCTCCCAGCGGCGCCGCGCCCAGGAGCGCCTGCGGCAGAATCCGGCCGTACGAAGCCAGCGCGAAGAGCTCGATCCCTTCGCCCGAAATCTCCGCCGCCAAATCGCGCAGACGGATCGGCTGTAGGACGCGCAGGCCGCGCTCCAGAGCGGCCGTTTTCACCGGAGACGGGGTGAGCCTATGTCCGCGCCCGGCCGGGCGATCCGGCTGCGTGACGACCGCAACCGCCTCCGTGCGGTCCGCCAGCGCGTGCAGGCTCGGTATCGCGAATTCGCTGGTGCCGAAGAAGAGCGTTTTCAAGCGAATTACGATGCTTCCGCACTGGCGGCTTGCGCGATTTCGCGCTCCTCTTCGGTCGCGGCCGGCCGAATATTGCGGGCATTGTCGATGTACAGCACCCCATTGAGATGATCCAGCTCGTGCTGCAAACACTGCGCCAGCAGATCCTCGCCCTCGATCCGAATCTTTTCGCCGTTGCGACCGAGCCCGCTCAACCCGAACCGGCGAAAGCGCGTGATCTCGCCGACCTTACCGGGTACGGAGAGGCAGCCCTCGGTCATTTCGACCTCTTCCTCGGCCAATTCGATCTTGGGATTGATCATCACCGCCGGCGGATGATCGTCGTCTTGAATGTCCATCACGAACAACCGCTTGGATATCCCCACCTGAGGCGCGGCAAGGCCGACGCCCGGCGCCTCGTACATCGTCTCGAACATATCGTCGATCAGCTGCTGGAAAAGCGGGTCGAGAATTTCTTTCGGCTCCACCTTTTTGGCAACCTTACGCAGGGTCGGGTGGCCGTCCTCGACGATTTCACGGATGTAGGGCATGACCGTAGTATTCTACGCCGGCGGTGAAAGCCTCGCCACGACTTGACTACTGGGTAGTGAACGATCCCACCGGCCCGGTCGGCGTGCAACTGCTACCCGTATCGTTCAGCCAGACGTAGATGCTCTGCCCTGCAGCGAAGCCGTTGAGCAGCGAGATGCTTTGGTACACCGGCGTGCCCAGCGACGGGCTGGGCGTAGCCGAACCCTGCGGCACCTGCGAAGCGGTGATGTTCTGTACCGTCGCGGCCGTCGGAATCGCGCCGCTCAGCGAGTTGGCGTTGTTCACGTAAGCGTTCCAGGACCCCGGAAGATACGCGCTCTCCGCAAAGACGAACTGCTGCGGGTTGTCCGGCACGCCGGTCGAGCCGGGCACGGGATAGATCATTTGAACCGTAGCGGGCAACACGCACGGTGCCGGAGGCGTGACCGACCCGCCGCCGCCGCCGCCGCAAGCGGCAAGCGAGAGCCCGAGGATCGCCGCGACCGCACCAAGATTCAACGATGTTCTCATACCAGCCATATTCTACGGCGATCCCGCGATCGATGCCTGAGAGTATCGTGAGAGCCTGCGCTGCTCGTACCCGAGCGCTCCGGGATGCCACACGGGGTTGGGGAACCGTTCGTCAGCGCGCATCGTGCGCGCTTCCTACTCCTGCGTTTTTGTGCAACGGCCATGCAACGGCCAAAGGAAGTCGACATCCCATGTCGATTGCACAAAAATCAGAGGTTCCCCAACCCCGTGTGGCATCCCGGAGCGCTCGGGTACTCGGCCACGCGTTAGATCTCGCTAGAGGATGTAGCCCGAAAGATCGGCGTTCTCGACGACGTCGGCAAGGCGTGCGCGGACGAAGGCGGCGTCGATCATCACCGTGCCCCCGGTCTCGGGAGCCGCGAAGCTGACGTCTTCCAGCAGGCGTTCGAGCACCGTGTGCAGCCGGCGCGCGCCGATGTTCTCGCTTTGTTCGTTTACCTGCATCGCGAATTGTGCGAGTTGCTCGATCGCATCCTCGCCGAAGTCGAGCGTCACGTTCTCGGTAGCGAGCAGGGCTTTGTACTGTTCGACCAGCGCGTTCTTGGGCTGGGTGAGGATGGTTTTGAAGTCCTCCGCGGTCAGCGAATCCAACTCGACGCGGATGGGGAAGCGCCCCTGCAACTCGGGGATCAGATCCGAAGGCTTGCTCATATGAAATGCGCCCGCCGCGATGAACAGAATATGATCGGTTTTTAGCGTGCCGTGTTTGGTTGTAACCGTCGAGCCTTCCACGATCGGCAGAATGTCGCGCTGCACGCCTTCGCGGGAAACGTCCGGCCCGCCGCGCGCGCCCTCGCGTCCGGCAACCTTGTCGATCTCGTCGATGAAGATGATGCCGTCCTCGGCCGCGCGGCGCAACGCCTCGCGCTTGACTGCGTCCATGTCGATGAGCTTGTTGGCTTCTTCTTGTGCGAAGATGCGTCGCGCTTCCAGAACCGTGACGCGCTTCTTGCTCTTGCGTTTAGGCAGAATGCCGCCGAGCATTTCGCCGATGTCGCCGCCACCGCCGCCTTGATCCATGCCGCCCATGATGCCGATCGGCAGGCTCGCCGTCTCCTCGACGTCGATTTCGACCAAACGCACGTCGTAGAAGCCGCGCTCGATCTCTCCACGCGTCTGCTCGCGAATGCGTTGCGCATCGCTCGGAGGCGTGGCCGGCTGCGGTTCCGGCTGCGGCGGTTGCGGTTGGGAATAATTGCTTCCGAAAATCGAACCGAGCGTCGCGGCAAACGGGTTGGGCTGCTGCGGCGCGCGCGGAGCGGTCTCCGGATTGAGGATATCGATGATTCGATCGACGGCGTGTTTGTCGGCGAGATCCTTCACCTCGGCGCGGCGCTCGTCGCCGACGGTGCGTATCGAGGACTCGACCAAGTCGCGGACCATCGATTCGACGTCGCGGCCGACGTAGCCGACTTCGGTGTATTTCGTGGCTTCGACCTTGACGAAGGGAGCGCCGACCAAACCGGCGAGACGTCGCGCGATCTCGGTCTTTCCGACGCCGGTCGGCCCGATCATCAGGATATTCTTCGGCGTGATCTCTTCGCGCAAATCTTCGCGTACGCGGGTTCGGCGATAGCGGTTGCGTAGCGCTACGGCAACCGCGCGCTTAGCCTTGGCTTGGCCCACGATGTATTTATCGAGCGCTTCGACGATCTGGCTCGGTGTGAGATGCGCGGGGTCGGCGATCGCGGTGCCGTTCATGGGAGCGTCTCCACCGTGATGTCGTGGTTGGTATAGATGCAGATTTCGCCGGCAATCTCCAGACCTTTGCGCGCGATGTCGGCCGCAGTCATATCGGTGTTGCGCAAGAGCGCGGCCGCGGCAGCCTGGGCGTATGGTCCGCCGCTGCCGATCGCGGCGATGCCCTCATCCGGCTCGATCACGTCACCCGTACCCGAAAGCACGAACAGGTGATCGGGCGTCCCGACGATCAGCAACGCCTCGAGCCTGCGGAGCGCGCGATCCTGACGCCAGTCCTTGGCCAGCTCCACGGCCGCTCGTGTTACGTCCTTGAATTCGTTGTACTTTTTCTCGAATTTTTCGAGTAGCGTGATACCGTCGGCGGCCGAGCCGGCGAATCCGGCCACGACCTTGCCGCCGGCGATCTTGCGGACCTTGCGCGCGCTGTGCTTGACGATGGTCTTGTCGAGGGTTACCTGCCCGTCGCCGGCGATGGCGAGCGCGCCGTTCCGGCGGACGGCGAGGATCGTGGTCGATCGAATCTTCATCTCAACCCGAGTCTACCCATCATGCGTGCTTGAGGTTTCAGGGAGCAAGCGAGCGTTTCCGTTTTCGAGCGCGAGCGCGGCTTCCGGCGAGAATTGCGCAATGACCTCGCGCAGGTGCCCCGAAGCACCCTCGATGCTCGAAGCGTTCCCTTTCATCTCAGCGACGACCCGTTCGAAGCTCTCGAGAATCTCCGAGAGCCGCCGCGACGAGCTTTCGTGATTTTTCGACGAGGTTAGCACGTGCGACATCTGCTCCGTCACGTGATTTGCCGTCGAACGCGTCTCCAACGACGATTGGGCGTTCTGAACGACCACGCGCGACGCGTCGTCGATATTCTGCGCCAGCCGGCGGCTCATCTCGCGCATCCGCTGCACCTGCTCCGAAACGGCGCTTGCCGAATCGGACGCGATCTTCGTGCTGCTGTCGACGGAGACCAGCGCGGACTCCGTTTGCGAGGCCAGCTCCGCGCCTTCGGCCGTCGCGGCCGAGGCTGCCGCTACAGCCGTCGTGGCAGCGCGCGAATCCGAACGAATGCCCGAGAGAATCGATGCGATCTCGCGCGTCGAGGTCGCGGCCTCCTCGGCCAACTTGCGGACTTCGCCCGCGACCACGGCGAAACCGCGGCCATGTTCTCCGGCGCGCGCGGCCTCGATCGCGGCGTTGAGCGCGAGCAAGTTCGTCTGGTCGGCGATTTTATCGATCGTATCGACGATCGCTTCGATCGCTCGCGAACGATCCTCGAGCGTGCGTAGAATGCCCTCGCTTTGGGCCGATGTCTCGCGCAGTCTCGACATCATCTGATTCGTGGCCGAGGCTGCCTTACGCCCGGCCTCGACGTGTTCGATCGCGCCCGACGACGCGGCGGCCAAGTCGGCGCCGGCTGCCGCCAAGGCGGTAACTTCTCGATCGAATCGGCGCACGTCATCGGCTACCGCGCGCAGCGCGGTCGACTGGTGTTCGCTACCAAGGGCGATCTGTTCGGCCGTTCGCGAGAGCTGCTCGAGGGATGCAGAAACCTCTTCCACCCGTTCGCGCTGGTCGCCGGCATCGCTCGCAACCTGCGATGCGGTCGACCCGATGATGTGAACTTGATTGCCGATCTCGTATGAATGTTCGGAGGTCTTGGCCCCCGTCTCTTCGAGTTCGCTCGAGGCCTCGTCGATGCGCGATAGAGCGCCGCGCAATTGCTCCGTCATCGCGCCGAACTCGGTGCCTATCGCATTCAAGCCGGCGACGAGCTCGTTGTATCTCCGCGTGAGCACGCCGATTTCATCCGCACCGCTTTCTTTGATGATGGTGGCCGCCGGTGTGAAATGCGAGCGCAAGTCGCCGCGCGCCAGCCGTCGAAACGCTTCGGTCAACGCGACGATGTCTTCTTCGACCACGCGATCGATTGCCGCCGTGACGCGATTGAGCCGGCGCGAAAGGCTCCCCCCTAAGACGATCGCGATGACGACGCACCCGACGACGGCGAGGACTCCCGCCAACAGCATCGCGACGATCGATTCCAGGCGCGCGCGCTCGAACGCATCGGTCGTCTGTTTCAGAAACTGCTGAGAATCCGCCACGATGGCATCGGCGGTCGCGCGCAGGCGATCGAACTGCGGCTTGCCGTCCAACAGATCCGCGAGCGCGATGTCGCGGTGATGGCGATCGACCAAGTCGGACTCGTGGTCTAGAAACGTTTGTTCGACATTCACCTGTTTGGCGAACGCGCCCATGAGCGACTGAAGATGAGGGCGCCCCCGGTCGCGATCGTTGATGTAATCGAAGTCTTTCGTGATTTCGAGCTGAGAAGCGTCCGAATTGTCGAGAAAGCTTTGGTTTCCGGTCGCCACGTACCCTCGCACGCCGGTCTCTTCGTTGACGAGCTGCAGGAGGATATCCCGCGACGCGTTGACCATGGGCAAGCTCGCGGCCGTGTCGGTGTAGCGTCGATGCATTTGTTGCATCTGAAAGACCGCAGTGCCGACGATCGTGACGAGCAGGAGCAGCGACACGGCAAAGCCGGCAGCGATTTGAGAAGCGATTCGAAAGCGCATGTTGCTCCTGAAACGCGGAAGGGCCGGACCCGCGAATGCGGGGTCGGCCCCTTCTAGCGTAGCGGGCCTCTTAGAGGCCGTAAACGCCCTTAAGATCGGTCATGGCCGTCTGGAGAACCTGATGATAGTTCGCATCGGCGTGACGGCCGTACTTGACGTCGATGTCGTTCATCACTTGCACGTGGATCGGATGCGAGACCAATCCGTCGAGCATGTATTCCACGTCGAACCCGCCGTCAACGACGCCCAGGTTGTAAAGGGCCGCAGCCAGGGCCTTGCCGTTTTCCGGACTCGGATTCGGGGCTGGCGGCAGCGCAACGTGCTTCTCGGTTGCGATTTTCAGCGCGTCGTCGATCACGTAGTTGAACACGGTCAGGAACGAAACGACGTTCGTCTTACCGTACTCTTTGGTTAGCTTTGCAACCTCCGCGGAGGTTTTATCTCCGGCCAGCAACGCGAGCAGTTTGGTGGTTTCGAATTTCCCCGGTCCGCCGCCGGCAACGACAAGCGAAAGCGTTACGGGCAGACTGGGATGCCCCATATAGCTGGGCGCATCGCTAAAACGTGCATGCGGGGCGTCGGCTAAAGCGGGGAGCGTTGCGGTACCGAGCGTTACGAGCGCAGCCGCAAGCACGGCGAGTTTAGAGAAAGACTTCACGTCCGGGTGACCTCCATCGGAAAAGCAGCGAGCGGGAGCGCGCTTCAAACACGCTTCCATTTGCACAGACGGAGGCGATGGGACGCTAGATTGCTATAGCGCCAATGTTTACGCCGGCTTGACGAATGAACTCGTCGAGCAGGCTCAAAGCGCGTTCGGCCATCGCGCCGCGCCGGACGCGCTTATCGCGGATCTCCCGCTCGAGCGGCGGGAAGGGCGCCCACGTCACGTTGGCCGGCTGGAAATCGGCGGTCTGCGTATTTTGTAAATGGGCGACGACCGCTCCCAGCGCCGTTCCGCTCGGTACTTCAACCGCGGGAAGACCCAAGAGTTCGCGCGCGGCGTGGATGCCGGTCATCGCGCCGCACGCGGCGGCTTCGACGTATCCCTCGGCCCCGGTAATCTGCCCGGCGAAGTAGAGCGCGGCCGTTCCGCGCACCCGCAGCTGCGAATCGAGCATCCGGGGCGCATCGATGAAGGTATTGCGATGCATCACCCCAAGGCGCAACCACTCGGCTTGCGCGAGTCCGGGCAACTTGCCGAAGGCTTCGCGCTGGGCCGGCCAACTCAAGCGCGTCTGGAAGCCGACCAGGTTGAATGCGGTACCCTGCGCGTTTTCTTTGCGCAGTTGCACCACGGCGTGGGGCGTGATCCCGGTGACCGGATGGCGCAATCCCACCGGTTTGAGCGGGCCGAAGCGCAGCACGTCGTCGCCCCGGTCGGCCATTTCTTCGATCGGCAGACAACCCTCGAAATAGCGCGTCTCACCGGCGCCCGCGTTTTCGAAATCCTTCGGTTGATGTCGTTCCAGCGTCCGTAAATCGTGCAGCAGGCGCGCGTACTGCTCGCGATCGAGGGGAATGTTGACGTAGTCGTCGCCGTCGCCTTTTTCGTAGCGCGATTTGCGATACATCACGCTTTCATCGATCGAATCCGCCGATACGATGGGCGAGGCCGCATCGAAGTAGTGCAGGCGGCGCTGCGCGGGCGGGAGGCCTCGGTCGGCAGCGGCACGCGCGAGGAGGCTATCGATGCTCTCCAACAGCGCCTGGCCGGGCAACGGCCCGCAGGCCACAATGGTGGGGCGATCGAGCGGTATCTCCGTGATCTCTTCGCGGCGAAGCGTGATGCGCGGGTGCGCGGCGATGCGCGATTCAACCGCGGCGGCAAAGCGGTCTCGATCGACCGCAAGCGCGCCGCCGGCCGGGACGGCGGCCTCGCGCGCGCAACCGACCACGATCGAATCCAGCCGCGCCAACTCTTCCTTGAGCAATCCGACCGCATTCTCGAGTGCCGCGCCGCGCAGCGAGTTGCTGCATACCAATTCGGCGAGCCGATCCGTCTTGTGCGCCGGGCCGCTCCGATGCGGACGCATTTCGTAGAGATCGACGTCGATGCCCCGCTGTGCGGCCTGCCACGCGGCCTCGCAGCCCGCGAGGCCTCCGCCGATCACGCTCAGGCTCCTAGGCACCGACGGGTTCGGGCTCTTCGGGCTCTTCGGCCGCATCGTCCGCGCCGCCGCGTGCTGCCTGCAGGACGGAGAGATCGTGTTCCTTGTCCGCCGAGCATTGCAAGAGTTGCGTCCCGCCGCGCCGATTCTTAGCGACCACGTAGGCGCCGCAGACCGGGCATGGTTCGGGAATCACGCGATCCCACGAAACGAAGTCGCAGAGCGGGTAGTTCGCGCATCCAAAGAACGTACGGCCCTTTTTGGAACGCCGCTCGACGATCGCGCCGCCGTCCTTCGGGCATTTCGCCCCGGTGTCTTTGACGATCGGTTTGGTCGTCTTACATTCCGGATATCCGGTGCAAGAAATGAATTTGCCGAAGCGGCCCGTCTTGATGACCATCGGGCGTCCGCAATTCGGGCAGATCTCGTCGGTGGGCTCGTCTCTGATCTCCACCTTTGGAAGCTTTTTCTCAGCCTCCTCGAGCTCGGCTGCGAACGGTCCGTAGAACTTGCGCAAAACCTCGACCCAGTTCTCGTTACCGTCCGCAACGCGATCGAGATCGCCCTCCATGCCGGCGGTGAACTTGAGGTCGACGACGTCTTTGAAGTGCTCGGCCAGCAGATCGTTCACCGCGAAGCCGATGTCGGTGGGGTGAAAACGTCGCTCTTCTTGCGTCACGTAACCACGCGCCTGGATGGTATCGACGATGGTCGAATAGGTCGAGGGGCGGCCGATACCGTTCTCTTCCAGCGCCTTAACGAGGGTGGCTTCGGTGTAGCGCGGCGGCGGCTCGGTAAAATGCTGCTTGGGTTCGAGCCCGCGGCGATCGAGCGCATCGCGCTCGAGCAATTCGGGAAGCCGGATACGCTCCTTACCCTTTGAAACGGTCTCCGCCGCGGTTGGATCGTCCTTGCCCTCTTCGTACAACTTCGTGAATCCCGGGAATTTCATGATGCTGCCGGTGGCCCGAAAGGTGTAGTTTGCGGCGGCGATTTCCACCGTCGTTTGATCCAGAACCGCCGCCGCCATCTGCGATGCGACGAAGCGCTCCCAGATTAACGTGTAGAGCCGCAGTTCGTCCCGCTTGAGCACGTGCGCGACCTTCTCCGGGGTCCGCGAAACGGACGTCGGGCGGATCGCTTCGTGAGCGTCCTGCGCGCCTTCGCGGATCTTATGCAGCCGGCCGCCGTGAAACGCCTCGCCGTAGGTCTCGGTGATGAATTCGCGAGCCGCTTCGCGGGCCTGGTCGCTGATGCGCGTCGAGTCGGTACGCATGTAAGTGATCAGACCGACCGTTCCCTCGGAACCTCCCAGGTCCACACCTTCGTAGAGGCCCTGCGCGATCTGCATGGCTCGGCGAACGCGTACGCGGAGTTTTCGCGAGGCTTCTTGCTGCAGGGTCGAAGTGGTAAACGGAGCCGGAGCGTTGCGCCGCACCTCGCGCCGCTTGATCGTATCCACGACGAAGGCCGCGCCTTCGAGCGCGGCCAGAGCGATATCCGCTTCTTCTTTATTAACGATCTCGTATTTCTGGCCATCGCGAGCCACCAGCTCGGCCGGGAAAACGATCTGCGGCTCGCGCTCGGTTGCGAGTTGCGCGGTCAGCGACCAGTATTCGCGTGCCACGAACGCGGCGATCTCGCGCTCGCGGTCGACGATGACTCGTACCGCAACGGACTGGACGCGGCCGGCGGAGAGCCCCCCGCGCACCTTCGCCCAGAGCAGCGGCGAAATTTTGTAGCCCACCAAACGGTCCAAAATTCGGCGCGCTTGCTGCGCGTTGACGCGGTCTTGATCGATCCGGTGGGGGTCCTTGAGCGCAGCGAGCACCGCCTCTTTGGTTATTTCGTGCAGCTCGATACGCTGCGGATTTTCGAGCTTGAGCAATTCGGCTAAATGCCAGGCGATGGCCTCGCCTTCCCGATCGGGGTCGGTGGCGAGATAGACTTCGCTCGCGCCTTTTACGGCCGCCTTGAGCTCTTTGATGATGTCGCCTTTACCCTTGATCGTGAGGTATTTCGGGGTAAAGTCATGATCGACGTCAACGCCGAGCGTGCTCTTCGGCAAGTCGCGTACATGCCCCACAGAGGCCTTGACGACGTAACGCGCCGGAAGAAACTTTTTAATCGTGCGCGCCTTGGTAGGCGATTCGACGATGATCACGGGCTTTTTCACGGGGCTTAGTATACCCCCGGGGTCAAGACCGGGGCAATGCACCGGCGGCGATTCTCCGGAAATACCGCCCCGACGCGCGCGTAGGCGTACCGCGCGTAGCGCGCGCATTTGCAACATTTTGCAAAATCCTTTATGATGCGCTCAATGCGCAATATATGCGCTGTCCAAATAACGCTGTTCGTCCCCCGGGGGACGAGGAGGAATGAATGGACTCCGATACCATGATGAATGGCGGCACAATGGCCGAAGAGAAGAAAAAACCGCGTCGCAAAGCAACCCGTAAAAAGGCTGTCGGCGCACGTAAAAAGGCCGCCGCTGGCGGTCGTAAAAAGGCCACCGGAACGCGCAAGAAGGCTGCTGGCGGACGTAAGAAAGCCACTGCCGGACGCAAAAAAGCCGCTGGCACACGCAAGAAGGCAACGCGTAAAAAGGCGACTGCCGGACGCAAAAAGACCACGCGCAAAAAGACCGCTGGACGCAAGAAAGCTGCCGGCGGACGTAAGAAGGCGGCCGGCGGACGCAAGAAGACCGCTGGACGCAAGAAGGCTACTGCCGGACGCAAGAAGACCGCTGGCCGCAAGAAAGCTGCGGGCGGACGCAAGAAGGCCGCCGGCCGCAAGAAGGCTGCGGGCGGACGGAAGAAAGCCGCTGCACCCGCGCGCAAGAAGGCCGTCCGTAAGGCCGTACGCCGCAAAAAAGCCTAACAACTAAGGCTTACCAAAAGAGAGAGGCGGTCGCGAGAGCGACCGCCTCTCTCTTTTTTTCCTCAATCCTGAAACCGTTTACATCCGCGACCTGGGTCGCTCCGTTGGAGCAGTATCACCGCTACGCCAATGGGGAAAACGATGCGGCTGCTCCGGTTTTTCGTACCGTTCGCTTGCGTGCTCTGGTCGCTGATCGCCACAGCTTCGGCGCATCCGCTCGGCAATTTCACGATCAATCATCTCGCCCGCATAACCGTCGAGCCGCAGGCGCTGAGGGTTCGGTACTTCCTCGATATAGCCGAGATCCCGACCTTTCAAATCATGCAACGCTACGGCGCGTCTTGGACGTCGCAATCGGCCGATGGGTGGGCGCTCTCGGAGATTCCGCGGGTGGAAAAGGGCCTTGATATCCGTGTCGACGGGAACCGCATCACCCTTCAACCGGTCGGAATCCCCCACACCTACCCGCGACCGGGCGCCGGCGGACTCCCGATTCTCTACTGGTATCAAGATTTCACGGCCCCGTTGCAGGGCAACGTCGCGCACCACGTCGTGGCCTACGATACCACCTACGCCGATCGGCGCATCGGGTGGAAAGATATTATCGTCAGCCCGCCGCAAACCGAGCCCACCGATCGGCTTTTGCACTACCCGAGTGCCCTGATCGGCACGCCGGATCGCGTCAATCAGTTATCGTTCGCGGTCGCGTCGAGCGGCGCCGTATCGCACGTTACCTCTAGCGAAGATCTCGCCCCGCCGACCGGTACAACCGCATACTACTGGTTCTCGCCAACCGTCCTCTCCGGCATGTTCTCGCGCGCCGATCGCTCACCACTCTGGATTTTGTTGACGATTTTGGCCGCCTTCGGATTGGGCTCGCTGCATGCCGTCGAGCCGGGCCACGGCAAGGCGCTACTGGCCGTTACGCTGGTCGGCTCGCGTGCCACCATGCGGCAGGCGGCAATTCTCGGTGCGTCGCTGACCTTCGCCCACACCATCGGCGTACTCTTACTGGGCGTCGCACTACTCTTCGCCGCGAATTTCGTATCCGAAACCATCTACCCATGGATCACCCTGCTCTCGGGTATTGCCGTACTGTTCATCGGAACGCGGGCGCTGGGGCGCTACCTTAAAAGCCGTCGCCAAGCGCGTGCCCACGCACTCGCACACGCTCTCCAACACGACCACAACCATCCGCACGATCACGAGCACAGCCACGCAGACGCGCACGGGCACTCCCACGTCGTTCCCGGGGACCAGCCAATCAACTTCGGCAGCGCCGTTTGGGCGGCCATGAGCGGCGGCGTAGCACCCTGCCCGGCAGCCATCGTCGTTTTGCTCACCGCCGTACGCCTCCACCAGGTTGGCTACGGATTGCTGCTGATTGTCATCTTCAGCATGGGCTTGGCAACGGTCTTAATCGGCTTGGGCTTCGGCATCGTGCATGGCGCTTCGTGGCTTTCGCGCCGTTCCGGGTTCGACCGCGTCGTCAAGCTTGGCCCACTGCTCTCCGCGTGCCTCATCTCGATCATCGGGGCGGTGATTTTCGCTCAGGGACTGGTGCAGCAAGGCCTGTCGGTTTCGCTCCCGCTCGTCGTCGGACTCGTGTTGCTGGCGGTCGCCGGCTACGCCTTCGTTCAACGCGTTCCGTGGTTATCGCGCGCATCTGCGACGCACGAGCAAATCGCGTGAGCCACCCAACAAGATTCGCCGCTGCGACTGCGGCGTACGAGCGCGCTCGCGCGCTTGGCTGGAAATCGCCCGTTTCGAGCCTTGCGTTCGAACGGATCACCCTGCGGACGGGCCTCCTCGGTTTCGTCCGCGCACTCCTGGAGCACACACTATGAAACTTCTGCGACTCATCGGAGGTTCGGTGGCCTTGCTGCTTGTAGCAGCGGTCCTCTCACTCTACGCGTTTCATGCGGCGAAGGCATCGGATCATCAGGATTCGCCTACAGTCGTTGCAAACCCGATGGAAGACATCACCGACGTCTTCGCGTTCCCAGATCCGGCCAACCCGGCAAACGTCGTGCTGGCAATGGATTTTTATCCGCTGATCCCGGCCGGAATGACCGGGAACATCTCGTTCGATCCGAACGTTCTCTACCAATTCAAGATCGCGAATCTCGCCGCAAGCCCGAACGAGGCCACGGTAATCCAAATGAAGGCGATCAGTAGCGGCACCTCGCCGCAATTCATCCTGTTCGGGCCATCGGCGCCGAACGAAGTCGGGACGACGAACACCCTCGTGAAGCAATCGGGCACGTTCGCTTTCAACAGTCCGACAACGCTCGCCAACGGCGTTCAAGTCTTCGTTGGACCGCGACGCGACCCGTTCTACTTCGATCTCGCGCAGTTCTTCAAGATCGTTCCGGATCGCAACTACCAGAGCCAGCCCAATCCCCCGCCAGCATCGGCGACTTCGTTCAATTTCTCGTCTGGAACACAGCCGATCATTTTGAACGGAACGTCGTACGGCACCGCGGCATCGAACAGTTGCACGATCGCCCAGCCGTCGGATCTTCTTCAAAATTACAACGTGGAATCGTTTGTGATCGAGCTGCCCAAGACGATGCTCGAGCCAAACGGCGTGACACCCGGCAAGATCGGCCTCTGGGCTACTACCGCAACGCCGTCGGGACAATAGGAGAATCACATGAAACTACCTTATGCCATCAGCGCGGGGTTACTCGCCCTCGCGGTCGCCGGCTGCAATAACGGAACGGTCGGATCGCCGGTTGCCAGCGTCTACCCATCGCCCGCAGCAAACGGGCCCTACGTCCAAACCGAACTCCTTTCACGCCCGGCGGTGAAAGAAGCGTTTGAATCGTTCGCCAATCACGATACGACCAATCGCACCGAACCCTACAACGATCCAACCCTGCAAAACTCGATCGTCAGCTTCTCCGAGGCGGTCGGGCGTAGCGCGACCACAGCGAACGCGCTGGCGTCGATCCTCTACCCGAACGAAATGGTGCTCGACCTCTCCCAGAGCGGCGTGGCATCCTATCTTGGAGTTGAAACGGGCGGTGCAACCGGCGGCAAGTTCGGCGGGCGCGCGTTGAGCGACGATGTCATCGACATTTCACTCGGGGCGCTCTTCGGAAATACGCTCTCGGCGCTGGGCGTCGTGCCCGACGACGGGAAAGAATCGCCGTGTCTCACCACCGATAACGTGAGCTACGACAAGACCAATACCACCACGTTCCCATACATCCAGGCTCCGATCTAAGCCACAGGAACGGACAGAACGATGCGTTTTCGAGGCATCCTGGGCATAACGGCGGGCGCGATTATCGCGCTCGCCGTCTGGCCGGCCATCATCACCCACCGAGCACCCGCTGCAACGTTTACGCCGGCCCCGGTAATGCGCGATTACCTTCAACGCGACGCTTTGGTTGCGTTTGAAGAAAAGATCGTTCGCCGGCATCCGACAGATCAAATCACGTCGCGCATGCTGGCCGGTAACTACATGAATCGCTTTCGCGAGCAAGGTGATATCGGCGATGTCGCACGCTCCCAGGCCATGGCCGAGCGCTCGATCGAGCTCCAACCGCGCGGAAATACACCCGCCCAGATGGCGCTGGCATCGGCATATCTTACGTACCACAACTTTCGTGCGGCACTGCTACACGAGCGCGACGCCATTGCGGGCGAGCCCTCCAACGCGGGCGCTTGGGCGCAAGCGGCTTCCCTCGAGATGGAGTTGGGTGAATACCCGCAGGCATATGCGATCTTAAAAAAGCGTCCGCCCGGCCCCGAGAATCCAACCTGGGATTCGATCCTGGCTCGCTACGACGAACTCACCGGGCATATCGGCCAGGCAAGGGCGCTCATCGAGCGCAGCTCCCGAATCGTCGACGCCGACCAGTATACGCCGGCGATCGCACGCTCCTGGTACCACATGCGCGCCGCGCAGCTTGCCTGGGAAGATGGCGACAACGCGACCGCGGACGCACAGTTCAAAAAGATGCTCTTTCTCTACCCCGATAATTACATGGGCTTGATGTATCAGGCACGCTTTTATCGTTCGCTCAAGGAATGGCACCGGACGATGACCGCGGCTAAGGCCGCGATCGAGCTCTACCCGTTACCCCAGGTACTCGGTTACCAAGCAGACGCACAGCGTGCGCTTGGCGACGACGCGGCAGCCGAGCGTACCGACGCGCTCATCCGCGCGGAGCAACGTCTTTTCAACGTGCAAGGCATCAACGATCGCTTGATCGCCAACTACTACGCACAGCGTGGGGTCCATCTAAAGGACGCACTAGCGTACGCTAAACTCGATCACGAGCAACGCGGTAACGAAATCTATGCCGACGACACGATGGGATGGGTGCTCGGCGCAATGGGCCGCTGGAATCAGGCTCGGCCCTACGCGGAGCAGTCCGTTAGGTACGACACGCAGGATCCGGTGCTCGAGTACCACGCGGCGATCGTCGCGCTCCACACGGGTCACCGGAATGAGGCGCTGCGCAGGCTCAAGATGGCGCTTGCGCTCAACCCGCACTTCCACCCGGTGTATGCGGGCGATGCCCGGCGTGAAGTCGCCGCCTTAATGCGCGGCGCGAACGACGACGGGGCCGTTCGCTAGGCTGGGCGCTTGGCCGTTGTGTTCTTGGACCCAGTGACAGGCCGTCGAGTGCCCTGCCTCATATTCGATGAATGCGGGTTCTTCCACGCTGCATCGTTCGAATGCGACGGGGCAGCGCGTATGGAAACGGCAACCCGACGGCGGGTTCACCGGCGAGGGGATATCGCCGGTCAGCACGATGCGTTTGCGCCGGCCATCCACGCTGGGGTCGGGGATGGGAATCGCCGAGAGCAACGCTTGCGTGTAGGGGTGGAGCGGGCGCTCGTAGAGCGTATCGCGCCCGGCTAGCTCGACGATCTTGCCGACGTACATTACCGCGATCCGCGTGGAAATGTGACGGACGACCGAGAGATCGTGCGCGATAAAGAGATACGTCAGCCCCAACTGCGACTGGAGATCCTCCAGCAAATTGATGACCTGCGCCTGAATCGAAACATCCAACGCGGAAACCGGCTCGTCGCAGACGATGAACTTCGGATCGACCGCCAGCGCTCGCGCGATCCCGATGCGCTGTCGCTGTCCACCGGAGAATTCGTGCGGATAGCGGTTGGCGTGATACGGCTGCAAACCGACCAGACGGAGCAATTCGTTGAGGCGGTCGGTTGCGGCGCGCCCGCGCGCGATGTTGTGAATCCGTAGCGGTTCGGAGACGATATCGCCTACCGTCATGCGCGGGTTCAGGCTCGCAAAAGGATCCTGAAAAATGATCTGGATTTCGCGGCGCAGGTGCCGCATCTCGGTACGGCCGACGTTGGTGATATTGGCGCCGTTGAAAAAGATTTCGCCGTGCGTCTGTTCCAACAAGCGCAGCACCAGGCGCCCGATCGTCGTTTTGCCCGAACCGGACTCGCCGACCAAACCCAGCGTTTCACCGGCAGCGATCGAGAAATCCACGCCGTCGACTGCCTTGACGTCCCCGACGTGCCGCGAAAACAGCCCCGCATGGATCGGAAAGTATTTGTAGAGTCCCTTGACCTCGACCAGCGGCGGACGTACATCGAGTTGCGCGCTCATGCCGGCGCCCCGTCCTGGCGCGCAATCGGTGCCGGCGCGACGTCGACGGTTCGCTGCTCCTTGGAACGGTCGTCGTAGAGCCAGCAACGCGCGACGTGCCCGGCCTCGAAATCGTACAGCGGCACGGGCTCGGCGCAGATCGGCATGCGATGCGTGCAACGCGGAGCGAACGCGCAGCCCGGCGGTAGCCGTAATAAATTCGGCGGCTGGCCTTGGATCGGTTCCAAACGGCGATGGCCGGAATCGTCCAGACGCGGTAACGACGCGAGCAACCCTTGCGTGTACGGCATTTTGGGTTCGCTGAAAATCTGCTGGGCGCTGCCGTATTCGACCATGTTTCCGCCGTACATCACCAAGACGTTCTTGCAGACTTCCGCGACGACGCCGAGATCGTGGGTGATCAGGATGATCGCCGCGCCGGTCTCTTGCTGCATCTCGTTCATCAGCTCGAGAATCTGCGCTTGAATGGTGACGTCGAGCGCGGTCGTCGGCTCGTCGGCGATGAGCAACTGCGGGCTGCACGAGAGCGCCATGGCGATCATGACGCGTTGCCGCATGCCACCGGAGAATTGATGAGGGTAATCCCCCAGACGATTGCGCGGCGAGGGAATGCGGACTTTCTCGAGCATCTCGACGGCTTTGTCTTGCGCTTCTCGGTGATTCAGACCCAGATGCAAACGCACCGCCTCGGCGATTTGCTCGCCGATCGTCACGACCGGATTGAGCGAGGTCATCGGATCCTGAAAAATCATCGCGATCTGATGACCGCGGATTTTTCGCATCTCGGCTTCGCTCTTTTTGAGCAAATCGCTGCCGTTAAAGAAGATGCCGTCGGCGGAAACGGCGGCGTTGCGGGCCAGCAGCCGCATGATCGAGAGCGAAGTGACCGATTTACCCGATCCGGATTCGCCGACGATGCCCAGCGTCTCGCCGGCGTTGAGTGAGAACGAGAGGCCGTTGACGGCCGTTACCGGGCCGTCTTCGGTCCGAAAGGTCGTCCGAAGATTCCGAAGATCTAACAGCGCCATCGAGGTTGGGCTAGATGCCGGTCAGCGAGAGCAGAAATGCGGTAAAGAAAAACGCGCCCGCGACGATCCCCGTGATGCGCTTGAGCTGTTCGTCGGCTCCCACGCGGCCACGATACGCCGATTCGACCCGGCCCCCGATGGTGCCCGAAAGCCCCTCCTGTTTTGTGGTCTGGATCGCCAGGAGGATCACTAAACCGATAGCGCTGACCAGGAAGAGACCGGCGATGCCGTGCGTCAGCCACGATGCGTGAATCTGGAAGAACGACTGCGGCTGCACGCTGATCGGCGCCTGGAGCGGCGAAGACGTAAGCTGGGTCGCTATCGGATTCGGCACGGTCGTGGTCTGCACCGCGGGCGCGGACGTCGCCGCAGCGGCGATTTGAAACGGCTTCAACGTGGTTCTCTCCTCTAGTTACAATGTGAACGGGCGCGTGGCACGAATCGTCTCGACGCCCAGGGAACGGGCAACACGCTCTGCCACACTCTCGGCGCTCAGTCCAAACCGAGCACGTTGAGCCGCTTGGGAATCGTGCTGGACCAGGATATCCGGGACGCCGATGCGCTCCACGGCCACTCCCAGGCCGCGATCGCAGACGCTCTCTACGACCGCCGAGCCGAAGCCGCCTGCGAGAGCGTGCTCCTCCAGGGTGATAATCAGCTCGTGATCTTTGGCGAGCTCCTCGAGCAGCGCCCCGTCGACCGGCTTCGCGAACCGCGCGTTGACCACGGTCGGTAGGGCGTCGGAGCGCCCAAACTCCCCGCTTGCCAGCAGATCGTAGGCATCCAGGGCCACGTCGACGGTGTTCCCGAGGGCCAGGACGGCCACGCCCTTCCCCCTTCGCAGGACCTCAGAGCGCCCCGCGACGATCGGCGCGATCGGGCTATGGTGACGTCCGTTGCTCGAGCCACGCGGATAGCGAATCGCGACGGGCCCGCTCTGCGCGAGCGCGAACTCCAGCATCGGCAACAGTTCGTCCTCGTTTCGCGGTGCGAGCACGAGCATGTTCGGTAACGTGCGGAGGTAGGCGATGTCGTATAGCCCCATGTGGGTCGGCCCGTCGTCGCCCACCAAGCCCGCTCGATCCATGCAGAATACGACCGGCAGATTCTGCACGCACACGTCGTGTACGATTTGATCGTACGCGCGCTGGAGAAACGTGGAGTAGATCGCGCAGATCGGCTTCATGCCCGACGCCGCGGCACCGGCTGCGAAGCACACGGCGTGCGCCTCGGCGATCCCAACGTCGAAGAACCGATTGGGGAAGGCTTTAGCGAATTTCGAAAGCTTCGTGCCGTCGGGCATGGCAGCGGTGATGGCGATGATGCGATCGTCCTTCGCCGCAACCTCGCAGAGCGCCGCGGCGAACGCGTCGGAGTAGGTAGGGCGCGCGTCCGGCTTGATTTCGAGTTTGCCGTTTTCAACGTCGAACGCGCCGCTCACGCCGTGAAACGTGCGCGCGTCTTTCTCGGCGGGCTCGTAGCCCTTGCCCTTGATCGTGCGCACGTGCACGAGAACGGGGCCGCCTAAATGCACCGCCGTTTCGAATGCGTCGACCAGCGTATCGATATTATGCCCGTCGAACGGGCCCATGTAGCGAAAGCCCAGCTCTTCGAAAATGACGGCCGTCTTCTCGGCCGGCGCGACGAAGCGCATGGCGGCGACTTCGGCGCTCGCGAGCGCCTTGCGGGCCGTGCCTCCGAACGGCATATGCCCGAGCACGTCCTTGGCTTTCTCTCGCGCAAAATTCGCTAACGGCTTGCTACGCAGCACCGAGAGATACGATGATATCGCTCCGACGTTCGGTGCGATCGACATCTCGTTGTCGTTCAACACGACGATGAAGCTCGATGGGAGCTGCCCCGCATTATTCAGCGCTTCGTAGGCGAGGCCACCGGTCAGGGCTCCGTCGCCGATCACAGCAACCACGCTCTCGTTGCCGCCCGCCAGATCGCGCGCAACCGCCATGCCGAGCGCGGCCGAGACGCTCGTGCTCGCATGGCCCGCGCCGAAGGCGTCGTACTCGGATTCGCTGCGCATTGCGAAGCCCGAGATGCCCCCGCCGGTGCGCAGGGTATGAAATTGGTCGCGACGGCCCGTGAGCAATTTGTGGACGTACGTCTGGTGGCTGACATCCCACAACAGCTTATCGGCCGGGAGATTGAGGACGCGATGCAGCGCGAGCGTCAGTTCGACCACGCCGAGATTGGGCGCCAAGTGGCCGCCGTTACGCGAACACGTAACGACCAGCATGTCGCGGATCTCCCGCGCGAGTTCGTCGAGATCGGCGCGGGGCAGCGCCTTGACGTCGGCGGGTGTCTGAATGCGTTCGATGACCATGAAACCTCCCGGGTTCGACGATGAGGTCCGAAAAACCACCCCGGCGGGGAACGCAGGGCAGGACTCTGTGGTTTGCCTACGTTAGTAGCATTCGTGCTGGAACCCACCACCCCGATCGTCGCGATCAAAGGGCGTCGCGTCTGGCGCGACCTGGCCCGGATTCTCTCGACGATCTTCAACCCGTTTCTAACGGCGCTTGCCCTCTTTGTTATCCTGGCCCATACCAGCGCCCGGGGCACGCTCGATTTTTGGTTCCTGCTGTTCGTCTCAACCTTCTTCACTTCGCTCGGCCCGATGCTCTACGTTTTTTGGCTCTATGGAACCGATCGCATCTCCGATCTGGATATGTCGGTGCGGCACGAGCGGGAATCGGTACTGGGCGCCTTCGTGGTGTTCTATTTGCTGGGGACCCTGGTACTGTGGATGCTGCGTTCGCCGATTCTGATGATCGCCTCGATGGCCGCGTACACGCTCTCGACGCTGATCGTCCAATACATCACACGCTACTGGAAGATTAGCACGCATGCGCTCGGGATCACGGCCCCGCTAGTCGCGCTTACACTGCTCTACGGGCAACAGACGCTGCCGTTTCTGATCCTCGTACCGATGGTCTGCTGGGCCCGAGTGTATCTCAAGGCGCACACCTTGATGCAGGTGATCGCCGGCTCGCTCCTAGCGCTTGGATCGACGATCCTCTTCTTTCACATCTTTCACGTCAGGGAAATGTTCCCACTCTAACTACAGAACAAACGGGGTTTGGTCATGGACGATCGACCGATAGCGGCGATGGACACGCTGATTATCAACAAGGAACCGCTCGCCGAGGCGCTTTCGAAAGTCTGCGACGAGCGCGATTCGCTGCAACGCGTTGTAGCGACCGACGCGGAACATCTCAAGCAGACGTATCTTGCGGTCGCGGCCGCGGGCACGACGATCTGGCGCGACGTCTACGAGCGGCAACTCGCCGCGACCGACCGTAAGAATTTCTCCGGAGCCCTGGCTTTGCGACTCTACGGCGGCCTGCGCATTCTAATTTTTGCCGCCTTGATCGGGCTTGCGGTCGCCGAAGCACTCGCCTCGAATTTTGCCGGTATAGGCTTGTCGGTCGTCATCTACGCCGTCTTTGCATCGGTCGATTTCGTCGTCGGCCGCAACCAGAGCGTCGCAGCGGTCAAAGCCGCACAGAAGTCGCTGGGCGACAACGGCAAGGACCTTCGCCTCGCCGCCTTCTCCCGCTCGGACGCCTCGCTCGAGCATCCCCTCGTCGGCTTCGACGGCCCAACCGAAGACGGCGCGCTTGCGCCGCGTTCGTGGAAAATCGCGGCACTACGAACCGAAGAGGCGCTCAACGAGAGCTTCTTCGAGGTGATCGACACATACGGATCGCCGGTGATGCTCACGCGCATGCCCGGCAAGACGCCGGCGCACGTCTTCGCCGATCTCGGCAACCAGTTCGTCGGCGCGTACGGGAGTTTTCTTCAGAGAGCTCTCGAGCTGCGGTTGGGGCTCGTGAGCTTGCACGCCAAGGCGTTTCGCGGAGCCGTGCTGCGCTTCACACAAATGGAAGCCGCACAAGAACGTGCGCGCGAGTTGGAGCGCGAACTCGATGAATATCGCAGCAATCGTTATCTTTTAGAGCAAATGCCGCTTCCGCAAGAGCTACGCGAGTCGGTCGATATGAGCGTCCAGCTCTTCCGTATGGGCGCGCTTGCCTCCACCCGTTCGCTGCTGCTCTACGGGCCGCCGGGCGCCGGAAAAACACGTCTCCTCGAGGTGATGGCCAACGTTGCCGGCGCGCGATTGATGCGGATCACCCGAGACGAAATCGACGGCGGCCTCGAGCGGCTGCGCCGCGTCTTCGACGAATCGCGCAGCACCCGCACGATTCTGGCCGCGCAGGGCTGCGATCGGGCCGCCCTCAAGCTGCTGCTCTCGGAATGGAGCGGCGTCAAAGACGCGGAGAACGTCTGGCTGGTGGCCACCGCCGACGAACGGAACGCGCACGACGAGCAGACGCTCGCGCGCTTCGGCCTGGTTCTCGAGGTCCCGCTCCCTGACGAACTCGCTCGCCGTGCAATTCTCGATGCGGTGGCTCGGCGTACGGCGGTCGATCTCCCAATCGACGATGCGATCGTGATCGCGACCGCCGGGCTCACGTCCGGCGATATCGAGGAAATCGTTTCGCAGGCCCACGAGCTCGACCCGCAAACGTTGAGCACGGAGACGATCCTCAAGATCGTCGCACGCTTGCGCGAACGCAAAGAACGCGGCGATGAACCGAGTCTGGACGACTTCGGGCTGCCGCCGTCGGTGTTCGATCGCGTGCAGGCCGTCGCAAAAATGTTCGCCAACGCGAAAACGCTCGCGCAACAAGGTGTGGACGTACCGCGCGGCGTGCTGCTCTGGGGCCCCGACGGGGACGATACCGCGCGCATCGCGCGCGCCGTCGCCTACGAGGGCGGCCTTACGCTGATCGAACCCGAGCCGGATGAATTCATGCTGAAATCGTTCGAACGCGCACGTAAAAGCGCGCCGTCGATCCTGTTGCTCGCGGATCTCGACAGCCTTGCCGCACGCAGCGACGTCCAAATCGGCAGTACCGCAACGCTGAAATTCATCGGTTCGCTCATCCAGGAGATGGACGCCGTCAAATGGCACGGCGAAAGCGTTTTCGTGATCGCGACGTCCGCATCGCCGGATCGCATCGAAGATGCGGTCCGCGCGCGCTTCTCGGAATCGATCGCGATCCCGCGCAGTTCGTAACCCGAGCTAACCGCCGCCCGCCGGGGCCAGCAATTCGAAAGCGCCTTTGGCGGCAATAGCGGTATCGGGCACGAGGCCGGTAACCTCCGCGCTCGCGTCGTTTTGAAAGACGACGTGAATGGCGCGCTGGACAAACGTCGTGGTGCCGCCGCTCTTTTCCAGGACGAATACCAGCGTTTTGCCGGTTGCGGGATCGGCCACGATCGCCTCGCGCGGAATCAACACGCCGCGGTCGTGCGCAACCACGATCGACGCATCGACGGCGCTTCCCGAGAGGGCTGCCGGGATCGCGGCCGCCACCGATACTTGCGCCGACTGCGTGACCGTATCGACGGCGCCCGCAACGCCCACGACGCGTCCGTCGAGCGTCTCGCCCGCGCCGGAAACGTGCAGATGCACGATATCCCCGCGCGCGATGCGCAACGCGTCCGCACCGGCCACCTCGAGCACGACGCTCCCGCTCGCCGGCGGAGCGATCGCGAGCACGGCAACCCCCGGGTCCACGTATTCGCCGGGGTTGTGATACAGCGCCGTCACCACGCCGGCGGCCGGCGCTCGCAGCGCGGCGTTTGAAAGATCGCGCGTCGCGAGCGCGGCCTGCGCTTCGGCGCTGGCCGCTTGCGCCTGCGCCGCCGCGCGATTCGCGGCGTCGGTCTGCGCGCTGGCCTCGTCCGACGCCAACTGCGCTCGCGCGGCTTCGACGTCTTTACGCGCGCTCACACCCGCCCGATACAAGTGCTGCGAACGCGCGAGCGCACTGCGATCGACCGCGAGGCGCGTCGAGGTGCGATCGACCGCCGCCGCTTGCGCCTGCGCCCTCGCGGCGCGCGCCTGCGCCTCCGCCTGATTCGCGGCCAGCGCAAATCCGGTTGTATCCAACTGCGCCAACGTCTCACCCGCAACGACGCGTTGGCCGAGATGCACGTCGATCGCGGCAATGTGGCCCGCGTTCATGAAGGCGAGTTTGGTTTGCACCCCGCCGCTCGCACCCAGACGGCCGACGGCGGGGACGGTGACGGCGATCCGGCCCGTGCGTGCGACGGCGGTTTCGATCGCCGGTGCTGCGGGAGCTTGAGCCACCGTCTGCGGTCGATGCGTCAGGGCCCACCACGCCGCGGTCACGACCACAACGACGATAGCGACGGCAAACGCTTTGCGGCGATACGTCAACGATTCTCTCCCATAACCAGATGCAGCGTCGCGACGGCTTGGTCGAGCGTTGCGGCCGCCGTGGCCGCGCCGATCGCGGCCTGCGCATACGTGCTGCGCGCGTTTTGCAGATCCAGGCTCGACGATGCGCCGTTGCGATATCCGATCGCCGCCGCGGTTACCTCGGCCGCCGCTTCGTCGCGCGCACGCGTCGCCGCTACGAGCGCTACACGATCCGCCGCATAGGAACGAATCGCCGCCTCGATCTCACCCTCAACGAGCCGCTGCGCGCCCGCTAGACGCGCGCGGGCTTGGGCCAAGCGCGCTTGCTCGGCGGCGACGCGGTCGGCTCCGATTCCGGAGAGCGGGACGTCGAGCAACAGATTGGCGCTAGGTCCTTTGACGTTGAGGCCGCCATCCACGCCGGTTGTATATCCGAGTTGAGCGGTGAAACCGGGCAATCGCGTTCGCTCCGCGACGGAGACCGCCGACTCTTCCGCCGCGACGGCGGCGCGCGCCGCAAGCACTTCCGGGCGCAGTCGCAACCCGATGCCGACGGCCGCGGCGGGTGCGACCGCCGCCGGTTCGGCGATCCCTACGCTCGCGAGCGAGGGTACATCGAGAGCGCCGCCTCCCGTGCCGATCTCGAGCGAGAGCGCGCCCAGCGCGTTGTCGCGATCGGCTTGCGCTCGAGCGAGATCGGCCTGCGCGCTCGCAAGCGCGACGTCGGCGCGAACGATGTCCAGTCGCGGAACGTCGCCGGCTGCGTAACGAAGACGCGCCGCGCGCCTATCGGCCTGCGCGGCGGCGACGATTCGCTCGCGTAGCCGCTCTATGTCGGTCGTCTGGATCGCGTCGAAGTACAGGCCCACCGCCCGCATCCGCTCGGCCTCCTGCGCGCCGGCCTCCTGCGCTTGCGCGAGCTGTACTTCCGATCGCGCTTGCGCGAGCGCCGCGGAAGTACCGACGACATCGCCGAGCGCAAACTGGCCGCCGACCGTCGTGAGCCGCTGCGTGATCGTCCCGATCGTTCCGCCTTGCGGCGCTTGCGCGTAACTCGCGAACGCGTGCGGCATTCGCGATGCTCCGGTTTGCGCGACGATCGCGCGCTGCTCGCGCACGCGTTCGCGCGCCGCGATGACGGTTGGGGCGTTGGCGATCGCGGCGCGTTCCACATCGGCGAGCGTGAGCACGGCGGCGACCAGCAGATGCATCACGCGAGGCGATCCTTCCCAGCGAATCCCGCATACAGCACGGGGATCGCGATTAACGTAAAGACCGTCGCGGTGGAGAGCCCGCCGATGACCGCAATCGCCAGCGGCTTCTCCATCTCGGAACCCGAGCCGATTCCCAGCGCCAATGGCAACAACCCCCCGATGGCCGCGAAGGTCGTCATCACGATCGGTCGCAGTCGCATGCGGCCGGCGGCGACGAGCGCATCGTCGATGCTCGCGCCCACGGCACGCTGACGGTTCGCCACGTCGATCAGGAGAATGCCGTTCTTGACGATGAGCCCGACCAAGAGCAAGAGGCCCATGAAGGATGAGACGTTGAACGGCGTGTGCGTGAGCGAGAGACCGAGGGCCACGCCGATGAGCGCGAGCGGAATCGCGGTCAGAATCACGAGCGGCAAGCGATAGGAGCGGAACGTCGCCACCATCACAAAGAATACCAGCGCGATCGCGATCGCGATCACCGCACCAAACTGACGAAACGATCGCTGCTGCGCGCGGTAGGCTCCGCCGATCGACCACGTATAGCCGGCGGGAAAACTCGTCTTTGCAAGCGCGCCGCGAATTTCACCGACGACCTTCGAGAGGCTCCTGCCGCTGTAATTCGCGCTCACGTACACCACCCGCGCGCCATTCTCTTCCGTGATGTCGCTCGAGAGCGCTCCCGGACGCACCCGTGCGACGCTCGATACCGGGATCAAGCCGCTTGCGGTTGAGAGCAATCGCGCACCGGGGAGAGCCGCCGGAGGCTGGTCCACCAGGACGCGTACCGGCACGAGCATTGCCGGCTCGGCGAGACTCGTCGCGACGTTGCCCTGCGTGGTCGCGCCCAACGCGTCGGCGATATCGTTCGAGGAGAGCCCTAACGCCGCTAATCGCGCACCGATCGGGCTCACGCGCACGGTCGGGTCGTCGTAGTTGATACCGGAGAACACGTCGGCGATTCCGCCGAGCTTGCCCAAACGATTCGCGAGCCCGGTGGCCAGCGTCACCAACTCTTGCTGACTCGTGCCGTGCAGCGTGATTTGGATCGGCGCCGGCGCGCCCGACATATCGTTGATCATATCTTCGAGGATCTGATGGAAATCGAGCGATGCCGCCGGCACCGCGCTTTGCATGCGGTCGCGCATGCGACTGCTGACGACGTCGTATCCCGCTCGCTCGCCGAGCGGCTTGAGTTGTAGACGAATGATCCCTTTTCGCACGGGCATCGGGGAGAATCCGTTGGAATCGATACCGGTCAGGCGCCCGACTTGCGCCACGGCCGGGTCCTGCATGGCGATGCGCTCCAGCTCGGTCGCCGCCGCGTCGCTCGCCTGCACCGTCGTCCCCACCGGCATCGTGTAGCCGATTTCGAACTGCCCTTCGTCCAGCGACGGGAGAAAGTCGCTGGGCAATCGCAGCAGCAGAGCCGCCGTTACGATCAAGACGATTCCGGATGCGACGTACACGCTCTTCCGATGCGAAAGCGCCCATCGCAGCAACGGTTCGTAGCGGCCCAAAAGCCTCCCGATAAGGCCCTCGCTCCCCGCCTCTTCCGCGACGGGTCGCACGAACTTCTCCGCGATGATCGGCGTGACGAAAATCGCCAGGAGCAGCGAGACCACCAGCGATGCGCCGAGCGTCACCGCCAAGGCGCGAAAGAAAAATCCGCTGACGCCCGAGAGCAAACCCAGCGGCAAGAAGACGACCACCGTCGTCAACGTCGATGCCGTCATAGGCGCGATCAATTCGCGCATCGCGCTGGCAATGGTCTCTCGTCGAGCGATCCGCGGGTGTTCGGCGCGGTGGCGCGCGATGTTCTCGATCACTACGATCGCATCGTCGATAATCAATCCGACCGCCACCGCCAGGCCCCCGACGCTCATGAGATTGAGCGTCTGCCCGAGTTGACCGATGACGAAGATCACGATGGCGATCGCGATCGGGATCACGAACGCGGCGATCAGGGTCATGCGAAGGTTCCGCAGGAACGCGAGGATGACGCCGATCGCCAGCAGAGCGCCGATCAAGATCGCATCGCGTAGACTCGCCTGCGAATCGCGCACCAACAGCGTTTGGTCCCAAAACTTGCGGACGGCGACACCGGCGGGAAGATGCGGTGCGAGTTTGGCCATCCGCGCCTCGATGCCGTCGGCCATTTTTACCGCATCCGCGCCGGGCAACGCGTAAAAATTCATGATCACGGCGTGGCGCGCGTCGTATGAGACCTGGAGGAGCTCCGGCCCGACGCCTAGACCGACCGTTCCAAGCGATCGCAACGGCACGCCCCGCGAGCCTTGCGCGCCCGCGACGATCACATCCCCGAGCCTGCGCGCGTCGGTGAGCTGCGAATCGACGACGAGGACGTTTCGTTGCGCGTACATATTGACGACGCCGGGAGAGACGACCGCATTCGCATCGGCCAGCGCGCGCGAGACATCCGCGGCGGTGAGCCCGTTTGCCGCGAGAGACCCGGGGTCGAGATTAACGCGATATTCGCGATCGGCGCCCCCGACCACTAGCATGCGCGCGAGCCCCGGTACGCCGTAGAACTGCGGAACCAGATTCAAACGCAGCAGTTCGTGCACGACCGTCTGCGAGAGCCCCTTGGATACGAATGCGTAGGAGAGCACCGGCTCGCTGTTCGGGTTGATGATCGTCGCATCGACGTTCGTTCCCGCCGGCAACGATGGACGCACGCTCGATATGCCTTGAAAGACGCGCTGCAGGTCGACTTGCACGTCGGTTGCCGGATCGAACTCCACGACCAACTCCGCGCTGCCCTGCGCCGATGTGGCGCGGACGCGCGTCACCGACGGAAGGCCGTCGAACGCGCGCTCCAGCGGCACCGTAACCGCGATTCTCACGCGATCGGGCGGCAGATTGCCCGCGTCGGCGACCACGTCGATTCGGGCGAACGACATCGTCGGGAAAATCGACGCGGGAACGACGGTGTATGCGTAAGCTCCAAGCACGGTTAGAACCGCCGCCAAAAAGGCGATGCTTCGCTCGTGCAGGAGCGCAAAACTCTCGAGCTTCAGGATTCCCTCACGGCGCTATTCTGCACCGCTAAGATGACGGGGAAATGAACTCCCTATGAAATCGGAACGTCACCTCGGCTCCGCCGTTCTGCAGGTTCGCGATGGCAAGCGAGCCGCGATGCGCTCGCGCAATAGCATCGGCGATCGCGAGGCCGAGGCCGCTGCCGCCTCTGCGCCGCGCGGAATCGCCGCGCCAAAACCGTTCGAGAGCGTGCTCGAGCGCTTCAGGCGAGAATCCGGGGCCGTCGTCGCGGATACGCACGATCGCTTCCAGCCCGCGCTCCTCGACGACGATCTCGATGCGTCGTTCGGCAATCTCAATCGCATTGTGCATCACCGCCGCGACGGCGCGCTCGATCGCTTGAGGGTCGCCTTGGATCCACGCCTCGCGAGCGTCGATCCCGATCTCGATCCCGCGGGCGGCGCGGCGCGCCTCAAAGCGCTCGGCGACCGTCGGCACGAGCGTTTCCAAGTTCACCGGCTCCAAGACTAGACCGTCCGCGTCCGCACGCGCGGTGGCGAGCAATTCGGAAACCAATTCGTCGAGCCGGTCGATCTCGCTCGCGATCGTTTCAAACGCGCTACGATATTCGTCGCCGGTGCGGGGCGCGCGCAGCGCCAGATCGGCCTCGGCACGCATCACCGCCAGCGGTGCCCTAAGCTCGTGAGATGCATCGGCGGTAAAGCGTTTCTGGCGTGAAAACGCATCCTCAAGCCGATCCAACATACGGTCGAACGCCGCGCCCAATCGCCCCAATTCGTCGTTCCCGTGCGTGCCGATACGCATCGAAAGATCGTGCCCTTCGATTTCGGCGGCCAGAACGCTCATTGCGTCCAATGGTGCGAGGGCTCGGCGACCGAGAATAGAGGAAATCACGATCACCACCCCTCCGACGAGCAGCGCCGCGATCGACATCGCGATAAACGCCGTGCGATCGAACTCCTCGATCCAATCGCTCCCGCGCCAGACCGCGACGTTACCGTACCACGCTCCCGACCGTTCGATCGGCACGATGACGAATCGCGCGACGCGCTCGCCGCTCCCGGTGCTGCCGGTCATCTCGTCGCGTGCGGCGACCGCCGCTGCGGTGATTGCGGCCGGGACGTGCGCGCTGCTGGTAGTGAGCGTTCTTCCGCTCGGCAACACGATGATCGCGTCCATCGAAGCCCCGAGCAATTCTTGGAATTGCGCGCGATCGTCGCTATCCAACGAAGCCATTCCGCCACGCACGTCCATCAGCGTTGCAATCGCGTTCGCGGTTGTATCGAGCCCGGCGTCCAGCGAGGTGCGCAGCGTCCGATCGATGATCGCCGTCCAGGCCAGCGCGAAGATGACGAGCGCGAGCACGATCGCCGTGCCGAACGCCCACGCCAGCCGCGTCCGCAGCGTCATCGATTCCCCATCCGATACCCGATGCCGCGGACCGTATGCAAGAGCGACGTACCGTGTGCGTCGATCTTCATCCGCAGCCGGCGCACGTATACGTCGACGACGTTGGACGAAGTTTCGCTCGCGCCGTCCCAGAGTGCGGTTTCGATCATGCCGCGCGTAAGAACGCGGCCCGCGTTGCGCATGAAGTACTCCAAGAAAGCCAGTTCTCGAGCGGTAAGGGCGATCTCGCGGCCCGCGCGCGTGATGCGACGCGAACCTAGATCGAATCGTACGTCATCCAGTTCGAGCACGGATGCGGCGGGAAGGCCCTCTCGGCGCGAGGCCGAGCGCAGGCGCGCTTCGAGTTCGCGAAAGACGAACGGTTTGCGCACGTAATCGTCCGCCCCCGCGTCCAGCCCTTCGATAATATCCTCGGTCGTATCGCGCGAGGTGACGATGACCACCGGCGTGCCGACTTTCGCCGCACGCAGACTGCGCAAGACCGTCAGGCCGTCGAGAACGGGGAGATTGAGATCCAGCACGATCGCATCGTAAGACCCCTCCAAACCCATGGCTTGAGCGCTCGCGCCGTCCGCCGCCTGTTCCACCACATGCCCTTGCTCCTCGAGTCCGCGGCGAATCACGTCGCGCAGTCGCTCGTCGTCCTCAACGATCAATAGACGCATGCCCGTGCCCTTCCCACCGTACCGGCAGGAACCCTCGGTTCCCGGACCCTAGTAGCAGTAGGTGCATGATGCCCAGGTTCGTCACGATGACGCGCAGTTCGACCGATTCAATGCGAGCCTCTCTGCAGCCGTAGAATCGGTTCGACACGCATCGGAAGCGATTGCGGCGACCGCGCAGGAGCAGACCACCTTGATGGTCGCGCTCTCGGAGACGGCAGGCACGTTAGCAAACGCATCGCGCGACACCGCCGATCGGCTCTCCGCCGCGCAAGCGCAGGCCCGCGCCGCCGCCGGCGATCTGGGCGACTCGTTCGAAGTGGTTGAAAGCCTCCTTACGTCTGTGCAAGAGCTGGCAAAACTCTCCGCGGCGACGGCCGAAGCAATGGACGATTTCGGCCGATTGATGACCGACGTTGGGCAGATGACCGAATTCGTCGAAGACGTGTCGGACGAAACGCAGTTACTCGCGCTCAATGCCGCGATCGAAGCCGCGCGAGCCGGGACGCACGGGCTCGGATTCGCAGTGGTCGCCGGCGAAGTCGGACGCTTGGCAAAGACCACCAGCGAATCGACGACCACGATTAAAAACTTGGTGCTCGAAGTGCAGGGTGAAGCGAACGCCACCATCCAAGCCGTGCGCGCCAACGCCGAGCGATCGGCCGAATCGGCTCCGTTGGCCGATAAGGCTCGCGGATCGTTGGGAGAGATCGCGGAACTCGCAGCCGATCTCTCGGTCGTCGTCGATCGAGCCGTCGTCACGGGCAAAGAGCACAGCGCAAGCGCCTCGCAGATGCGGCGCGAAACCGATACCCTTGCGAATGCCGCCGCGCATCAAGGGCGCGAAGCGCTCGAGTCGGCTTTTGCCACGCAGCGCCTGGGATACTACGGCGCCGAGATCGCGTATATTTCGCGCGCGCGGACGGCCGAGCGCAGCGAGCGTACCTCGTTCAAGGTTGCCACCTTGCTGCCGCGCGGCTATCCGCCCTCGCGCGCCTGGGAACACGTCGCCAAGCGGGTGGGGGAGCTGAGCTCCGGCCGGCTGCACATCGATTCGGAGATCCCCTTCAGCGGCGGCTCGGAGCTCGAAGCGCTGCTCCGCGTGCGCTCGGGCGAACTCGATATGGTGAGCGTGACCACCTACGTGGCCGGCGCGCTCTTGCCGCTCGCCCAGATCCTCGATCTGCCCTTCGTCTTCGACGATCTCAGCAGCGCGCACAGGCTTCTGGACGGCGCTCTCGGCAAGCACATTCTCGCATCGTTCGGGTCGTTCGGCCTTGCGGGAATGGCGTATTTCGAAAACGGCATGCGCCACTTCACCAACAGCAAACAGCCGATCTTGCGGCCTGCCGATTGTCGCCGCGTGCGCATTCGCATTCAAGATTCGGTCGTTTATCTCGCGCTCATGCATGCGCTCGGCGCGTCGCCGCATGTCATTTCGTTCTCCGATCTCTATCGCGCACTGGCGAGCGACGAAGTGGACGCGCAGGAGAATCCGCTACCGAATATTCTCGGCGCGAAGCTCTACGAAGTGCAGCGGTACCTCACGCTGACGTCGCACGCGTACAACACGCAGATCGTACTCGCCAACGTCGAACGCCTGCGTTCGCTCCCGCCCGAAGATCGCGAGATCCTCGAACGCGCCTTCGCCGAAGCGACCGAAGTCCATCGCCGCATCGCGGCCGAAGACGAGCTCCGGGCGATCGCGGAGTTGCGCAAACATATGGAGATCCACGATCTCGCGGCCGACGACCGCGAAGCCTTCGTCCAGGCTTCGCGCTTCGTATGGGAGCGTATGGAGCCCCTCTTCCCCGCCGATATCTATCGCTTGCTGCTCGGCCGCAATCTGGGAAGCTGGCATCCGAAGGTTTCGCTCGCGAGCGAGCCGTCGCACCGGTTCTCCGTAACCGACATCGTCGAGGCGATCGATCGCTCCGTGGCGGCGGTTCGCACGACCGGTGAAACGATCGGCACGCAGGCTCGCACCCAAATATCCAGTCTCTCCGGCCTAGCGCGTCAAGCGATCCAACTCAGCGCGTCCAACGAGAGGCTGGGGAACGATTTCTCGCGCCTGCGCAGCCAATTTAACGTCGTCGCCCCGCAAGTCGAACAGATGCGCCAGACGGTCGAAGCGCTGATCGAGACGATTCACGTGCTTTCGTCGATGGCATTGCAGAGCCGCTCCGCGCTCGATCAATTCGCTAAATCGATGCGCCAGATCGTCGAGATCATCGTCCTGGTTCGCGCGGTCTCCGATAAGACCAACTTACTCGCGCTCAATGCCGCGATCGAAGCCGCGCGCGCCGGCGACCACGGCAAAGGCTTCAGCGTCGTCGCGGGCGAGGTGCGCGGCCTCGCCGACAAGACCAAGGCCTCCACTCAAGACATCCGGCGAGTGCTCGCCAACCTCGAGCAGCGCGGGAAAGAGGCTGCCGTGGCGATTGAATCGGGCGTTGCAAAAGCGGAGCACAGCTCGCGTCAAGCCCGCGCGGCGCAGGAAGCTTTCGGCCGTATCGAAGTCTTCGCAACCTCCGCCGAACACACGTTAGCCGCCGCCGAGGAGGCCGCGCGCGACGAAGCGCGGCGCGTCCATGCGATGAACGGTGACTACGCCCAGATGGCCGAACTGGTCGGCGCATACGCGCAAGAGAGCCAAGCTTCGCTCGGCGTCACCGACGAACTCGAGCACCAACGTAAGGCGCTCTTCGCTTAAACTCCGGCGTTGCTCCGCGCGGCAGCCGGTAACGCGATCTCGGCTCGTTCGGTCGCGGGGGCCGCGACGCCCATGATGCGCGCCACGTTAGCGGTGAAAGCTTCGAGATTGCCGTTGGTGACGTAGCGCGTGGTGCCCGCACCGGCGCGTCCGCGTTGCGCCACGAGGGCTGCGGTGCGTTCGGCCTGCATCAATGCGGGGTCCAAGCGCGCTATCCGGCCGCCTAATGCCGCCGCGAAGTGCTCGTCGAGCATCGGATAATGCGTGCAACCGTACACGACCGCATCCAGGCTCGCGGGGAGTTGGGCGCAGGCCTCCGCAACGGCGATGCGCGCCGCTTCGCTCTGCGCTTGGCCCGCCTCTACCAGCGGCACGAGCGCCGGTGCGGCAACTTCAACCACCGCCGCGCCCGGAATACGCGTGCGCAAGCGCCGCCCGTAGGCGCCCGTCTGCACCGTCGCGGCGGTGGCGACCACGCCGATGCGCGTCGCCCCAGCTCGCTCGCACGCGAGCGCGGCCGAATCGATCAGATCGAAGACGCGCGCGCGCGTTACGGGCCAGCCGTGGACGTCGGCGATCGCGCATGACGTATTGCACGCCATCACGATCGCATCGAGCGCCTGCGCATCGAGCCACCCAAGATTGAGATGCACGAGACGCGCGAGATCGTCCGCCGAGCGCTCCCCATACGGCACGTGCGCTTGATCCGCGAAGAACACGAGATCGGCATCGGGCAACGCCTCGCGCACGCGGCGCACGACGGTGAGGCCGCCGAGGCCCGAATCGAAGAGACCGATCACGTTACTGGCCGCCGGTCGTCTGTACGGGATACTGCTGCGTGTACTGATCGATGCCGTCGGCGATCGCTTCGGCAACCTTCTGCCGCCACGCCGGCGAAACGAGCAGCGCATAGTCGTCGGGGTTGGAGAGGAACGCGGTCTCGATGAGCACCGCCGGCATATCGGCGTGCAGCGTCACGTAGAGATGGCTCTTCACCGTGCCATCGTCTTTGGTTCCCGCGTTGGCCGCAACGTCGCGCTCGACGTATTGCGCGAGCGGCACGTCCTCGGGCTTCGAATAGTACGTCGTCGTACCGTGCGGACCGCTGTTGATGAATGCATTAACGTGGATGCTGACCAGCAGACGCGCTCCGGCACTATTCGCTATATCGTCACGCGCCTGTAAATCGAAGGCATCCGGGTTTCGGTAGCCCATATCCTTGGCTTCCTCGGCGCTCGTTGAAGTACCCTTCACGTCGTTATCAGTTGTCCGCGTCATCTTGACTTGCCAACCCCGTGCGATGAGAATGTCGCGCAGCCGCTTCGCCATGTCGAGCGTGAGCGTCGCCTCATCCGTTCCGTTGCGCACCGCCCCGCGATCGCTACCACCATGCCCGGG